>Ga0206858_1186_pt1 | contig 14174 bp, 12 predicted proteins | sample Alteio_BWOrgCont_46_FD_152622 | JGI IMG/M metagenome (GOLD analysis project Ga0206858, IMG submission 152622) | Enriched cells from forest soil in Barre Woods Harvard Forest LTER site, Petersham, Massachusetts, United States -... | ecosystem: Environmental > Terrestrial > Soil > Temperate forest >... | reverse complement strand
TATGCCACGTATCACCCTCATTATGCAGCGCATTGAAGGAAGGCAAAACGTTCATGATCCTGTTGATTTAAGCGCCTTAAACCTAACCTCACTTGCAGGTATTATTGATGTTCTTCTCGTTGAAAACGCACGGCGCCCGCTTCAATTGCTGTACCTATACAACAACCAGCTGAAACAGCTACCAGGCAGCATAGGCAATCTTGTGGCTCTTCAAAGGCTGTACCTAGGCAACAACCGGCTGACACAGCTACCAGGCAGCATAGGCAAGCTTGTGGCTCTTCAAGAGCTGTACCTAGACAACAACCGGCTGACACAGGTACCAGACAGCATAGGCAATCTTGTGGCTCTTCGAGTGCTGGACCTAAACAACAACCAGCTGAAACAGCTACCAGACAGCATAGGCAGCCTTGTGGCTCTTCGAGTGCTGGACCTAAACAACAGCCAGCTGGCACAGCTACCTGACAGCATAGGCAACCTTGTGGCTCTTCAAGGGCTGTGGCTAATCAACAACCAGCTGAAACAGCTACCTGACAGCATGGGCAACCTTGTTGCTCTTCAAAGGCTGTACCTATACAACAACCAGCTGACACAGCAGGCAATTGCTCTGGTAGAAGCGCTTAGAAATCGACAACCAAATCCGGTTCATGTGTCACATTAGTATTTTTGGGGCACAGCCCATCTTCGCTCTTCGTGGCTCTACGCCGTCGCTCTAATGAGCTACCAACCTACGCATGGCTACTAGCCTACGCACAGCTACCAGCCTTCGTATTACTACGGCAGGGCGGGCGGCTGAGCAGGCGGCGGGGCAAGCAGCGACACAGGCGGCAGGGCGCAGACGGTTATCTGTTGCGGTTCTTTGCCTTCTATAGGCGTTCGTGCCCTTAAAGAAACACTCGTTATCAGTGCATAATTATACTAATAACATGACTCAATGCGCGTTTTAGTTAAACAAGTATGTTATCACTTGACAATGATGTGTTTTTTAAGTAACATGTATTTATGGATTATAAATTAATTGCCTACTGGACAGACACCGGTAAGGTCCCATTTTATGATTGGCTTGATAAGCTTTCTGATAAAGAAGCTCAGATAACAATTCGATTGCGACTTGATCGCATGAGGATGGGTAATTTTGGTACGTGTACCCCTGTAGGCACTGGAATTTATGAACTCAAATTTTATATCGGGCCTGGGTATAGGGTGTATTTCAGCAAGGTTGGTTCCAAGATTGTGCTATTGCTATGCGGAGGGGACAAAGGGTCCCAAGCGAAGGATATTGCTAAAGCAAAAAAATATCTCGAGATTTATAAAATGCGAGGGGAAAAACATGGATAAAAAAATAAAAACGATGACTGATACAAAAAAAGTTGTCAAAAAATCTACAATGCCGCCACAGGCAGATTATCACAATAACTTGATTGTCTTTCTTAAGGATATCAATAATGCCACTGCATATTTAAATGCTGCATTGGTAGAGAGTCTTAAGGGAGACGAAGAGTCAAAAAAACTTTTCCTTATGGCGCTTCGACATGTTGCCCAAGCACAAGGAAGTATGAGTGCTCTTGCCAAGCGCGCTCATTTACGACGAGAAAACCTTTATAAAATACTTTCAGCAAGCGGTAATCCAGAGTTCTTGTCACTTACGGCATTGCTTTATGCAATGGGCTTTGGATTAAGTGTCACGCGACAATAGCTACAATCAATAGTAGCATTGCGGCCTTCTATAAAGGGGAAGAAGTTGGGTTTGCCCTTCCCTTCGACAGAGCTCCCAGCCTTAATGGATGACTAAATGGTTATCTGTTGTGGCATTTTGCTTTCCAGGCGGCTGTTGAGCCACTGGTCATAGCTCATGATTTTGTCCAGGTACGCATCAGCAATGGCCAGATACATCGTCTGCTCTGGCGAAGGCTGGTTGTTGCTCGCCCCGTTTTTTAATCTAAGAAATTCATAATCGTGGCAATTGACTGCCAGCTTACAAATTCTTTATACCCGGAAATATCCTGTTTATTGCCACCGTAAACAACGTAACACTTGTCATGAGCCGGTGGGGCAATGTTTTTCCAATACGATAGATTGGTAAGAAAATTTTTATTTGCCGTTCTGCTGGATTTTATCTCTATGGCAATAAGGTGGCGTCCGTAATGGATTATACAATCAACCTCATGTTCCTGTTGGTCTTTCCAGAAGTAGAGTGTTGGATCTTGCCCATGGTTGTAGAACTGTTTCATGATTTCTGCTATGACAAATGACTCAAAAATATTTCCTCGCTTTGGGTGTTGTATTAATTCATCCTGTTTTATTTTGAGCAAGGAACATACAAGTCCGGAATCATAAAAATACAGCTTAGGGCTTTTAATAAAACGTTTACTGAGTGTCTTCTCGTATGGCTGCAGCGTAAAGATGATGTAGCTGGCTTCCAAAATAGCAATCCATCGTTTGACGGTTTGATCGCTTATTTGGCATGCTTTGCCGATCTCAGTAAAATTAATATTTTGTCCAACACGTTCGGCACAGAGCATCAAAAAGGTCTGAAATGTTTTTAAATCACCCACCTGTGTTAGTTGGCGGACATCACGCTCTATGTAGGTGCGTATGTATTGGCGATACAGCAGGTTGGGCGGTGTTTTTTTTGTATAGATTGCAGGATACAATCCGTGATACAGTACGGATTCAATATCCTGAGGCAGGATATTATGAGCCTCGAGTTCATCTATGGACAACGGCAAGAGCGTATGCAAAGAGACGCGGCCTGCCAGGGATTGTGCTATTGCTTGGTTTGCCAAAAAATTTTGTGAACCGGTAAGAACAAAATATCCCTGCTTTTGCTGGGCATCTACCATCGTCTGAATGTACGAAAGCAGGTCTGGCACATGTTGAAACTCATCTATGATCAGGCCATGCTTATTATTGTTGCTATGAAGTTCTAGAAAGGTTCGTGGATCGTACTGGGCTGCGTTACGCGTATCTATATTTTCTAGCGATGTGTATGTGTGCTTGGAAAAAAGTTGTTTAGCTAACGTGGTTTTTCCTGATTGGCGAGGGCCAAGAATTGCAATAACCGAGAAAAATTTGGCACTCTTCTCGATGTCTTTTTCTTGTATTCTTTTTATGTACATAAAAAACCGTCCCTTTGTATTAAAATAGCTATTAGCGCGGAATAAATCTATCGGCACTTTCGACATTTATGGCTTGCAAATCCGATATTTGTAGTCTGCAAATCCGACATTTGCCAGAGCTAAACATAACCGATAGACATAACCATGTCTATAATTTTAATTGTCCAGACCCCGTCTGGACTTTTTCTTATTGCGCCTTCGCTGAATGCCAAAAAATATTAAACGTCCAGAAAAATGCTTAAAAGTGGCTAAAAGTCGCGTATTTTATTAATTTTTTCTAATTTGTAATTTTATATGGCAAGCTAGAGGAAGTTGTATTTTTTTATCCAAAATCACAAGGAGGTTACCCTTATGAAGTCTCAAACGTTATTACGCAGCGCTGTAGCTGTGCTTCTTATTGTTGACATTGGTCAGTCCAGTGTGTTCGGTATGCAGAACAACAATAGCACCAATCACATCAACATTGATCCGTCCGGCCAGCCTTCATCCAGTAGTTCATCATCTAGTAGCTCATCATCAAGCTCATCTAGCTTGCCACATGAAGGTCAAAGCGCTCTTTTGGAAGGTATCAGCCTACGCAACCAGGCTTTTGATGAATCCATTGTTGATGCAGTTAATAGCTTGATGCCAGACCCGGGCACTAGACAGACCGTTGAATATGCACAACTTGACCAATGCATCCCAATTCCTGATCTAACCAATATAGTATTGGGATACTCCTATCCAAATGTTAGGCTTTATCCAGCAGCATGTGAGGTTTTTAATTATTTACACGATGTCCAAGGCTTTGCCATACATGATGGCATGTTAGTGAACCGCATCAATCCTAACGGCGGCACCATTCTACACCTGCTTGCCGCTGAGCCTAATCTAGGCCGAGCAGCGCTTGTTTTAGATGCGCTTAGCAATGTTATGACGGAATACGGTATCGATCCAAATCAGGGCATCGAGCTGAACAAGGCTATAGATGATGGCAATTTTGCACTAGCAACCCAGCTCCTTGTCGATGGTGCCAATCCAAATGGATTGATTGATACAATTGGTGAAATGCCAGCAACGATAGCTAATAGAATTAGGCTAGAGCGTCAGGCTGTTGAATGTTGTTCTACTGAAGGCCGTGTGCAGCGTCATAAGCGTATTGCGATTGCACATATGCTTATGCTAGTATCCGGTAGTAAACCGCCACTGTGTTATGCAGCTGAGATGCGCGATGATCACGTTGATAGGAATAGATATACCAAGTTACTTCTTGAATATGGAGCCTATATAAACTGTAAAGGTGATACAGGACTAACGCCGCTCTATATCACTGTCTTTTGTTCCATAGGGATAAAGCTTGCTCAATCTGTATCTCGAGCAACATTTTTACTTGAACATGGTGCAAATGTTGATGCTCGAGCTAATGACAGGAAAACGCCGCTGCACTTTGCAGCCGAAGAGTCTATTGAGCTTATGCAGCTTTTATTGCACTATGGCGCTGACGTAAATGCTTTTGATAGGTATGGCAATACGCCACTGCACTATGCCGAGCACAGTAACCATGACAACAGCCCTAAACAATTAGCCAGATTGGCAGTGCTGTATAATGTGCCTGGCATTATAAAAAGAGCCGGTCAATAAAGCAGGTCAGACGCCGAAAATGATGCGTCAATAGCAAAAGATAAATCGCTTGCCGCAATGGATGACTAAACTGTTGTCTGTTGCGGCTCTTTTTTGCCTCTTTTTCCCGATGATTACACTCATCACAGGCTTTTGCATGTATCAAACATGCATCTCTTTATTTATGCGGGCAAATTCGCTATAATCCCATCATATTGAACGTGTTGTATAACATGCCTGGTATTGACAAAGAGCCGGTTAACAAATATGGCCTGACGCCAAAACAGATGGGCTGCGTTAGATATTACTGACGTATAGAAATCCTCGATTAAAATAGCTGGAAGCACCTATGAACCATACTAAAAAGATAACAATAATAATGTTAGCCCTGATCACCTCTAGCACATCGGCCTACGGCATGCAGGGTGGTACTACACACAACGATGACGATAGTATTGAAATTGACACTGACCATTGTGCCAGGGCTGCTCGTGAAGACGGTGCAGTGCCCTGGTTGGATAGACTACCAAAGGACATAGTCCAAGAAGTGGTACGCTATCTTTTTGCGCTCCAGGCAGATTGTCTCTATCAAATGCTGGAGAATTATAAAAAAGGCTGTAAGGAGCAAGCACGGTTTACGCCTGTTAGCAAAGGCTTTATTGCGGACATAAAGGGGCTACAGTACACAAAAACAATTAATGAAATAGTGCGGTTATGGCATCGTCTTGCTAACGAGGTTGTTGATAATTCGGTGGCTGGTCGTAACCATATGAGGGCGGCGTTGTGTGGTTCTGTTCGAGTAGATGGCAGAACACTCCTGCATGATCTTGCAGACCAGAACCGTAGTAAGGTAGTATTAGCCGTGCTTCTTGCCGCAAAGCGCATGGAAGTACGTACTGATTATTTAATGGCCAAAGATGTTTATGGTGATACTGCGTTGCATTATGCGCTTTCGCCAGGTTTAGAAAATTATACGAACGTTACAACGTTACTTGCTGCTGCACATGATGAGGGAATACGTGCCTGGCTTCTCTCTACCAAAAATACTAAAGGCCAGACAGTGCTGCATAAGGCCGCCACGTATGGCAAGGAAATTAGAGTTGAGCGTAAACAAACGGGCATACTTGACAGGGAGCCCAATAACATATGCATACATGACGCGCCCGCAGCAATCATTACGGCTGCACAGGATGAAGGAATACTCGCAGCCTTGTTGACCTGCAAGGATTGTCAAGGCTGGACGGCGTTGCATCACGCATGTTGGACTAAGTACGATGAGATGGTTATAGACCTGCTTGCTGCTGCAAAAGAGCAAGGCGTGTGTGCTCAGATGCTTGTCAGTAAAGATAATGATGGCTTTACAGCCTTACATCGAGCGTATTATATGAGGGGTAACCATCAAATAGTCAAGATACTAGTGGCTGCTGCGCGAGATCAAGGGGTGTTGGACGTTCTTCAAGTAATCAGCGGTGATGCTTGCCTTGCCCTACCAGACATAGCAAGGCAACGCAGACCTTGGTGGTTTGGTGAGCGTTGCAAAATAAAAGATTCTAATGGAAAAAAATAGAGAATTTGTTATTATAATAGGTCCTATGTACAAAATTTTAATACACCAACATTAATGGGAACGCCACTATGCAATCTTTTGTTAAGGCCTTATTGGTTAGTCTTTTTGTCGCAGCTCCTTGTCTGAATGGTATGAATAACCAGGAAGGGCATGATGATGTCTATGACCATGTTCTTTGCCAAAAAAACATCTTGAACAATCTTTATACAGTGCGTGGCCATGGAAAGGATTGTTTTATTGTTGACGTGCACGGTAGCGAGGGAAAAGGCAGGCATACGTGTGGTCCCCGGGCACAACTGAGATGTCATGTACGACCCTTTATAGAAAAAAATAAGAAGCGTGGCTATAAGATGATTTTGGATAGTGTTTCGTATACCACTACGGACCATGCCAGAAATATTATAAATTATACGTACCAGCAATTCTTTTCTCGTAAGCCATTACAAGCCAGCCTAGAGACCGCTCTATTATCGCATGAGCAGCTTCTTGCGCATTGCAGCGTTGTTGAGTATGCCCCAGATTTTTTAGAAAACAGTGTTTGTACTGAAAATTGCAATACAAAATTACATGAAATTCTTGAGGAGTGTCGGTCAATACAAGAGTTTTCCCCAATGGTTATACATTTTTCTCGTCAAGGAGATCTGCTGTTTATTATAAAAGAGATATTTTTGGATCAATCGTACGAAGCATCGTTGCAAGAGCTAACCGGTCAGCAGAAAGCGGCTGTGCCTTTTAGCGTCTATGCGTCTGATGAGGGTGATGGCACGTACGGGGTTGTTATTGATCTTGTTGACCTTGATCAATACGACCATGACGATGTGGTGACGCTTTGTAGGTATGTACAAGATTTATTCCAAGCAGGGGTATGTCCTTTTACCGGGCGTACTATTAATGCTAATGCCGTTGAACTTGAAAGCGGTAGCAATAGATCTATTGGCGCAGCATTAGGTGTTATCTATACCCAGGAGCTTGATGACGAAGATCCGATCTTTGCTGTTGTAGGCGAATCTTCAAAGCGGCATTCATTATCATCGCCGACGGCAGCTAGCGGCCATGCAACCAGAGGCTTTTCTAGTGCTCATGATCAGCGGCCTTTTTCTATTTAGATTAAGCCGATCCAACTACTAACGCCTGATACAGCATATCGGCGATGACGTTGTATCCCTTTTGCTCTGCGCATGCCAGCGGATGCACATTGCTACCAAAATCCTTAAAGACCTGTGCTCCGGCACCAATCAGTGCACGTACGGTTGATTCATGACCGGCATTAACGGCCAGCCATAGCGGTGTTTTACCTGCATGGTCAGGTTTGTCGGCATGAGCGCCGTCACTAATAAGCATGTCCACAAGATCTCCATGTCCCATCGCCGCCGCATAATGAAGCGCCGTCCATCCTTGAGCATCAGGCTCATCTAGTAAGATGGCAACATATGCCGGTGCTATTTTTCTGTAGGCCTGACACAACGCTTGTACGGCAACAGTATTGCCATGGTAGGCAAACCGGTGTAGGGCCATCTGCCCCAAAAAATTTTGTGCCGTTGGGTATGCATTTCCGTAGTCTAATAGATCGATGGCAATAGCATGATTATTATTATATGCCGCATACAATAATGGTGTAACGCCAGCAGCATTGGGGAAATTTATTACTATGTCTTCCATTAATAATCTGCTTACAATGCGTTGATCATTTAATGCGACAGCCTTATGGATTGGTTTATTGCCTGCACTATCAAGAGTGTCCAGGCTTGCGAGGTCAAAAATGCACGCGTGGCTCAGCATGGCATAGTCATGATTATTAACAGCATTATGAGCGGCCATGCTGTTAGCATGCTGCATGAGTGTATGATCAGATAGATCAGGTAATGCCAACAATGCGTGATCATACCATTCTGCAGTAAAGTCATCCTCCTGGTCGCTCTGGTTAGACTCCGTCATTGAACCATGAGATGTGCAGGTGGCCACTAGCATTAGCAACAGCGTACTGCATAGGCTCCTTTTGTACTTCAACATATCTGCGCTCCGTTTAAGGTAATCATAATACAACCAACAACAGATTTTTAGTGTATCCAAGAACAAGGATGATCGTGCAAGACTTTGCTATTAAAAAAATGATACACCTGTTGACTTTCCTTTGCAGAAGTGGAAAATGAAGGAGTCGTTTGGGAAGAGAAAATGTGTAATACAACCACAGGTTGGTATTGATGGGACATCAAGGTGATAGAGCCGGTAATTGATCATGGTGATGTTGATCGCATTGTAGATGATAGTGGGGCTACACTACCCCACTACGACCGCAACTCAGCACCGCAAGAAGGCGCTCGTTCAACCTACGCCTATACCCAAGCAACATCAAGCTGGGTTGAGATTGACAGGGCAGCGTTGGAGCATAATCTTACTGCCTATAAAAATATTGTAACGCCCGCACTTTTTGCTCCCGTAATCAAAGGCAATGCGTATGGGCATGGCCTAGAGGTCGTTGCGCAGGTGTGCCAGCAGAGCAGTGCAGTAGATATGCTCTGCGTTGTCAGTACCAATGAAGCACTTGTGCTGCGGATGCTTGGTATTACAAAACCAATTTTTGTGCTGAGCATTGTGCTCGATCATCTCAAAGCCAGCATAGAACATGATATTGAAGTGTGCGTGTACAACGTTGCGACCGCCACACACTTGAATACCATTGCGCGCAGTCTTAATAAAAAAGTTGTCGTTCATGTCAAGATTGATACAGGCCTGTCAAGGCTAGGACTGAGGGTTGAAGACGCCGTATCATGCATACAAGAATTATTATTACTTTCGCATTTAGTGATTAAAGGCATCTTTACCCATCTGGCTGATTCTGAATGTGCCGACACCAGCTTTGCGCATCATCAGCTTGCGCAGTTCGATGCGGTGCTGGCCGCTCTTGAAATGCGGGGCATTACTATTCCTCTCAGGCATACATCATGCTCTGCCGCTGCAACGGCTCATCGCCCCAGTCACCACACCATGGTGCGTAGTGGCATTGGCATTTATGGGCTGTGGCCTTCTCAAGAAAATAGACTCATAACGCAGCAATACCATCCTACATTTTCGCTTAAACCGGCGATGTCGTGGAAAACCAGCATTATACATGTGCAGCAGGTGCCTGCTCATAGCTTTATTGGTTATGACAGAACGCATCAAGTTCAGCATGCTGCTACGGTGGCAACCATCCCGGTTGGCTATTGGGATGGCTATGATCGTGAACTTTCTAATCGAGGGTGTGTGCTGGTGCGGGGTGTGTTAGCCCCTATTATTGGTAGGGTCTGCATGAATTTGACTATGATTGATGTGACCAATCTTGCGGCACAGGTTGGCGATGAGGTAACGCTCCTTGGCAACCATGAAGGGATTACTGCCGATGATCTTGCTCGCCACTGTAACACCATTAACTATGAGGTTGTAACCCGCATCAATCCCTTATTACCAAGGGTTATGCCATAGCTTCCCTTGATATTCTAGGCGTACACCCCCCAAACTTGGTACTATATGCCATGGACAAGGCTGTACTTTTTCTAGAGCTTAGAGGGGATTAGCGTGGCGTATTCTGTTATTGCCAAGATCGTAGGTGTTCTTCTTGTAGTAAATATACATTTTTTATGCGGTATGGTATCGATACCAACCCATGAACAGCAGCTTCATGCTATTGCGCATGGCAAGCTTACCTTGGCAAGTGAGGTCAGGATTGGTAAAGGTGGCCATGGTTCTGCAATAGGGGCTATGGCGATGCTTTCAGACGGAGAGCATGTTGCTGTACAAGATCTAGATTTACGCCTTACTATGTGGCATATACCTTCACAACGTACGATTTCTACGTTAAGCGGCGGTAGAGAGTTTTGTGTTATGGCTGATTGTGATGATAAGCCTGTAATAGTGACGCTTGGTGGTGATAATGCCATTACGATCTTTGATGCCCATACATTAGAGCTATTGCACAAGATAGAAAATGCCTACAGCACCCGTTGGTCAATGGGACGCATTATCTATTATCCGTTTGGTAGTTTTGGGCAACATTTACTTTTAACCACAGGCAAAAAAACAAAAATGGTTAGTGTATGGGATGTTAAACATCACGTGGTAGCAGAGTATTTCTATCGGCTTGGAGCTGATGCGCCCATTGATTGTCGGCTTGTGCTTATTGATAATGAGCCACATCTATTGGTTGGTACGCTGGAAAGTGGGATTAATACCTTTTCGTATGAAGAAATGGTTAAAGAATTTTATGTGCATGTTCTCAATCTTAAGACGGGCTCGTATAGGCAGATGCTAAGAACTCCTTTTATACGTACAAAAGCTCATACGTCCATTGTTGGTGAACGACCGTTTGAACTTATTGTAAGCCACAATAATCATTATTTTATAGTGCTGAGTAAGTCAGGGACCATGGTAAAATGGGGTCTGCAAGCCTTAACTGAGTCGCCCATTGCCAGTGTCACCATACCTGATTACGTTCGCGGTAGCTCATTATACTATTATCAGGGCACAGATTATATTATCTTAGCTAATACTGTCGGTGATCTTGATGTTTGGGATATGGATACGATGCGTCATTGTCGTACAATAAAAACAGGCTTAAACAAACCAAGGCTTAAATCCTGGTTAGAGCGTTATGTTATTGCATTTACAATGGAAAAGGATGGGCTTTTTAAAATATATGATTTTGAAACGGGCCGCTGCCTGCATACGCATGAGCATGAAGCAAAGATTATGGATATAATACCCGGTCCACATGGTTCTCTTATTACAGGGGATCATAAGGGTGGGCTGCAGTTGTGGAATTTTGTGCTTGATGAGGCGAATAGCTAAAGGGGCGGGCTGATACGGCGCTCCCTTCGACAGGGCCCAGGATAAACTACTCGCTGGCGCTCGTCCTGAGCTTGTCGAAGGATATGAGCGCCAAAAAATAGGCTCTCTTTAGGCACTCAAATGGTTCGACAAGCTCACCATGAGCGCCATTAAGGCTACCTCAAAATGTTTGCCAAAAGGGGTTCAGCCCATCTTTACCGTGCACTAGTGTCCTTCTCAAGATTACCCAAGTAATCAGGCAGCTTAATGCCAGACATTGCAGCAACTTCATGCAGCGGTGGCAGTGACTTGATCATGTTACTCATAAAGTTAGCAGTTGAGCTACTGTTTTCGCCATTACCGCTATCCCATACCGTAATTTTATCAATCTTGATATTCCTGATCGCCTCAGTTTGCAGCTTAACGATCTCTTCCATCTTTTCGATCATAAGCATAGTGGCAGCATCTTGCGCGTTGGCAGAGCAGGCATCAACCAGCATTCTATAACCATCAGCTTTTGCCTTAAGCGTCTGCAGGATACCTTGGGCTTCAGCCTCTTTTACAGCCAGAATAGATGCTGCTTTTGCATACGCATCAATCTTTTGCTTTTCTGCATCGGCATGAGCATCAATCTCTATTTTACGCTTGCCGATCTCTTTAGGCACAATCTCTTCAGCCTCAAGACGTTTGGTTTCAGCAGCACTCTTGGCTACGTTGATTTCAGCATACGAATGTTGCTGAGCCGTCTTAGCGCGTCTGTCTGCTTCTGCCTCTTGTTCAATTAATTGGGCGTTAACGTTAGCAATGCGGCCCTTGGCCTCATTCTCACCTTGCACAGCCTCTGCATTATGGCTAGCAACTTGGATGCGGCGTTCCTTTTCTGCTTGAGCGCGTCCAATGTCGCCACGCTTTTCCTGCTCAGCCACGTCAACTTTAGCTTGGTTAAGCGCGGTTGAGACCGACTTGCGTCCAATGCTTTCAATATAGCCTGATTCATCAGTTATGTCGGTAATGTTAACGTTCAGCAGCATCAGACCAACCTTTTTCAGCTCCGGTTCGATGTGTTTCCTGATCTCAAACAAGAAGCGTTCACGGTCTTGGTTGATCTCTTCAATGCGCAGCGAAGCAACGGTTAAACGTAGCTGACCGATGATCAATTCAGTTGCCATTGACTCAATATCCTTTGGAGACAGTGAGAGCAAACGTACGGCCGCATTATTCATTGATTCAGGTGTCGTATCCATTGCGATAGTAAAGGTGCTAGGCACGTTGATACGAATGTTTTGCAGCGACAGTGCCGATTTAAGTGGAATATGAATCGTCATAGGCGTTAGATCAAGATAATGATAATCCTGAATCAGGGGCCAGACGAATGCACCACCACCGTGGTAGCACTTGGCAGACCGGCCGCCGGTCAATCGACCAAAGACAACCAGTACTCTGTTAGATGGGCATCGGCGGTAACAATTGGCTAAAAAGCCAAAAGTAAAAAATACAAAAAGTGTTAATAAAAAGATACTGAGGAGTACGAAGTTAATCATGCTTTATCCTTTCCTGTAGCAATAACTTCAACAATTTCATGGTCAACAACGTTAACCACTTCAACTAACGCAAATGATTCAATCGGTTTATTGTCGTGTGATTGGGCTAGTAACTCACGCGTTACACCGTTGATCATAAGATGAACTTTTCCCTGGCCGTGAGCGGGAATTCGTTGGTACACCGTGCCAACAAGGCCAATAGTTTTTTCGATTCTAAAGATTGAGCCAGGCCCTTCCAGTAGCAAGGCGCCTCTAAAAATACAGGCGGTCAGCAGCATTGTACCAGCGCCGGCTATAAATGCTAGCAAGAAAGCGTTTCCATAGGGCATCGCAAATTGCTGTGTGCATGCAAGGCCTACCCAACCAAACATCATGAAAAAACCTGCTATGGAGTGAAGGCTGAATAGCTTAAACGAAGAAGCCTCGTGATGATGGTCATCGCCTGCCTCAAATGAATCGGCATCCATATCGTCGACATCAAGCGCGCTGCCAAAGAGGGCCGTGAGCATGCGTAGGGCGAAAAGGGTTGTGCCGGCGGTGGCGCTAGCCCAAAAGATGGTATTTCCAGCCTCGTGGAATAGGTTGATTATATCTGTAAGCATTGTTGATCCTTTCATAAATTAATTCAAAATGCTATTTCATTAGGCGTCAACAAAGATAAATGGACGCTTTTCTTTGGTAATCCACTCTCTACGACGTCGTCCCCGCGGAGGCGGGGATCCAGGCTATATTTCAATAAAATCCTCAAAATCCTCTTCAGAAGGACTATCTACACTCAAGTCTTTCCACTTCGGGTTCATTTCTTCAATAAGGCGTAGTTTCCAAGCCCGATTCCACTTTTTGAGTTGTTTTTCTCTTTGAATAGCAGCAACTATCGACTCAAAGGCTTCATAATAAACAAGATTATGTACCGAATATTTTGCAGTAAAGCCTACAACAAGCTTATTCTTATGCGCATGCATGCGACGAGATAAATCATTTGTGACACCAATATAAAGTGTGCCATTTTTCTGAGAGCTGGTGATATACACATAGAAGGTTTTCATGATGGTATTTTTATGAGGATGGCCTGGATCCCCGCCTTCGCGGGGACGACGTCCTGGTAGGACCATCGACTATTTTTTTACATTTCAGTCACTGAAAACAAGATCAAATTTCATATGGGACTTATTACGTGAGACTTATCACGGACACCGAATGTGTGATAAGATGTAGGGTGCTGGTGTGTATTCTTCCTGATTTTTTGTCATCCTGAACTTGTTTCAGGATCCACTGTTAATTAGTACACAGCGTAGCACAAAAAAGCATTGTGCGCTACCCGTGGCACAATTGGGCGATTTTTTAAAGAAAACGACAAAAAAGGGACTGTTATGACTATAGAATCCATGTTGCAACGTATAACGGCTAAAAAGGAGCAACTTGACCGGCATATGCCGCTGCCGCCTGCCCTGACCAAAAATTTATATGAATGGCGGCGCATTGCCCTAACGTTCACGTCAAATGCCTTAGAAGGTAATACGCTGACGCATGGCGAGACAGCCCTTATTG
>Ga0206858_1184_pt1 | contig 14436 bp, 16 predicted proteins | sample Alteio_BWOrgCont_46_FD_152622 | JGI IMG/M metagenome (GOLD analysis project Ga0206858, IMG submission 152622) | Enriched cells from forest soil in Barre Woods Harvard Forest LTER site, Petersham, Massachusetts, United States -... | ecosystem: Environmental > Terrestrial > Soil > Temperate forest >... | reverse complement strand
CTATGATTACAACGCGATTCTCTACCGCCTGGACTTGGACGATCCGCGTTTGATGCCGACACATGAAGAGTAATTGCGTACATGGAAGCGGCTTGCTTTTGGCGGCTGGCGGTTTCAAGATATAGATATGGCTGTCGCCAATCCAGTTCACCGGCTGACGGAGGCGGAATACCTCGAAATCGAACGCCGAGCGGAATTCAAGAGTGAATTCCTCGACGGCGAAATGTTCGCCATGGCCGGGGGCACGAGATGGCATAGTTTGATAGCTTCCAATTTGAATTTTGCCATGAGATCGCAACTGAAAGGATGTCCTTGCCGCGTTTATACTTCGGATTTGCGAATAAAGGTTCAGGCATCCGGGCTGTACACGTATCCAGATGTTTCAGTAGTGCGCGGCCAAGATGAGTTTGACGACGAGCGCGTGGATACTTTACTCAACCCCACGGTTATCGTGGAGATTATTTCAGACTCGAGCGACGCTTATGACCGGGGAAAAAAGTTTGAACTATACAGGCAGCTTCCATCGTTGCGCGAGTATCTGCTGGTCAATCAATATAAGCCGCTTGTCGAGCAGTATGTGCGGCAGGAGAGCGGGGAGTGGTTTCTCCGAGATGTCGCAGGATTGGAAAGCAAATTAACTTTGCCCTCGCTGGGCATCACCATCGGCCTGGCTGACGTTTACACCGATGTCCGGTTCATGCCGGATCCGCGGCGGCCAAGTGTGACGGGCGGTCGCACTTAATTTTTGTTTATGAGCTGCGAACTGCCAACTGATGAATTGCTGCAAGCGGTCAGGGACGGACGGCGCATCGGGCCGGAAGAGGCCGTGCGGCTTTATCGCCTGCCGCTGGAGGAATTGGGGATGCTGGCCCATCGCCGCCGCCAACTGGCCCGCGCCGCCGCGCATGATGGAAGGGGCAATCAGATCGTCACCTATATTGTTGACCGCAATGTCAATTACACCAATGTCTGCAACGTCTATTGCAAGTTCTGCGCCTTTTACCGGGTGGAATCCGACGACGACTCTTATGTCATCACTTTCGATGAGATGGATCGTAAGATCGAGGAAACCATTGCTTTGGGCGGCACGCAAATCCTGATGCAAGGCGGACACCATCCGAAACTCTCCCTCCAATGGTATTTGGATTTGCTGTCGCACATAAAAGCCAAGTTCCCGCAGGTCAACATCCACGGTTTCAGCCCGAGCGAGTTCATTCATTTTCGCGACGTTTTTAGCATGCCGCTCGAGGAAATCATCTCGCAATTCGCGCGGGCCGGCCTGGGCTCCATTCCTGGCGGAGGAGGGGAGATTCTGGTGGACCGCGTCCGCCAACGCATTTCACCGCTCAAAGCCATGAGCGACGATTGGTTGAGCGTGATGGATGTGGCGCATGGCCTCGGTTTAAGCTCGACCGCGACGATGATGTTCGGCCATGTGGAAACCATCGAAGATCGGGTGGAGCATCTCGAGCGGGTGCGCGCACAGCAAGACAAGAGCAAGGGGTTCACGGCGTTTATCGGGTGGACGTTTCAAGCGGAGCACACGAGGCTCAAAGCGCCCACTGTCGGCGCGCACGAGTACTTGCGGACGCAGGCTTTGAGCCGGATTTACCTCGACAATTTTCCCAGCGTGCAAAGCTCCTGGGTCACGCAAGGCCTGGAAATCGGCCAGGTGGCGCTGCAATACGGCGCCAACGACCTCGGCAGCATTATGATCGAAGAAAACGTCGTCTCCCAGGCTGGCACGACCTACCGCATGGGCGTGGCCGACATGCGCCGATTGATCGAGGAACTCGGCTACGAGCCCCACCAGCGGGACAACTGGTATCATCTGCTTAACTAAGTGGGTCGTCCCAACGCCCGGAGAAGTCAATGCTGCGGGGAGCCTCAGAGCAGTGCGCTGATAGTCAGAACGATGACAGGCACGAGCAAAAACAGCGCAAGGCCCATCCGAGCGCAAACGGCCCCCCAAAATAAGTAACGTTGCGCGGGATTCCACACCTCGCCTTGGCCGCGTTTGACGCGCGCGTGTTGAATCGCGGAAAGTACGGCCATAGGAATCCCGATGACCGGAAGCAAACCGATCAATCCATAGGTAAAACAGCGCAATGAACTGTCGATCATCTCGATCCTTGTCATGGGATGGGCCGCCTTCATTTTGAATTTGGCTGGTTGGTCGAAAACGACGCCAGCCGCTGGTTCTGGCTCTGATCGACGGTTTTTACACGCTGCGCGAGTCTGTTCAAAGAGGAGGTATTGGCGGCGACTAGCACGACCATGATGGTCAGCAATACGAGGATGATCAACACAGCCGAGGCGTCGCTTGACCTGTGTGACTGGCGGAAATTGAACGAATGGGTCTTCATTGAGTTGCAGTCGCTCCGGCTGCGGTTTCAAACGAGAACAGCGGCCGCATCAGAGGTTGTTTGCGCGTTGATTTCAATTCCAATTCCCAACGCCACGCGGCTACGGATCCACGGGCTTCGGATTGCATACGGGAAGATTTGACGCCGGAAAGCCATAATGTGCCGGGAGCCGTGGAACCTGCCTGGCGGCGGAGTTCTCCATTGGCAAAAGTGTAAATGACCTCACCCGCCGGCTCCGGAATGCGCACCTGTTCGGATCCGTCCGTCGATGTTAATTTGACGGCCCCGGTTGCTCCTCGAATATCGGCGCGCCATCGCTCACCGATCTCCAAGGCGCGCGCGATGTCATCAGCGCTTTTACGGAGGGCTTTGCTGTTGTCCCAACACTCATAAAAGGTTTTCGTCGCGCACCCGACGACGATCACGAACAGCACCATGTAAACGATCATTTCAAGCAATGTGAAGGCACTTTCACGCCGGGCGCAGCCAGTTGGGTGCGTGTTCATTTAATGGTTACCTCCCGAGCGATTTTTCCGACGCCCGATTTCTTTTCTGGCGACCATTCCAGGCGAAAATGCTGCGCGGTGTGGGTGAGCAGAAACGGCCCCGGGGGCAAATTGGCAGCGGCGCCGGCATGCACAATAAAGGGGTGCGTGCCCTCTGGGACGTCGCGCCAACCTCCGGCGGACAGAATCTCGATTTCGCCATCGATGATTTCCATCGCCACCGCCCTTTGATAGCTGATTCTGAGGAGCTTGGCGTCGGAATTCATCGCGAAAGCCAGCGGTAACATGGCGACCACCAGGATGGTCATGGCCATGACCACTTCGAAAATCAGGGCACCGCGCCGCCTCGCCGATTGACACTTCTGAATCACCATAACACGCCCGCGTCAATTATTGAAATGAGGAACATGAAAACTGAAATCACCACCGCGCCGACAAATAACCCGCTCCACAAGACCAGTGCGGTCGTGATCCCGTGCGCCGCGGCTTGTTCTTGTTGGAAGGCTTTGGCGTCGAGGGAATCGTGCCATCCGGCCAGAGCGGGGAGAAACCCGGCCTTGCCATGAAAGGCGTTCGCGAGCCGCCAGCCGAATTCCCCGGAGTCATCCATGACCTGGATGGCCTTGGTCAATTTTGATCCTTGTTCCAAAGCCTCCACGACGCGCGCGGCACGACGGCGAAAGAGGCCGTTCCTGGAGCAGCCGGCGGCGAGCGTCACGGCTGCGGCTTCCGGAACGCCCGAATCCAGAAGGATGGCGAGCAGGGTGGAGAAGTCGCGCTGCATGCGTTTTTGCCGCCACGGCAACCAATAGTGGACGCGTTCCAGAAATGGAAACCAAGAAACGACGCGCGGGCCTCCAATGTAGGTGATGGCCGCCAGCCAGACTGCCACCAGCACAAAGCCCTGGAGGAACATCACCGCCATTTGATGCTCACTTAGAAATCTTACTAAAACAGGACTGCCACCGATTGAGTTGCTAAGTTCCATGAATTTTGGGACCACCAGTGTTTGTAGAACCGCGAATATCCAAATGCCCAGCGGCGTAATGACGAGGGTGATAATGACAAGGTAGCTAATCGCACCGCGGATTTGAGAAACGGCGTCTTTCAATAATTGTCGGCAAGCTGGCAGGACCTTCCGGTAGTCGCCGATCTTTTGTCCGGCCTCCAACATGGCGGTGATTTGGGGCGGGAGGAACCGCGGGACTTTGGCCAAGGCGTCGGCCAGTTGGAAATTTTGCTCCAGCCAGGCGGTCACCAGGTGAAAGCGAACTCCCATGGAGAGATCGCGCGCCTGGGAAATGGAAATGAGGGCTTCTTCGACCGGCTGCCCGGCTTTGAGCGCCGTTTCCATCACATCAAGAAACAGCCGCGCCCGTTCAGCGCGCCGCATCGGCAATGTGAGGAGGAAATGTGTCAGAAACAGAATGCCGCTCAGCAAGGCCATCCCAACACCGAAGACCAGCGATGTCACCGCCATACTCGATAAAATGTCAGCATCAAAGTCCATTGGGAATTATCATGTTGTCATGTTAATAAGTTTCGCCGATCGAGTTCATGAATTGAATAAATGCGGCGAGCACCGGCTGGATTTGAGACGTAATCACCAGGCCCAGCGCCAGCACTGAGCAGGGCAACGCGGAGTAAAGCAGCGTCTCGGCGCGGTAAGAAGCACGGGAAAGATAGATTTCCGAGGCGCGCTGGAATCCGCCGGCCAAATCCTCTCCCGATTGGCCTACCATCCAGATAAACAGTGGAGGGAATACCCGGCTGTCGGCTGACATTTCGGAAAATTTTCCTTTTCCACCTGCGAGGCGCTCCCGCCAGCCTGCAAGTTCAATGGCGGCTGGTGTGCCCTTTTCTAGTTTTTCCACCAGTCCTAGCGCTTTGTCCAAAGATACGCCGCTTTTGAGCATCAGCGCCAGGGTCCCGGCGACTTGTGCCAGACTGGCTTCTTTAAACGCCGGCAACCGCCAGCGCAACACGCGTCGCATGGCTGGTGCTGTCACCGCAACCAAACACACGCCGGCTGCCAAGGCCAAGAGGACGGGCGGGAACCAAAGGCCGACGGCTAGGCGCGGCATGCCTGGCCTGCCAAAGAGATCGCCAATATAAACCGATTTATAAATCGTGCTCAGCAGGACTGATAGAAAGCACGACAACAGCAGCGCGGCGCACAACACGATTGTTGGATAAACCATTAACCCTTTGAGCCGCGTCCAGAGGAACTGGCGCCGTTGGTAATAGTCAGCCAGAATAGTCAGGACGCCTGGGAGATCGTTCGTTTGCGCGCCGACTTCCAGCATGTGGCGATAGAGTTCCGGCAATTGACAGGTTTGGACGGCCTCGCGCAGCGGCATGCCTTTGGCCAGATCATCCCCAAGTTTCATCAATTCATTTCGCAATGGGCCACGGTGCATTTCGGCGCACAAGCGCTGCAGGGCACCTTCGAGCGGGATTCCGTCGCGCACCATCGCGGCCAGTTGCTGGTTGAAAAAGGCGAATTCCTCGTAATTCATAACCCGAAAACCCTTTCGTACTCTGGTTGATTGGTGACGCCCTTTTGGAGCAGCGCGCGCGCGCCTTCCTCCAAGGTGAGTTGAGGTGCCACCGACTGCAACTGGTGCCCCCGGATTTGAACGCGCATCGGGTCGGTGATGCGCAACCACTCGACCAGCGGCGCCCTCTGTTGATAACCGGTTTGCAGACACGTGCCGCAGCCGGTCCCAAGGCATTGACGGCATAGCTTGCGGATCAATCGCTGGTTCAAAACAAGATCCACGGCTGCCGCTATGGCCGAACGGTCGGCGCACAATACCAGCAGTCTTTCCAGGACCCCCTTGCAGGAACCGGCGTGCAATGTCGAAATGACCAAATGACCCGTGAGGGCCGCCCGCACCGCGATATTGGCCGTTTCCTCGTCGCGAATTTCGCCAATGACAAATGCCTGGGGGTCCTGGCGCAAAAGGTGGCGCGCGGCCCTGGCAAAATCCAGCCCACGGTCTTCACTCACTTCGGTCTGCATCACGCCGGGGACGATCTGTTCCACCGGGTCTTCAATGGTGATGATGTGTCGTCCACCTGATTCAGCCAGAAACCGCAGGCAGGCATAAATGGTGGTCGTCTTGCCGCTACCGGCGGGACCTGTCAGCAGCAGCATTCCCGAAGGTTGGCGGAGAAATTTCGCCAATTCCAGGGCCGCATCCTCGCAAAACCCAAGCTCCGCAATCCCCTTGGCCGCGGCAGGGTTAAACAGGCGGAGGACGATTTTTTCCCCGGTGACGGTGGGATAGGTGGCCACGCGGATATCGCTACGGGCCTGGACGGAGCGTTGATCGATGCGTCCATCCTGCGGCATCGACTCCTGATAAGTCTTCAATCGGGCCAGGAATTTGATCCGGCCAAAGACGCGCTCGGCGATATCCGCGGGAAATTTCACTGCGGGCGCCATCATGCCATCTAGACGGAAGGACACGACCGCGCCGTCATTCTCCATTTGCAAATGGATGTCACTGGCCATCGCGCCCTCAGCCTGGTGGATGAGATCCTCGACGATACGGGGCACAGAAGTCGGCGCTTCGGGCGTTACAAATTGGTCTGCCTCCAGGTTCATGTAGAATTGGACAGGGGGACAGGCCATTCATCACGCGCGACCGCAATAATTATCAGCAATCCGTTCCACCAGCTCGTTCAGCTTCATCGAATGCGTGGTGGTCCAGGAATTCCGAACCAGCGACGGTTGATGGACAGAAGAGCCGAGTCAAGGCGCGTTGTTTGGCCGCCACGGTAATCAATCAGCTCAAGGGCCAAAGGGGGTGTGGACTTAAGACTCCCACAACTGAATTGTTCCGGCTAAGTTGGCATGGACAGGCGTGCGCCCGAGTGTTCAAGGCGTGCTGACAACATAAAACCGTTCCGAAGTCCCGGCTCCTTGCGTGTCCGTGAATTGGAACTGCCCCGACGAAACTTCCGGGACCTCGCCCAGCCAGGTCCAGTTGGTCAATGGCGCGGCTACATTGGTCGTGGCAAACACATTAAACAGCGCGCCCGGTTTATTGGTAAAGGAAAGTTGAAAATTACCGCTTGGCTGAATGCTCAGTCCATTCAGGTTGATTGAAGTCACCGTCTGTCCCGGCACGGTGAAAGCGTAAACCTGGTTATCGTTGGCGACGTAAATGCGTCCGCGCGCCGCAAGGCCGGTGCTGAAACGTCTCGTGTTGGCCATCAGCTCGTTCGTGCCGCCACCGGTGAACACATTCGTCCCCGTGATGCCATCGAAGCCATGGAGCCGTTGGTCGCCCTCGGAACCAATACCCCAGACCACGACATTGTTCGTGCCGTCGGTCGAGGTCACGAAGGGCGAGCCGCGTCCGTTCTCAGCGGCCGTCCAAACGCTGGTGATGGTCGGCGGGTTGCTGGCGCCGATAAGAAGGGCATAAAGGTTGTTCGCGTTGCCGAACACAACGTAGGTGCCATTAGTCGTTTGGTAAGTGGCCGCCGCCTGGATGATTTGGCCGCCGGCGACGTGCGCTTGCGCCAGGGGCAAGCTGATGCCGCCGAGGTTGGTGCGATTGAGCAAATAGGCGTTGCCATCCTTGCCGAGGGCGACCACCAGGTTCGAGGGCGTGGCTCCCGGCACCGTCACCAGCAACGGACCCGATCCACCAATGTCGGTGTCATTCGTGTCGAGCGTTTTCCAATTAGTTGGCGCCCAATAATTCATGGTCCCGTTTGACAGCGACAGGCCGGGTGAAAGGTGTAATATGGACTCGCCGCCGCCCCACGAACTTGCGTTTAAAGTGTTGCCCGTGGCCACGAAAGGATCTGCCCCATCGCTGGCCACGCCGCCGACCGACCAGATGCCGCCTTTAATGGCCGAGGTCGCCCAAGCCATGACGTTGGAGGGATTGCTCAGCGACACCCCAACCAGCCAGCCGTAATAAGTGTCGCAATCCCCGTACAATCCTCCGTAGGGCACGTAGAGGTTGGTGCCGATGATCGCCAACGCGCCGCGCTCGCCTTGGGCCAGAGAATTAAAAGTGATGGCGCCAAAAACTGCACGGCTGTTCACATTGACCGGCCAACCCGGATTGAGGAGGCCCGTCTCCACGTTCAGCGAGAAAATGAGATGTTCCACCGTGCCGCTAATGGGGACCTGGGTAATCGCGTCAAAGAAAAGCGCTCGCGAAGGCAAATCCACCACCGGCGTGCCCGAAATGCCAAAAGGGGAAAGGTTGCCGCACGGAAGGGCATTGGCCGCGACAGGCGGAGCCACATTGGTTTCCCAGACGATGCTGCCGTTCACGGCGTCGAGCGCGAAAACATCATTGGACTCCGTCACGGCAATGATGATCGCCCGGCCCCGCAGTCCGCCTTCAATATAAAGCGGCTGCGCGTAAACATTGCCGCCGATGAGGCCGCTAAACGCCAGATCGCGCGTCAAACCGGCAGCATTGGCTGTCGTAAAGGCGGGATCAATGTAGAGACCATCGCGCGAAAGATGATTATGGTGTTGAGTGACATTGACCGCGCCATCAGCCGGCAGGCCCACGCTCAGGAAGGTGAGAAGGCAGCTGATTCCCAGGATGGATCCTTCACGAGTCAGAGAGGCCAAGGCCAAGGTCTTATTTTTGACAACCAAATTCATAATTCTCCTGGTGTTGTTGCCTGGCCCATTACGTTTTCGGCTTACCCGTCAACGATTGCATCAGCAAATGGTGACCGCCGCACGCCAGCATAGCATCGATTTTCCAGAGAAGCAAACCACCGCACTCTCCAACGGCCCGCCGAATCGAGGGAACAGACAGGATAAACAGGATGAGCAAACGTCATTTTGAACCGTCCGGCGTGCAAACGGTGGACCCGCTGGTCTAGCCAACGGCCAAAATGGTTCGACTGGAACGGCATTCGCTCCTAACCTGAGCGAGCGGATATGGAGTCATTCTACCTAACATTTGGTGTTATAGCGGCGTTTTGCCTCGGCATTATTATATTGACATTGTTTTTCGTGGCTGTTGGCTACTCTCAAGAGAGCCACGCGAGGATTCGATGTTGTGAAGCTCAAGGGTTTCATTAAGGATGGCAAACTCGTCAACGTGTATTTGAGCGGTGGTAAATCGGTTCTTGGCGTCAAATTTGTAGGATTCACAGACCAGAATGCTGGCAAGGCAGGCGTGCCTTACCAGTTATCCAGCATGCTTGTTTTGGAAACCGTGAAAGGTTCCCGGGTATTGATTCGATCAGACGCAGTCAGAATGATTGAGGAAGTAGAAACTACAGCCCGATCTTAACCGCGCTGTCGAGTTTTCATCCTTCAACCCTTCTTCCTTCATCCTTTCGGCCCCGTTGCCAGCAGTTGGCCCATCATGGGGGAGTTCTTGGGAATCAATGTGATGACGGATTGGCCTTCGATTATGTTCTGCGTTTCGAGGGTTTCAAATAGGGCGCGTAAGATGTCGGGGTCCTGCGAGACTTTCTGCAAGGCCGCGCCGACGATTTGCGGTCGCATGGCGGCGGCCTTGGCAAACTCGATGGCCGCCTGCCGTTCGGCTGTGCTGGCGATGATGCTGACTTGGTTGACGCCATCCTGCTTGATGGCCCCGGTGACTTGCCGCAGCCGGTTGACGACCTTTTCCTCAATCTGCTTGGTCATGTCCCGGTCGCGGAAATGCACCTTGCGGATATAAACCGAACCGAGGCTGTAGCCCCATTCCATGGATTGCGGGGAAACTTCGTTGCGCACGGTTTGGCTCATCGGATGGCGATTTTCCAGCATGCTCGCGAGCTTGAGATTGCTCAAGCAGCGGACGGTGGAGTTGCCGACGTTGGCTGCGAGCGACCCGCGCGGGTCGGCGTTTTTGAAGAGGTAGGCCACCGGATCGCTGATGACCATCTCATACCAGATGCCGATGCCCATGGGCGCGCCTTCCTCGGAGTTGACCGGCGTGCTGCGCAAGTAGGCCTGGTCCGTCCGCAAATCAAGGTTGTGACATTTGCCCAGGAAGTTCACCAGCGGCGCTTTGAGGCCGAGCTTGAGAATCAGCAAATGCAGTCCTGGTTGGTCAATGACGGCCACCACCTTGCCAAACAGGACATAAACTTTGCACTGCCGTTCCTCGACGATGGTGTAGATGCCTAGCAACTGCGCCAGGCCAAATAGAATCGGCATCAGCATGAACATGCCGACAAACATGGCTACTGCGGCGATGAAGAATTCTCCGGTCGCACTTAAGTTAATGGCGCTAATCATGGTTCACCTCCAGAATGACCGACTTGGCTTGGCTGAATAGTTTGAGTCGCACGTTGCGGATGTAGGCGTCCAGCGCGCCTGCTCCGCTCTTTTTCAAATCGCCCAATTGGTCCGCCAGCGCGACCAGCGGCTGCACCTCAGCTTCCGCTTTAAGCGTCTCAATTTCCACGGCGCGTTTGGACATGACAATCTTCTGGTCCGCCGAGGATTGCGCCAGGCTGATGTCCGACGAAACCTGGTTGTAGGCTGTGTTGATGGCCGCCAGCGCGGATTCCACTTCAGGCGGCGGGTCAATGCCGGTGATGAGAGAGGCGTCCAGCACCACGCCATAGCGCGCGTCCGACTGCGCGCATTCGCGGGCCATGTGATCGTTGATGTCGCGCAAATTTTTGCGGAGATCATTGATGGAAATGCCGATGGCCGCCGTGGCCAGTCCCAGGTGCGGCGCGTTTTCCTCTGGTGTTTTGGGGATGGGCGGCGCTTCAAAATTGGCAATGCGTTCGCGCAGCACGGAAATGAAGTAGCCCATGACGTGCGTGATCGGGTGTTTGACGCCGAACAGATAGGCGTAAAGGTTCCGCTCCGAGACGCGCCAACGAATTTGCCCGATCAATCCGGTGTTAAGCTGGTCCTTGGTCACGGCCTCCAGGATGGTGCCGCTGTTATTGGCCGAGGGATCTTCCGGGTCCGTGGCGAGATTCATCGTCTGCGTCGCGACGGACACCTTGTAGACTCGTTCCCAAGGCCATTTGAAATAAGGCCCGCCCGGTGGAATCACGCGCACCTGGGGATAATCATAGCGTTCTCTTTCATCGGCATCCAGCGAGGCGGCAATGGGGTCCGTCAGCGTGGTGGCCTGGCCGACGCGCTCGGCGCGGCCGAAGCTGGTTTTGACCGCGCGCTCATTTTGATTGACCGTGAAAAGTCCCGCCGCCAGATAACGAACAAGAAACCACGCCGTGAAACCGATAATACAGCCAAAGAATATAGCGGTCATAAAATAAAATTTTGTCCGTGTTTGATTGATACCACCCCAGGTGCGGAAAGCTATTCCAAAACCGGGCGGCGTTTGTAAGGGCGGAACAGGTCATGCAGTCGGGGGACAACGCCTGACTGGTTTAAGGCCTACCTGCGGTAAATGGGAAGGCGCAAAACCTCGACTATCTTCCGGGCGATCAAGTGACGCCGTTCTTCGGTTACGCAGCCCTTGCGATCATCGAATTGAGCCTTGGGCAAAAGGTAAATCCGGTCACAGCGAACGATGGTTTTCCAATCGAGTCCATAGGCCTCGTCCAAAAGTTCCTCGGTCGGTTTGGGCGGCCGGGTCACTTTGGCTGACGTGCATAGCAAAGCGTTGACTTCTGCAAGATCGGGATTTTCACAAGTTTCATCATTTGAAATAATGACGGCGGGATGCCGTTTTTCCTTGCTGAATGGGAACATGAGAATATCCCATTGCTTCACTTGTGACCTCCATTCATTCGAGGTCGTCGGGGGCGCGGACGACAGATGCTTTGGCGAGTTGATTTTGTTCCTGCACGTCTTCCTTGTTGTAGCAATTGGCAAAGTAACCCGCGGGCCTGATGGGGATGGGGTCGATGGTGGGAACTTCCTGCAAAATGAACCGGTGTTGCCCGCGCACGATATAGACGGCTTGACCCTTGTGGGCCTTTTCCACCAACCGCCCCAAATACGTCTTCGCGTGGCTAAGGGTGAAACTGTCCGACCGCAAATTGATTTTTCGCCTTCTGATCGAGCGTTTCGCTACGTTCATAGGCTGACTGTAGCCTATTCGTGGGCTGATGTCGAATGGATTCGCCAGGCCTCTTACGCGAAAAACTCTCCAAGTGGAATTTTTGCGCCACAGCCAGGGTTGGTTCGGCAAACCGCTTGCCAAACGCCTGCCGGGAATTAAAATGCGGCCTCATACAACATACAAAATACTTAAATTATGGCTCTACAATTACGTGATCCTGCCAAATGTCGTTTCGATCTTCTTTCGCTGGGCGAGTGCATGGTGCGCCTCGCGCCGCCGGGGCACGGACGCATCGAGTTCGCCAAGACCCTCGAAGTGGACGTCGGCGGCGGCGAATTCAATGTCGCTTATGCCTGCGCCCGGCTGGGCTTGCGCACGGGTTTTATCAGCAAATTGCCGGATAATCCCGTCGCCCGCATTATTCTAAATCATGCCCGCGCCGTGGGTATGGATGTCTCGAATGTGCTGATGGAAAAATTCGACGGCGTGGGCCGCAAAGGGCGCGTCGGGCTGAATTTCACCGAAGTCGGCACCGGCGTGCGCGCAAGCGTGACGATGTACGACCGCGGCCATTCCTCGGTTTCGCTGATGAAGCCTGATGAGATCAATTGGACCAAGATTTTCAGCGAGCAGGGCGCCGTCTGGCTGCACACCGGCGGCATTTTGGCGTCGCTCTCCGACAACAGCGCAGCGGCGACCAAGGCGGCCCTGCAAGCGGCGCGCGCGGCGGGCACGATCACCAGTTACGACCTCAATTTTCGCAGCAAGCTTTGGAGCAGCGAGAAGGCCATCGCGGTGACCAAGGAAATTATCCCGCACGTCCAGGTTCTCATCGGCAACGAGGAGGATTTTCAAAAAGTCCTCGGCTTCGAGGTCGAAGGCACGACGGCGGACTTGCGCGAGTTGCCGGTCGAGGCCTACAAACGGATGGTGTTGCGGGTCGTCGAAACATTTCCCAACATTCAGGCGGTTTGCACCACCCTGCGCGAGGTCAAGAGCGGCCTGGTCAACAACTGGGGCGGCATTCTTTGGCTCGGCGGCAAATTCTGCGAAGCGCGGACGTTCAAGGATCTGGAAATCGAGGACCGAGTCGGCGGCGGCGACGGCTTTTCCAGCGGCATCGCCTACGGCTTGATCAAGGGCATGACGCCTGAGGAGATCGTTAATTTTGGAGCGGCCCACGGCGCTTTGCTGCAAACCACGCGCGGCGACACCTCGCAGGTTTTGCTGGACGAAGTCATGCACGTGATGAAAGGCGGCTCGGCGCGCATTCAGAGGTGAGCGTGCCCGGCGCTTATCGCGGAAGGCTCGCGCCTTCGCCGACGGGCTACCTGCACGTGGGACATGCGCGGACATTCTGGACGGCCCAGCAACGGGCCATAGCGGCGGGCGGCGTCTTGGTTTTGCGTAACGAGGACCTTGACCCTAGCCGCTCGCGCCCGGATTTCGTCGAGGCCATGTCGGAGGATTTGCGCTGGTTTGGCTTTCGCTGGCAGGAGGGGCCGGACTGCGGCGGGCCTTTCGCGCCTTATGCACAAAGTGAGCGCCGGGATTTTTACCGCGCCGGTTTTGAATGCTTGCGCCGCGAGGGCCGGGTGTATCCGTGTTTTTGTTCGCGCCAGGATATTGCACGAGCCTTGCAAGCGCCGCACGCCGGCGAGGAAGAGCCAATCTATCCCGGCACCTGCCAGCCAATGGCCAAAATAAATAATCGAGATGAAGAAGCCCTTCTCCCGGCCTTCGGCCACCCTCTGCCCGCTAAGGCAGGGAGAGGGCAGAGAGAGGGGGCCCCATCTTCAATTCAGACTCACACCCAAAATCGTCCGCCGCGTCCACCGAGTTGGCGATTTCAAGTGCCTGACGGCGAAGTGATAGAATTCATGGACGGAGGTCGCGGCCTCCAACGATTCGTCGCAGGGAGGGACTTCGGCGATTTTGTTGTGTGGCGCCACGACGACGTGCCCTCTTATCAATTGGCCGTGGTGTTGGATGACGCGGCCATGCGCATCAGTGAAGTGGTGCGGGGAGAGGACTTGCTGCTTTCGACAGCGCGGCAGTTGCTTTTGTATCGGGCGTTGGGACTGGACGCGCCGACGTTTTATCATGGCCCGTTGCTTACAGACCAGGCCGGCCGCCGTCTAGCGAAACGCGAGGCCGCGTTGAGCTTGCGCGCGCTGCGAGAGCAGGGGATGACGCCGGAGATGATACGCCGCGAATGGCCGGGAATTGCCGGTTGCACCGCGAGCCGTTAGAGTCGATGCTCTGGGGAATGAATCTTCAGGCCGAGGCGCTATACGAATGGCTGGAAACCGGGGGCGAGATGTTAAGCCGGATGTTGTCGGCCATTGCCGAGGCTCGGCAATCCATTCGGCTGGAGATGTATATTGTCCGCAGCGGACCGACGGCCGAAAAATTCCGCGACGCCTTGACCAAGGCGGCCCAAAAGGGCCTGCGCGTGCAAGTGTTGGTGGATGCTCTCGGTTCGATTGGCTTGCCGGAGTCGTTTTGGTTGCCATTGCGCGCCCGCGGCGGCGAGTTTCATTGGTTCAATCCACTAAG
>Ga0206858_1183_pt1 | contig 14460 bp, 14 predicted proteins | sample Alteio_BWOrgCont_46_FD_152622 | JGI IMG/M metagenome (GOLD analysis project Ga0206858, IMG submission 152622) | Enriched cells from forest soil in Barre Woods Harvard Forest LTER site, Petersham, Massachusetts, United States -... | ecosystem: Environmental > Terrestrial > Soil > Temperate forest >... | reverse complement strand
GCATTGGCTGCAGGCGCCAATTGCGTAATGAAGGGGAATGTATTTGCAGGCACAGAAGAAAGTCCGGGCGAAACAATTATATACGAAGGACGCAAGTTTAAACAATACCGTGGCATGGGTTCATTAGGTGCTATGGCACAAGGCAGTAGTGACCGCTATTTCCAGGATGTAGAAGATGGCATCAAAAAATTTGTACCCGAAGGTATTGAAGGGCGTGTTGCCTTTAAAGGAAATCTTAGTGAAGTGGTACATCAATACACCGGCGGCTTAAGGGCAGGCATGGGTTATTGTGGTGCTCAATCTATCAAAGATTTACAGAATGCAACGTTTATCAAAATAAGCAATGCAGGCATTAAAGAAAGCCATGCACATGATGTTGAGATAACAAAAGAAGCACCGAATTATTCACGATAGTTGGCATTTTTTATGGGCATGCAATAACGCATGCCCATTTTATTTCTTAATAGCTGATTAGCACATTGTTGTCTTCAATGAAAAAAATAGCCCGCTGCATACTCTTCATTAGCATATTAGCAAATTGGCATATCAGCACATTCGCTCAGGATTCTTCGCATATTCGTATCTCCCTCTTAACCTGCGCTCCCGGCAATGATGAATTATATGAAGTATTTGGACATTGTGGCCTGCGTGTAACCGACAGCAGCAGTGTAACCGATTATGTATATAACTATGGTACGTTCGACTTTGGCGACCCTGGCTTTTATATGAAATTTATACGGGGTAAATTATTGTACTATGTATCGGTAGAAAATTTCGAGGATTTTAAATTTGCCTACCAGCAAGACAACAGGGCTATTACAGAACAGGTATTAAACCTCTCTGCCGATGAAAAAATAAAAATGGATGAAGCCCTCATCAACAATGCTAAAGAAGAAAACAAGTTTTACAAATACGATTTCTTTTTCGACAATTGTACTACAAGGTTGCGTGATATGATTGAAAACAACAAGCATCCGCATCCGGTATTTAAGCCTGTAATGTCCGTAGGCACTACATTCCGTCAAGCCATCTATCAATATTTAGATAATGGAAAAGCCTATTGGGGCAAATTGGGTATTGATATTTTACTGGGAGCAAAAACCGATGCGGTGATGACAACAGCCCAATCGCAATTTCTCCCAAACAACTTAATGATTTCGTTGGACAATGCTGATCATAATCACCAGTTAGTATTATCAAAATCAAATCTCTTTACAACCAGCCCTCCTGCTGATAACAATTCTTTTTTTACACCAGGCATCCTCTTTACATCTATATTTTTATTCATTGTATTAATAAGCCTTTCTAAAAACAATATCATCCAAAAATTTTTGTTAGGTTTTGATAGCATATTCTTTTTCTTTACCGGCTTACTGGGTATCCTGTTAATTTTAATGTGGACGGCTACCGACCATGTATTATGTGCCAATAATTATAATTTATTATGGGCATGGCCAACGCATACGGTTATGGCCTTTTATATACACAGCAAAAAAAGATGGGCTAAAAAATATTATTTATTTACAGCTATTCTTTTATCAATCGTATTGCTATCATGGTTTTTTCTGCCGCAACAAATGAACAACGCTCTTATACCAATTGTATTATTGTTGATATACAGAAGCGCTAACAGTTATCTAAAAGCATAATCGTGGAAACAAATTCTATTGTTTATAAAGGTTTGCCGCTATATTATCGCATTGTGGGGAAAGGCAATCCGGTAGTGCTTTTGCATGGTTTTGCAGAAGATGGTGAAGTATGGAAATATCAAACTGAATTTTTAAAAGAACATTGCCAATTAATAATACCGGATTTGCCGGGAAGCGGTTTGTCGCCTTTCAACAATCAGCTATCTTCTATTGATGCTTATGCCGAAGCAATAAAAGCAATCCTTGAAAAAGAAAAAATATCCGGTTGTATCCTGATCGGCCATAGCATGGGTGGATATATAAGTTTAGCCATTGCAGAAAAATACCCTCAACTATTAAAAGCTTTTGGGTTGTTTCATTCTTCTGCATTTCCGGATACGGAAGAAAAAAAACAAGTGCGCCTGAAAGCGATCGATTTTATAAATACCAACGGAGCTGCCATTTTTATAAAAACAACTTCCTACAATTTATTTGCACCTCCGTATAAAACCAATCATCCAGAACAAATAGAAGGATTAATAGAAAGCGGCAAAAAATTTACCAACGAAGCCCTCATCCAATATTACCGTGCAATGATTGATCGGCCCGACCGCACAGCCGTATTAAAAAGCACAACGCTTCCTGTTTTGTTTCTTATCGGCGAGCATGATGTTGCCGTTCCGCTGGAAAGCAGTCTGCAACAATGCCATTTCCCTTCAAAAGCAATTATAAATATACTGGCAAATAGCGGGCACATGGGTTTATGGGAAGAGGCTGATAAAGCCAATAAAATACTTTTGGATTTTATTACTGACCTAAATTGAGCCATCCCTCCTTATTAAACTAATTATCAATAAGTTAGGATAATCAAATATTCTCTGCTGCACACAATATTACGGCCTGATTTACGTTTACTAGAAGAACCGTATAACAATCCGAAATCCGAATCCGACAAAACAGAATGAAAAGCCGTTTATTATTTATTACAATACTAGCGTTCCTTTTTAGTTTACAGACTAAGGCTCAGGATGATGTTATACGCCAAACTCCTTGTTCAGACCCGGGTATCCTTCATCAGGCAGACAGCATAAAACAGGAATTAATAGCACAGGGCTTTGTTGTTGTAAAAGAAGCTTCGATGACAATGGAAAGTGAATATGAAATGCCGGTAATTGTTCCATTAACACAAGGTAGTTGGTACCAGTTTGTTTTCATTGGTGATATTACTTCCAAACTATATGAAGTACGAATGTTTGATTGGGATGAAAAACAAGTAGTGTATGAAAAGAAAAGATGGGGTGATGTGGATGGCAATGTAATCAGCTACTCGTACATACCACAGTTTTCGGAATACCATATGATAAAACCTGTTCAGGTAAGCGGCAATAAAAAGAAGATGTTATGCGGCTACGTGATGCTACTGAAGAAGGTAAAAAAATAGTCTTTTTGAGCTTGATTATAACTAAGAAAAAGCACTACATTATTGTGGTGTTTTTTTTATGTGCCAAGTGTTGTGCTACACTATTAAGTATCGTACTCTTTTACTAAATACTAATTATGTTATCCCTTAAACAGTAAGTGTTTGTATATTTATAGTACCTACAAAACTTTATATGAAACCAATACTGCCATCTCTTATTCTTTTTTTAATAAGCCTTCATGCTTTCTCCCAATCTAAAATTGACTATGGAAATAATAAAGCAGCCGGCAAATATTACAATATCCGTGGCATTAAAATGTATTGCGAAATATATGGGCAAGGCAAGCCTCTGCTGATGATACATGGCAATGGTGGCTCCATAAAATCATTCGAAAACAATATCGCTTTTTTTGCTAAAAAATATAAAGTAATTGTAGCAGATAGCCGTGCTCAGGGGAAAACAATCGACACGAATGATTCTCTAAGTTTTGAAATGATGGCTGATGATGAAGCTGCTTTGCTGGAAGTTCTGCATATTGATTCAGCTTATATTTTAGGGTGGAGTGATGGTGGAATTAATGCATTATTACTGGCTATGCGCCATCCGGAAAAAGTTATCAAACTGGTTTCTACCGGTGCCAATCTTTGGCCCGATTCTACGGCTCTTATCCCTTCGCTTTGGAAAGATGAAAAAATACAAGCAGACACTACCAACACAAAATATTTTACTGCTGCACAAAAAAACGACTGGAAGCTTTTCCTGCTCGATTGGTTACAACCCAATATTACATTGCAGCAATTGCATGGCATCCAATGTCCTTCCCTCATTATTGGTGGCGATCATGATTTAATACGGATTGAGCATACTACAGTAATCTATCAGAATATACCAAAGGCTTATTTATGGATTGTGCCTAATTCAAGTCATGCCACTTTAATTGACCAGAGAGATGAATTTAATAAAAAGGCAGATGAATTTTTCAATATGCCCTTTCATCAATTTTAATTACTGTCGATATATTAATTAGCAGCAGCCAAAACCTCCAGGCATTTTTTCAAACTATCCTTCCACTCAGGAATAAGAACAGTAAATGTTTGCTGAATTTTAGAAGTATCCAAAACAGAATACGCAGGCCGTTTGGCAGGCGTTGGATATTGTGAGGTTGTAATAGGATTAACGATGCATTTACTGCCCGTTAATTCTTTAATGGCAACAGCGAAATCATACCAGGTTATATGCCCCGCATTTGAATAATTGAATATTGAATATTGTTTATTGAACATTGAGTATTGCCCTACTATCTGCATAATGGCCGCTGCCAAATCTGCTGCATAGGTTGGGCATCCCTGCTGATCGCTTACCACGTTGATGCTTTCTTTTTCTTTCATCAAACGCAGCATTGTTTTCACAAAATTGTTGCCGAAAGAAGAATATACCCAGGAAGTGCGGATGATTATTGAATCCGGATTATTTTGTAATGCAAGTTCTTCTCCTTTTAATTTAGATGCACCATAAACACCGATAGGATTGGTTGACTGTTCTTCTTTTATCGGCTCAGTAGCTGTGCCATCAAAAACATAATCCGTAGAAACATGGATAAATGCAGTATTATACCGCTTGCATAATTTTGCCAAATTGCCAACAGCATCCGCATTGATGAGAAACGCTTTTTCAACCTCTGCCTCAGCTTTATCTACAGCCGTATAAGCTGCGCAGTTAATGCAATATTGAATACTATTGGTTGCAAAATATTGCTGCACTGTTTCAAAATCATCAATCGCCATTTCATTTCTTGTAACAAACAAGAAATTGTATTGAGGGTAAGCTTCAGCTAATACCCGTAGCTCGCTTCCCAATTGCCCGTTGCTTCCTGTTACTAAAATAGTATCCATAGTTTCTATCCTTCAAAAACAAAATTATTTTTACAATCTGCAACAGGCGGATGTTGCAAATCCCTTTCAGCTACTACTGCTTTATCGGCAGGTATTTTCCAGTCAATGCCCAATGCCGGATCGTTATATACAATACCGCCTTCGCTTTGTTTATTATAAAACTGATCACATTTATATAGTACTTCTGCCGTTTCTGTCAATACAGAATATCCATGCGCAAATCCCTGGGGCACCAGCAACTGCTTTTTATTTTCTGCTGATAGTTCAATGGTAAATGCTTTGCCATAAGTGGGCGATCCTTTCCGTATATCTACAGCTACATCTAATATAGTTCCGCTTAATGCACGTATCAATTTTGTTTGCGCAAATGGGTTTTGCTGGTAATGCAAACCACGTATTACTCCATAGGATGATTTTGCCTGATTGTCCTGCACAAACTTTATCTCCACGCCACCGGCTGAAAATGTATTGGCATTATAGCTTTCAAAAAAATAACCACGGGCATCTGCATGTACAACAGGCTCGTAAATTAATAAACCGGGAATATCTGTTTGTATAAATGGCATGTTTTTTAATTGAAAATTTATAATTGAAAATTGACATTTTTTTTGAAGAAAGGATAATTTAGCTACGCAGGCACTTTAATTATCAACTATCCATTTTCAATTATCAATTAAGAATATAGCTCTTTAAAATATTGAATAGTTTCTTTCAGTCCTTCTTCAAACCTTCTTGTTGGTTGATAACCCAGAAGGGTTTTTGCAAGTGTTATATCAGCTAATGAATTTCGTATATCACCGGTTCTTGGTTCTCTGTAAGTGGCTTCAAAGTCACTCTTCAAATATTCTTTACAGGCATTGTATAAATAGTTTACAGAAAATTTTTCTCCTACTGCTACATTATACACTTTGTTCAATGCTTCTTTATTATCGGTGAGCATTCCTTTTATATTTACCTGCACTGCATTTTCTACAAAAGTAAAATCTCTTGTCTGCTCCCCATCTCCATTAATATATACTGGTGTTTTATTTATTATTCCTTTTACAAATAAAGGTATAACGGCAGCATAAGGTCCATCCGGATCCTGTCTTGGCCCAAATATATTGAAGTAACGAAAACCTATTATGTTCAATCCATACACATCGGCAAATACGGCCGCATACAATTCGTTTGCTTTTTTACTTACGGCATAAGGAGATAAACAATTACCTACTTTGCTTTCTATTTTGGGAAGATTCGGTTCATCACCATAAACAGAGGAAGAAGATGCGTACACAAACTGTTTTATATTATTATCAACTGCTGCTTTTAAAACATTTACAAAGCCGCCCACGTTTACATCATTGGTATAAAAAGGTTCTTTGATAGAACGAGGCACAGAACCCAGCGCAGCCTGGTGATTTACGTAGTCCATCCCTGCACAAGCCTGTTGGCATATTTCTAAATTACGGATATCACCTTTGATGAACTCAAAACTATTGTATTGTTTTAATATATCCAGATTGCTTTGAAAGCCGTTAGACATATTATCTAGTACCCGTACTTTCTTTGCGCCGTTCTTTAATAAATATTCTGCAATATGGCCACCAATAAAACCGGCACCTCCTGTTACAAGGAAAGAAGACTGGCTCAAATCTTTTGTGTGAAACAATTCGCTCATGCGCAAGCCCTTAAAGGGATGTGTTTTAATTATAAAATCCTGTTATTAATTACCGGCTTATAAACTCCAGTATTTCCGGTGGGTAATCTTATTTCGATAAATGCCTTTAAGGTCGGCTATCAATGCATTCTCTTTTGAAATATCTGCAAAATAAGCACTATCCAATTGTTTAAAAGCATTATGCGGCACCGTTACTATTATTGCATCGTAATCGTTGCTAAGGTTGGCTGTTAATTCAAAACCGTATTCATGCTTCAGCTCATCGCTTTCGGCATGAGGGTCGGTAACGTGTACATTTAATGAAAAGGCCTGTAATTCTTTCACCACATCCGCCACTTTTGAATTGCGGATATCACTTACATTTTCTTTAAACGTAGCGCCCATCACTAATACTTTTGCATCCTTAACGTTGCCATTGTGCAAAATAATATGTTGCAATACTTTCTTTGCAACATAAGCAGCCATGCCATCATTGATAACACGACCGGCTAAAATAACCCGGCTATCGTAACCAAGTTTTTTTGATTTGTAAGTAAGATAATAAGGGTCAACGCCAATGCAATGCCCACCTACCAGGCCCGGTTGAAATTTTAAGAAATTCCATTTAGTTCCTGCTGCCTCCAACACTTCGTATGTATTAATATTCATTCTATCGAAGATGATAGAAAGTTCATTCATTAAAGCTATGTTCAAATCACGCTGTGTGTTTTCAATAATTTTTGCAGCTTCGGCTACTTTTATTGAAGATGCTTTATGTACGCCTGCAGTTACTACCAGCTCATATACATTTGCTATTTGCTGCAAAGATTCTGCATCGCAGCCACTTACTACTTTTATAATTTTTGCAAGCGTATGTTCTTTATCACCCGGATTAATCCTTTCCGGCGAATAGCCAGATTTGAAATCAATTTTATCTTTTAATCCGGATAATTTTTCAATCACCGGTAAACAATCTTCTTCTGTACAACCAGGATACACGGTACTTTCAAAAACGACATAATCACCTTTCTTAATTACTTTGCCAACTGTTTCGCTTGCTTTGATTACCGGTGTTAAATCAGGCATATTCTGAGCATCTACCGGCGTTGGTACTGCAACGATAAAAAAATTGGCTTGTTTTAAAACTTCCAGGTCATTCGTAAATTCTATATCACACCCATCAAACGCTTCTTTTTCCAGCTCCTGGCTTGGGTCAATTCCCTGCCGCATCATTTCGATACGTTTAGCATTGATATCAAAACCAATTACTTGAATCTTCTTTGCAAATTCCAATGCAATCGGGAGCCCAACGTAGCCAAGGCCTATTACAGCTAATTTTTTATTCTTACCTAACAGCTCCTGATACATGTTCAATTGTGAATTTTCAATTATCAATTATTTCCGGCTTTCAAATTCTTTGGGCAATTTGTACAATTCATCCTGCGGTAATGATTTAAAATAATCGTACGTAATCTTCAATCCTTCTGCCCTGTTTACTTTTGGTTGCCATCCCAGTATTTCTTTTGCCCTTGTAATATCCGGCCTGCGTTGCTTCGGATCATCGGTTGGCAATGGTTTATATACTATCTTTTGTTGCGTACCGGTTAGCTTGATAATTTCTTCTGCAAATTCTTTCAACGAAATTTCATCCGGGTTACCAACGTTTACCGGGTTTACATAATCGCTTAATAACAACCGGTAAATACCTTCTACCAAATCATCTACATAACAAAAACTTCTTGTCTGGCTACCATCGCCAAATACTGTTAAGTCTTCGCCACGCAATGCCTGTCCTATGAATGCAGGTAGTGCACGTCCGTCGTTCAGGCGCATACGCGGACCATAGGTATTAAATATGCGGATGATCCTTGTTTCTACTCCATGAAAAGTATGATAAGCCATGGTGATTGCTTCCTGAAAACGCTTTGCTTCATCATATACACCACGTGGCCCTACCGGGTTTACATTACCCCAATATTCTTCATTTTGCGGATGTACTACAGGGTCTCCATATACTTCGCTGGTACTTGCTACCAGTATCCTTGCTTTTTTAGCCAATGCTAAACCAAGACAGTTGTGTGTTCCTAATGAACCAACTTTTAATGTCTGAATCGGAATTTTTAAATAATCAATCGGACTGGCCGGTGATGCAAAATGCAATATATAATCCAGGTGCCCCGGAACATGTATGAATTTTGAAACATCATGATTGTAAAATTCAAACTCTTTTAATTTAAAAAGATGTTCGATATTTTTAAGGTCGCCGGTAATAAGATTATCCATGCCGATAACCGAATAGCCTTCTTTAATAAAACGATCACAAAGATGTGAACCTAAAAAGCCCGCTGCCCCTGTTATTAAAATGCGTTTACCCATTGGTGTTAGTTTGTTGCTTTTGTGATTGGTTTACGACCGATACTTTCATAATGGAACCCAAGCTCCTGCATCAAGGAAAGATCAAAAAGATTTCTTCCGTCAAAAATTACTTTATCCTTTAATAAAGAATCAATCTTATTAAAATCCGGTGTGCGGAATTCGCTCCATTCTGTTGCAATTACCAATGCGTCTGCTTCTTTCAATGCATCGTACTGGCTTTCTGCAAATGATATTGTATTGCCTAATAATTGTTTTACGTTGTTCATTGCTTCTGGGTCAAAGGTTGAAACCGTGGCGCCTGCAGCTAACAATTCTTTAATAATATATAAAGCCGGTGCTTCACGGATATCATCCGTATTTGGCTTAAACGCCAATCCCCATAAAGCAATTTTCTTTCCTTTTAAATCATTGTTGAAATAAGCTTTGATTTTAGGCAGCAAATGCAGTTTCTGTTTTTCATTTACTTCCATTACTGCTTCCAGTATTTTAAAATCGTACTTTACTTCATGTGATGATTTTGCCAATGCCTGTACATCTTTAGGGAAGCAGCTTCCGCCATATCCGATACCGGGAAATAAGAAACGTTTGCCGATGCGCTCATCGCTTCCGATACCACGGCGCACCATATCAACATCAGCTCCCAACAGTTCGCACAGTTGAGCAATCTCATTCATGAACGTAATCTTGGTAGCTAAGAAAGAATTAGCTGCATACTTGGTAAGCTCTGCCGATTTTTCATCCATAAAAATAATCGGGTTACCCTGACGGACAAATGGCGCATACAAATCATTCAATATCTTCTTTGCTTTTTCAGAAGATGTACCAATTACAACCCTGTCCGGTTTCATAAAATCATCTACGGCTACGCCTTCCCGTAAGAACTCCGGGTTGCTCACTACATCAAACTCAACCTTTGCATTTTTGATAATAGCCGCATGTACTTTATCGGAAGTACCAACCGGCACTGTACTCTTATCAATGATAACTTTATAATCTGTAATGATTTTGCCTAAATGATCGGCAACACCTAATATATATTTAAGGTCGGCGCTGCCATCTTCACCGGGAGGCGTTGGCAATGCAAGAAAAATAATGGTTGCGTCTTTTATTCCATCTTCCAAAGAAGTAGTAAAACTTAAACGCCCTTCTTTTTGGTTGCGCAAAAATATTTTTTCCAGTCCGGGTTCGTATATTGTAATCTGGCCCGATGCAAGTTTATCTACTTTACTTTTATCGATATCCACGCAGGTAACATTATTGCCGGTTTCTGCAAAACATGTACCTGTTACCAATCCTACGTATCCAGTCCCTACAACTGCTATTTTCATAATTTATTTATTTAAAAATTCTATTACTTTAGATATAATAAACGTTTGTTGTTCTTCATCCAACTCTGTATGAATCGGCAAAGAGATTACTCTTTCTGTTAGCCAATCGGTATCCGGCAAATCAAAATTTGCGCCACCAAATGCTTCAAACATTTTTTGTTTGTGGCAAGGTACCGGATAATAAATCATAGAGGGAACACCATTGTCTGCAAGATACTGATGCAATGCATCGCGGCTTGCACCTTCAATTATCAATGTATATTGGTGAAACACATGTGTTCCATAAGCCGCTCTGAAAGGCAGGGTGATTTTGGGATGATTCGCAAAAGCCTTATCATAAAAATCAGCCGCTTTTTGTCGGGCTGCAATATATGAATCAAGATGCTTTAACTTAATATCCAATATAGCTGCCTGCACAGCATCCAACCTAGAATTACAACCTACCACATCATGATAATAACGCTTGGATTGACCATGCGCTGCTATCATTTTTAATTTTTCAGCTAACGTATCATCATTTGTAAATATTGCGCCACCATCGCCGTAAGCTCCTAAATTTTTTGACGGGTAAAATGAAGTACAGCCTATATGCCCGATACTTCCGGTTTTTTTTGTAGTGCCATTACTAAAGGTATAATCGCTCCCAATGGCTTGTGCATTATCTTCAATTACATACAGGTTGTGTTTCTTTGCAATAGCCATAATCTTTTCCATCTCTGCAGCATGGCCATATAAATGTACCGGTATAATTGCTTTTGTTTTGGGAGTAATGGCTTTTTCAACAGCCGCAGGGTCTATGCAAAAGCTTTGTTTATCTACTTCTACAAATGCCGGTTTCAATCCTAATATAGCGGCTGCTTCTACAGTAGCGATATATGTAAAGGAAGGTGTTATTACTTCATCACCAGGTTGCAGGCCCAATGCCATCATCGAAATCTGCAGTGCATCGGTACCATTGGCACAGGGTATTACATGCTTTACCTGATTGTAGGCAGCCAGATTTGCAGCAAAATCATTTACTACTTTTCCTCCGATAAACTGAGAGCTTTCCAATACGCTGATAACAGCCTCGTCAACCTCTTTTTTTATTTTTTGATACTGTGTTTTAGTATCCACCATTTGCAAAGGCCTCATATCATACTTAATTTAGGAACCTGCTTCCATTTTACAGGCAGGCAAAGATAATGATTGAATAAGGAAATCAGAACCTTATCAAATAGTAAATAAAATTAATCTGAAAGACCATTTTTCGTAATAGAACGGGGGATTCTGAAACGTACAACTGTAAAGAGATTACAAGGAAAAAACTATGTAAAGCGCCGCTTTACTAATTGATCAAATTGTTTTACAACTTCCTGGCTGTCTTCCCAGCCAAGTTTTACTTTTAGCTCCCGGCGTATCCAATATTCAGCTTCGGGGAAAATAGAAAAACCATTGATGGTCTTAATACTTCGCTCATACATAGCCTCATCGCCACGGAACAATTCTTTGATATATAAAAAACGATCGTTGATGCCGATTGCTTTGCGAAGATCTTTTACAGAAGATTCGGTTAGCTTATCACTTAGCTCAGTTTTATTTTCTTTGAGACGGTCGTTTATAGAACTTTCGTCTTTTTTGGCTACCTGCTCATTAATTTCTTTTGCTGCAGGCGTTTTTAGCTGGCGCTGATGCGCCAATGTAGGAATATCCTCATCATCTTCTACCGGACTAAACAACAATTGAGGGCGGCTTTGCACGCTTATCTTCTGCATGGCGGCAGCATTTCGTTTTATTTCTTCCAGTTCTGCCTCCAGTTCTGCTTCATCTACCTGCAATACCTGTACGATTTTTTCTTCCTCAACTGCTTTGGGTTCAGGAACAGGTTCTTTTTGGGTTTCAATCTGTGCCAATGGCATAGAAACAGCCACCAGCGGCTTATTGCCGGTGCTATCACCTTGTTGCAAATGCACCAGTTCGTGCTGCAGCATTTGTGTAGTGAGCAACAATTGAGAGGCGGAAGCGCCTTCTTTAAGCTGTTGCTGCAATTTTTGTAAAAGTGTTTCCACTCTTTCCATAAGAAATAATAAGTTAGGTAGTAAAGTGTTACAAGATATTTGGTTTTGGTTTATGGCGCAAAACTATAATCTTTGCAATCAATCCTTAAAGTTACAAAACTGTATTTAAAATATTAGCTTAAATGTTTATCGAACCCGATATAAAGGCCAGAAGGCTTGGCTGGATAGAAGTGATTTGCGGCAGTATGTTCAGTGGAAAGACAGAAGAATTGATCCGCCGTTTGAAGCGGGTTAAGATTGCCAACCTGAAAGTGCTGATATTTAAACCGGCAATTGATTCCCGCTTTGATAAAGAAAAAATTGTGAGCCACGATACCAATGCTATTGATTCCATTCCGGTAAATAAGGCCAAAGAAATTTTACTGCTGGCGCAGGATGTAGATGTGGTGGGCATTGACGAGGCTCAGTTTTTTGATGCTGATATTACGCATGTATGCGACCAGCTTGCATTAAAAGGCATTCGTGTAATTGTTGCCGGACTGGATATGGATTATTTAGGCAAGCCCTTTGGACAAATACCAAACTTACTGGCGATAGCGGATTATATTACTAAAGTGCATGCCATTTGTGTAAAGTGCGGCAATATTGCCAATTATAGCTACCGCAAATCGGCGGAGCATGAACAGGTTGTTTTGGGTGCTAAAGATATTTATGAGCCGAGGTGCCGTACTTGTTATCATTTGGAGGATTAAATTCTCAAATACAAATTTTCAATGTTCAATGCTCAATTAAATACAGCTTAGAGCCAGCGGCATCATTTAATTAATAGTAGAAAGTGAATTATAGAACCGATGATTAAAACAATTTTTGCCTTACTTAAAAAAGACCTGCTGCTGGAGCTTCGGCAAAAGCATACCTTTTATGGCATTTTGTTATACGTTGCTTCTACCATTTTTGTATTATACCTGGCAGTTAATAATCCCGGTGCCGAAACCTGGAATGCTTTGTTTTGGATTATCCAGTTATTTGTTTGTATTAATGCTGTTGCTAAAAGTTTTTTACAGGAAAGCCGTGGGCGGATGCTTTATTTCTTTACTATTTCAGGTGCAAAAGAATTTATTATATCAAAATTGATTTACAATATCCTGTTGATGTTGCTGATGAGTTTATTGAGCCTGGTATTGTTTTTTCTTTTATTAAAAAATCCACTTGAAGATACCGGACGGTTTATTGGCATTGTTTGCCTGGGAGGATTCAGCCTTAGTTTAGTGTTTACTTTATTAGCAGCCATTGCAGCCAAAGCACAGCAAAATGCAGCACTGATGGCTATTCTAGGCTTTCCGCTTATTGTACCTCAATTAATGTTACTGATACGTTTATCCAAATCAGCCTTTGGCGAAGTATTTCGGGAAGGTGCTATAATGCAGATTACTTTATTGCTGATTGCATTGGATGTAATGCTGGTGGCGTTATCGGTTATCCTGTTTCCTTTTTTTGTGGAAGGATTAAACAATATGCAAAAAAATGATTCCTGAATTAAATATAGAAAAAGGATGGACTGAAGTAATAATTGATAGTAATTGTGAATTCCAGAAATTTTGGAAAACCGCATGCATATTGGAAGAACATCTCAATCGAAATCTTACAACCAAGCTTTCACATTTTGACGTTGATTATTGGGATTTTTCATACAAGGAAAGTAATTTGGTTTTGCATTATAATACCTATTTAGGCATATCAATTTTCCCACAAGCCTGTCAGGATGCAACGCCTGCAGATAATAAAGCAACAATAGAAATTGGCACACTGCTTTTTCATAAGCTTCTTGATGAAGATTGGATAAGCCATGATAAGGGGAAATCAATAGGCACAAAAGGTTCCGAAGAAGGTACTATTATCACTGACGCAGAAAATATAAATGGAGCTAGAATAACAGTAGAGAAAGAATGTGGGAATATCCCATTTGCAATAACGATGGGAATTTATGGTCTTATGTTTACCACACACTATGTAGGCAGTTTGGAAGAAGCAAACGATTACGTTGTCCAATCTAAAGTTAAAATCAACAAAATATTTGATTTGTACAATATCAAAGAAGATAAACGGGATGATGGCTGGCAACAAAAAATTTATGCAATAGTGGATGATTTAGAAGGAATAACAAACACCAAAAAATTAG
>Ga0206858_1182_pt1 | contig 14519 bp, 15 predicted proteins | sample Alteio_BWOrgCont_46_FD_152622 | JGI IMG/M metagenome (GOLD analysis project Ga0206858, IMG submission 152622) | Enriched cells from forest soil in Barre Woods Harvard Forest LTER site, Petersham, Massachusetts, United States -... | ecosystem: Environmental > Terrestrial > Soil > Temperate forest >... | reverse complement strand
TGCTATTCTATGTCTTTGATAATGAAGGAACGACCCATTGGCTTCCCGCGCTGAAAGATGGCCGGATCAAAGCCGTCGCCGTTCCGCGCCCCGGCGTGGACCCGGGCAAAGGCGAAGGAATAAGCGGGATGCCCGAATCTGTTTTCGACCGGTTCTATTTGCTGGCCACGCCAGCCAACGCGGAAGAGATCGCTGCGAGTTTAAAGAAGTAGCATGAGATTATATATGAACTGAATATAACATACATTGTGCGAAACTATGAAAGAAAGCTTTTTTCTTCCTCCGTTGCCACCTCATTCCTGCTCTTTGACGTTTGTCAGTTTGGCGGTCTTGGCGGTCTTGGCTGTGACCATGGCACGGAATTTCCATACTTTGGCTGGCTCGATTACGTCGGTGTAATCGGTGGCGGTGCCGAGTTTGGCGTGGTTCTCGTCCAGGACGTCGAGTTCGACTTTGACGCCGAATCGTTGGCGCGGTGTGTCGTTAGTAAGCGTTCCGATGGCATAAACTAGACGGCCATCGCCGGCTTTGTCCAATATCACCGAACTGGCTTTCAATCCGTGCCACGGATCAGGCGCAGGCTTGGGCTTGGGGGCTTCGATTGGGGCTGCGGCGACGGGGTTGGTATTGGTAGGGCGAACGGTGGATGAGTCTTTAGGATTGAGATTGGGGTTAGGATTAAGCAGAACATAAATCACCCCAGTCGCGGCAACCACTACGCCAGCGGCGATGGCGAAGGCCATGTAGACTCGCTTCCGTGCGGCGCGTCCGCCACCGACTTCCACTGACGGAGCCTTGCTGACCGACAGCATGGTGGGCCATTTGCAGTGCGGGCAGTCAATTTTCTGGCCGGCGCCGTGCGCGGGAAACTCGATATGCCCGCCGCAGTGCTGGCAGACGCATTTGGCAAAACTTTCTGGTTGCGGCATGAGTATTTGACGACGGGGAAAATGCTAAAGTTTAGGTGACTTGGCAACTGATAAACAGCAGCCAGATCTCAGTTCACTTTTTGGAGATCGAAGCAGGCCATTTGCACTTCGTTGCGGACGAGGATCTTGCCTTGGAACATGGCGGGATGGTTCCAAGTCTTGCCGATGATGGCCTGGAACCGCCCCAATTCCTCGTAGCGGTCCGGACTGGCCTTGACCAGGGCCAATTCCCCTTCCCCACCCAAGATAATCAGATAGCCGCCTGACAGGACAAGCTGGCCGTAGCCGTAACGGCCGTCTTTCCATTTTCGCGCGCCGGTTTGGGCGTCGAGGCAAACCAGCATGTCTTCGTCCAGTCCATAGACGAATCCTTGCCAAAAGACCGAGCTGGTGAATTTGTTTTTCATTCCAGCGCTGTGCCACAGAGGCTTAGCCTCGAAACCGGCGCTGGTGTGGGAGACTTCGACCGCGTCGCTGCCAGTGCCGTAGCCACCCGATAACATAAAACGGTTCGTTCCAAGGATGACAGGTTGCGCGTTGTTTCGGTTTTTTTCTTTGACGATCCAAGGGGTCATCCACAAGAGCGCGCCATCCTGCACGTTCAGCCCTACGGCGCGGTGATCGGTCACGACCAGCAGTTGCTCCTTTCCGGCCAGGGAAACCAGCATGGGTGAAGAATAAGCGGCGGGATCGTCCAACGAGCGCCACGCGGGTTTGCCCGTCAATTTGTTGTAAGCCACCACGGAGCGTCCTTTTGGACCGCCCGGCTGCACGATCACCTTGTCGCCGACGACCAAGGGCGAAGAGGCTTCTGCGTAGTAAAGCAATTTGGCGAAATTGTCGGCCAGAATGTTGACCTTCCAAATGACTTGGGCGCTCGCGGCGTCGAGGCATAGCAAATCGCCCATCGCGCCCAACGAATAGACTTTGCCCTCGTCGTAATAAGGTGTCGCGCGCGGTCCTTCGCCGCCCATCATTTCATTGAAATCGGCGGGATAATTGGCGGCCCAAAGTTCCAGGCCGGTTTCGACATCGTAAGCGGTGACGGCTTCCTGATCGCGCCGTTGTTCGATGGTGAAGGCGCGCCCGCCGGCGATGGCGAAGGAAGCGTAACCACCGCCAATCGGCTGCTGCCACAGCGGACGCAGGCCGCCTGCGGGCCAATTGGTCGCGATAGACGTTTGGTCGTAATGGCCATCGCGATGAGGGCCGCGAAAACCAGGCCAATCCGCCGGCGCGTTGGGCGCAGGTTGTGGGGTGGCTGGCTTGGGTTGCGCTTTGCGGCTGGCTTCCACGGCGGCGTAATCGGGATGCGTTTTGTGCCAAGTCAAGACCGGCGGAAAACCACCGCGCCATTCCACTTCCAAGCCGGTGAAAAACATCATTAGCGTGACGATCGCGCCAGCGTAGAGCAGCGAATAAAAACCCACGCCAATCGTTCCGACAAACTTGCGCCACAATGGGACTTGGTCGGTACGCCACAGCATAACCAGTCCCAGAGGAGGGAATAGGAGAGAGACAATGCGAATTTTTTTCATTCGCAAATCAGCGTGATGGCCGCATCGTTACGGCATTGTAGTTCTGCGGGCAGGCGATACAATTCAATTATTACCTTATGGCGGAGGTTTCAAATAAAGGCAGTGAAAATAAGAAGTCGGAAGTTCCTGCGAGCAAACCGGTGTGGTGGTTTGTGGTCCTGGTTCTCCTCGTGGCCTGTGGGGGTTATTTCGTTGGTGGACGGATGAGAAGCGCCGCCAGCAGGCATGAAAGCGGACAAGTGGTTGCAAAGGCGCCTCCACAAAAAAAACTGACTCACCGCCAAGCCGGAGACGAGGCCTTGGCCCAGAAACGCTACGATCAGGCCGTGTCGGAATATCGTCTGACATTGCAAGACGCGAACACCGCCGAAGGTCAAGAACGACTCGCTCAAGCCTTGCTTAAGCAAGGCAAGGCCGAGGAGGCCTTCGCTGAATTTCAGGAAACGTTGCGCCTCGATCCCAGCAGGGCCAGTGCAGCCAGTTCGTGGGGATTGGCGCTAGCGGCCGAGGGGAAACTCGATGAAGCCAAGAGCGTTTTGCAGGACGCGCTGAAACGCAATCCCGACGCGGGTCTGCTTCATTTCAATCTGGCCGCGACCTTGCTCCAAATAAGGGTGGACGCCCAAGGTCGCAGCCGCATGGCCACCGCTGCCGGCAAAACGGAGGCTGCCTTGGCCGCCGAAACCGAAGCCAAAGCTTTGGCCAACGAGGCTTTGCAACATTTCGCAAAAGCCGACCATAGCCATTTTGATTCTTCCTCCTTCTGGAGCGGCTATGGTCAATTGCGCAATGAACTGGGCCAATACGTCGAAGCCGAATCGTGCCTTGTGCGCGCCGTGGCGGAAGATTCCGGGCTGGCAACGGCGCATTTTCAGTTGGCATTGGCGGAAGATCATTTAGGAAAGTACGCCGAAGCCATTGAGCACTACGAAAAAGCCCTTCAACTCATCCCGAACGATCCCAACACGCTGAACAATTTGGCCTTGCTTTATGCCAGCGCCACCAACCTTGAGGTGCGCACGCCCAAGATGGCCGTGCTCCTCGCCACCCGCGCCTGCGACGCCACCACCGACCAAAATGCCCGCTATATGGATACGCTGGCGCTCAGTTACGCCGCGGATGGCGATCTTTTTCAGGCCATCACTTGGGAGGACAAGGCGATTCATCGCGCGACCCAGTTGGGCAACCAGGAGCTGGCGCGGGAATTGCAGGAGCATGAGGCGCTGTTTGCGGGCGACAAACCACAGTAATCTTGATGGGTTTTGCAGCAGAGATCGCGCGCGCTTCGGAAGATTCCTGTTGCGCCAGCAGCCTTCCTAAGGCAGTGTGTCCGAGAAAGGAAATCTTATGAAACGAATCTTATCTGCGTTATTTATTTGTTGCGTGGCCGGAAATTTGATGGCGTCCGATATAAGCTGGCTCACCAGCCTTCCGGATGCTCAAGCCCAAGCCAAAAAAGAACACAAGTTGGTGTTTATTGATTTCACCGGCTCGGACTGGTGCAGTTGGTGCAAAAAACTTCATGAAGAGACTTTTTCCAAGCCGGAGTTTGGGGAATACGCCAAGAAAAATCTGGTTATGGTGGAACTTGATTTTCCGCACAACATAACACAAGCCCCGGAACTGAAAGCGGCCAACAAAGCCTTGGCGGAAAAGTATGAACTCAAGGGCTACCCGACCTTGGTCGTGATGAAGCCCGATGGCAAAGTAGTTTGGAAACAGGAAGGCTATATGGCAGGCGGGCCGACGGCGTGGATCGCCAAGTTAGACGAAGCGAAAGCCAAATAAGGCAGTCGCCCCCCGGCGCTCTCGAGAAGAGCTTTGGCCAGATGATGCTCTCATGCTGTTGAAGTATGATGTGCCGCAAATTGCTTTCCCCGGCCTCGTTGCTCTTGGTGGTGAATCTGGCCGTGTTTCGTCTTCTGGCCGGATCAGCGGTGGCGGCTAACCTTCCCGTCACGATTTCGCTTGGCTTGCAAAAGGACGGAGCCGAAGTATCGCCAGACTTCATGGGGCTTAGTTTTGAGGTGTCGCAACTCATGCCGCGTGAGGACGGCTCGCATTACTTCAGCCTGCAGAACAAGCCGCTCCTCCAACTGTTTCGCACCTTGGGCATCAGAAATCTCCGCATCGGCGGCAACACGTCTGATCGCGACGCGCGGCAATTGCCCGCCGAGTCCGACCTGGACAGCCTGTTTGGTTTCGCCGGGGCGGCCAACGTCAAGATCATTTATTGTCTGCGCCTCAAAGACGGTGACCCGCAGTCGGACGCTCACATTGTCAAATACATCCTGGATCGCTACGGGCCGATGCTGGAGGCCTTCTCCATCGGCCAGGAACCCAGCGCCTACGCCAAATCCAACGGATACTCGTATGAGATGTTCCGCGCGGATTGGAAGAAATTCGCTGACGTGATCGCGGCCGCCGCTTCCGAGGTGAAATTCTGCGGGCCGAGCGTTCACAACAACGCGACCTGGACGCGGCGCTTCCTGGCGGATTTTGGCCACTCCAACCACGTGGCCCTGGCGACCGCGCACCTCTATCCGGGCGGAGCCGGCGGCAAAGTGCCCACGCCTGAAATCGGGCGCGACCGAATGCTGTCAAATAGTTTTACCCTGGTCTATCAAAAATTGCGGGACGGAAGCCTGCCCGCGTGCGAGGCCAGCGGCGTGCCGTTCCGGCTGGAGGAAGTCAACAATTATTTCAACGGAGGGGCGGAAAACGTCAGCAGCACCTTTGCCGCCGCACTGTGGGGCTTGGATTTTTCGTATTGGTGGGCGGCGCACGGCGCCGCTGGCGTCAACTTCCACACCGGCGACAAGGTGGCCGCGGGCAGTAATCTGCACCCTTCCAAGTACACGGCCTATTTCACCGCCGCCGACGGCTACTTGATTCGCCCGCTGGGCTATGGCCTCAAGGCTTTTGACTTGGGCTGCCATGGAAGACTGCTGCCGGTGTCGATCTCTAATCCACACGATCTGAATCTGAGCGCCTATGGCGTGCTGGGCGACGACAAGAATATTTACGTCACAATTATCAACAAGGAGCACGGCGCGACGGCGCGCAGCGCGGAGGCGACTCTAGCTCTGCCGGCCGGACTGGCCCATGGCGATGTGATTTATTTGTCTGCGCCAGACCATGACGTTGCCGCCACTTCCGGTGTGACGCTGGGAGGTGCGGAAATTAAAAACGACGCCAATTGGAACGGTCAATGGACCAATTTGGCGCTGCCCGAAGGGACAGGCTCCGCTAATATAGTTGTGTCCATGCCGACCGCCAGCGCGGCCATAGTCAGGCTGGTGCTAAAACCGTAATGGTGAAAGAACCACGGAGATTATTTATGATAATTATCGGGCGACTTGAGGCTTTTCAGTCAGGAACGGCCCGTAATGGCGGGCGGCGCAATCAGGGCAAATACTGTGCGTGAAGCTGGCGCTGGAGTGCTGGCGGATATAAAGCTCGATCTGGTTCCAATACCCTTTGTCGTCACGAATCTTTTTGCAGTGAGCGCAGATGGGCAAAAGCCCGCTAAGAGTCTTGACCTGTCCCAAGACCTTCTGCAAATCGTCCAACAGACACTCTCGCTCCCGTTCCGCCCGCCTGCGCTCGCTGATGTCCCGCCCAATCGTCGAGGTCCCCACGATTTGGCCGGCGCTGTTGAGCACCGGCGATATGCTTAACGAAACTTCCACCAAACCCCCATCTTTCCTTTCCCGGGTCGTCTCGAAATGGCGGATGTGCTCGCCCTGCGCGACTCGTTCCAACAAGGAGGCCACTTCTGATCCAGCTTCGGGAGCCAAAAGAAAGGTCATCGGCTGTCCCATCGCCTCGGCTTCGGTGTAGCCATAAAGTTTGCTCGCGCCGGCGTTCCAGCTCACAATTTTTCCTTCGAGAGACCTGCCAACGATGGCGTCGTCTGAGGATCCGATGATCGCCGCCAGCCGGGCCGCCGCCGCCGAGGCCGCCCGTTCCCGGGATTGCGCCTGACGTGTCCGCTGCGTAAAAAAAAGAATGCCAAAACTAATGGCGAGATAGAGAGAGGCGTTGAAACGTTCCACCGGACTGCTGATAAGAAAGTGGTGCCTTGGGACGATGAAAAACCAGTCCCCCAGTACAAAGCCCGCCACAATGGCAAACACCGAAGGACCCGTTTCCATAAGTTGAGACACCACTATGGACACCAGAAAAAAAAAACCGAATGGCAGGCTTTCCTTCCACAATGAATCCAGGGCCAGTCGCAGCGCCAGGGCCAGCCCCACCAGGATGGCAGCCCACGCATAGGCGCGCCGGCCCGTTAGCGCCGGGCCCTTGGCCTCCTCCTGTTCCCACGTTGCCATTTTCTTCATCGTTCTTTTTCCAAATACTGGCAGCCACCGCAAAAAATCAAAGTTGATGACTGAAAGCTGTCATAAATGGCGGCTAACGCGCAACAAAACTTGAGATATTTTCAAAAAAAAAGTAATAGGCAGGAGTCCGGAGATCCTTTTTCTCGTCAATTACAAGGCTTTGGCTCTCCTTGTTCAACGAAACCGAATTCGAATTCTTGGTTGCAATCGGGCGCACTCCCGTTAGCATGAAACACCGGCTAGAACCGGGGTAATCGTTGTTTTCTTATGAATTGGTTTATTTTTGCTTTGATGACTGTTGTTTCGTGGGGGCTATACGGAATTTTCCTGCATAGCGGCCAAGTCGCAATGAACGACAAAGCCAATGGCCTCTTTAAGGCGTTCCTTTTTGTCGGCCTGGCCTACTTCCTAACGGCCGTCCTCGCGCCGCTGGCCATGCTGGCCACGAAAAAAGCCGATTGGACTTTCCCCACTGCCGGCATGGGCTGGTCGCTCCTCGCAGGCATTGTGGGGGCGGCGGGCGCATTTTGCGTGCTGCTGGCGTTCGGCGCCAAAGGAACGCCGGGCGTGGTCATGTCCATTGTTTTTGCCGGCGCGCCCATCGTCAACGCGGTCGTGGCTATTTACCTGAATCCGCCCGAGGGCGGTTTGGGCGCGATAAAGTGGCCGTTTTATCTGGGGATTATCATGGCCGCCGCGGGCGGTTGCCTCGTGACGTACTTCAAGCCACCGCCCGCCAAGCCGCACGCGCCAACCCCGGCGGCTGCCGCCGTCAACGTCAAAGCCGCGCAGCCGCAATGACCCGATGACCGGCGAATTTCCCACGCGCGAGGCGATGGCGTCTTATCAACTCGCGCAGTTGCGCCAATTGCTGAGTGCTATTCTGCCGGGCAACGCGTTTTACCGGAATAAATTGGCCGGCCTCTCCCCGGACATCGCCTGTCTCGAGGATTTTTCGGCCCGTTTCCCGTTCACGAGTAAACAGGAATTGGCGGGCGACCAGCGAACCCACCCGCCGTTCGGCTCCAATCTCACTTTTCCGGCTGAGCACTACACGCGTTACCATCAGACCAGCGGCACGACCAGCACTCCCTTGCGCTGGTTGGACACGCCTGAAAGTTGGGCTTGGATGGTGGAAAGTTGGAAGGCGATTTACCACGCGGCGGGCGTGGGTGGCGGTGACCGGGTTTACTTCGCTTTTTCCTTCGGGCCGTTCCTTGGATTCTGGCTGGCTTTTGATGCGGCGCAAAAAATTGGCTGCCTGTGCATCCCTGGAGGCGGCTTGAGCACACAGGGGCGGCTGCGCGCCATCGCAGATAATCAGGCGACGGTTTTGTGTTGCACGCCGAGTTACGCGGCGCATCTCGCGGAAACGGCGGCGCGGGAAAAATTCGACCTTAATGGCACCGTACGCGTCCTCATCGTGGCTGGCGAACCCGGTGGCAGCGTTCCGGCCACGCGCCGCCGCCTGGAGGAACTTTGGCCGGGAGCCAGGATTTTCGATCATCACGGCATGACCGAAACCGGTCCGGTGTCACATGAATGTCCCACCCACCCGGGCACGCTGCACATCCTTCATCAGGCCTATTTCGCAGAAATCATCGCGCCAGACGGAAAGGCGGCCCTGCCGGGCGAAGTGGGAGAATTGGTCTTGACGGTGTTGGGCCGCACCGCCTCTCCCCTGCTCCGCTATCGCACGGGCGATCTCGCGCGGGCGGGCAGTTTGTGCGCTTGCGGAAGGCCCGATCCGGCCTTGACCGGCGGCCTGCTCGGTCGAACGGACGAAATGGTCATTGTGCGAGGGGTCAATGTCTATCCGACGGCGGTGGAAGACGTCCTGCGCGGCTTTTCCGAAATTGCCGAATACCAAGTGCAGGTGGACCGTTCACGCGACCTGCTGGAGTTGAGCCTGCGCATCGAACCTGTGACGGAGGGTGCGGCCTCGGAGTCCCTGCCTGCCAGGGTGCAAAAGGCCTTGCACGGCGCCTTTAATTTGCGCGTGCCGGTGGCGCTGGCGCCGGCGGGAAGCCTGCCGCGTTTTGAGATGAAGGCGAAGCGGTGGAAGTTTGTGTAGCTCGTCAGGGGTTCTGATTTTTTCCAATCTCAGGCGGTTCTTCTCGCAACACCGCCGCTTCCTGCTGTTCCAAATGACGGCGCAACTCCTCGTCGCTTTTAAAGACCGGGGCAATATGGGGGTGCGCTTTTGACCAATCCTTCAACTGTTCGCAGAAGACACGAATATCGTAGCCGGCCTCGCGGGCGAGTTGGTCTTTTATTTGCCACACCTCTTCCAGAATTGCGTCCGGTTTCATCGTTTTATTCTGCCATAAGTTCCAGCGGTGTGCAAACCTCCGGAAGGGTTAGGTTGTGCTGCTCCATAAACGCACGTAATTTGGGAAGCAGGCGAGGGTTGGCCAGGTGACGGCAGTTCCAAGTGAGCAGGAAGTCGGCGTCGTGGATGGCAGACATCGAGGCATGGATTGCATCGGACAGAACAGCAGGTGGGAGAATCTTCTCTTTGAGGATGCCCTCGGCCAGAGCCATCGCTTTTTCGTCCACAGAAAAATACGCTTGCCTCACGCAACGCAGCCAATCTCAAGCTGATCATTTCAGCATCGCCTTGAGACGCTTCCCGTAAAACTTCGTTGGAGGTGACACAGTGATACTTTTTACGTTCCTCATTCCACCATTGGCGGGTGACTTTTTGGCTGGCAGCCCTTAACAAATCCCGGCTCGGTCGCGCGACAAGGTAACTGATAATCGTCGTCTCAATGTAAACGATTTTCATTTCGCGGGATGACATTGGTTTGGGTCGTAAAAGTGAGCTCGCGGGCAATGGCGTCGCAATAACGTTGAATGTCAGCCCAATCAATCATCTTACGGAAGGTAGCCAAGAGTCCCATTGGGTGTCGAGCACACTCTGCCCCCTGCCCTGCCCCAAGCCGGCTCATGACAAATACGGTTGCTTTTGACGACTCGCCTGTGTAATCTGCGCTGCACCATGAGATTTGGCATTAACACTTTTTTGTTCACTTCGCCTTTCACCACGCAAAGCGTGAAGCTCTTTCCCAAGTTCAAGAATTGGGGTTTTGACACGGTTGAAATTCCCGTTGAAGCGCCGGTTCATATTGATCCGGCCAAGGTCAAGGCTGCATTGGACAAAACGGGGCTGGGCTGCGGTTCCGTGTGCGCCTGCATGGGGCCGGACCGGGATTTGCGCGGCACCACACGCCAGCAGCAGACGGGGCTCAAGTATATGATGGCCGTCATTGACCAGATGGTCCCGCTCGATTGCCCGGCGTTAATCGGGCCGGTCTATTCCGCAGTCGGGCGCGCCGATGCGGTTCCGGCGGCCGAATACAAGCAGCAATGGCGCACCGTGGTGAAGCACCTCAAAACGCTGAGCGCCTACGCCGGTGACAAGGGGAAAAAAGTCTGCCTGGAGCCTCTGAACCGCTTTGAAACGGATTTCATCAACACTTGCGACCAAGCCCTCAACATGCTGGCCGACGTCGGCAGCCCCAATTTGCTCCTCCACCTCGATACTTTCCACATGAACATTGAGCAAAAGGACCAGGCGGCGGCCATTCGCAAAGCGGGGAAATTGCTCGGCCACTTCCACGCTTGCGGCAGCGACCGCGGCACGCCGGGCAAAGACCACATCGATTGGAAGGGTATTGCCGCCGCTTTGAAGGAAGTTGGGTATGACAAAGATGTCGTGATCGAGTCGTTCACCACCGATGTCAAAGTGATTGCGCGCGCCGCCGCGATCTGGCGCAAGATCGAACCGACGCGTGATGAAATTGCGGTCGACGGCTTGAAATTTTTGAAAAGCACTCTATGAAAAAATTATTGACTACTATTTGTGTGATGGGCTTGCTGGCCTCCGGTTTTTATGTGAAGGCCGAAGAAGGATTCACCAGCATGTTTAACGGCAAGGACCTTGCTGGTTGGGACGGCAGTCCCGATTTATGGTCGGTGCGCGAGGGCGTCATCACCGGCCAAACCACCAAGGAAAAGCCCGCGCGCGAAAATACGTTCTTAGTCTGGACCAACGGCCAGCCGGGAGATTTCGAGATCCGTTGCTCCTTCCGCATCGAGGCCAACAACAGCGTTGGCTTCGCCAATTCCGGCGTGCAATACCGGAGCAAAATTGTAAAACCCTCCTATTGGGTGGTGGCGGGGTATCAGGCGGATATGGAGGCGGGGCCGAATTATACGGGGGGATTGTACGAGGAAAAAATGCGCGGCATCCTGGTCAGTCGCGGCCAGAAAATGCTCGTCCATTCCGATGGCAAAAAGGAAGTGACTGGTTCCCTGGGCAGCACGGCGGATCTGGAAAAGGAAATCCACAAAGGCGACTGGAATGAATACGTCATCATCGCCAAAGGCAATCATCTCCAGCAATTCATCAACGGCAAACAAATGATTGACTTGGTGGACGAGCAAACCGACAAGGCCGCCACCACCGGGGTCATCGCCCTGCAATTGCACGCCGGCCAGCCGATGACGGTGCAGTTCAAGGATCTGCGGATCAAGATGCTCCAGTGAACAGACCCAATTAAAGACTTATACGCATGAAAAAAATCGCGGCCCTTCTCTTCGTTGTCTGCCAAGCGTCGGTGGCTCTCTGCGCCGACAAGAAAATTGTCTTTGTCGCCGGCAAGCCGAGTCACGGACCAGGCGAACATGAATACCGGGCCGGGTGCCTGTTGTTGCAAAAGTGCCTCAACGGCGTGCCAGGGGTTCAAACCGTGGTTTGCTCTAATGGGTGGCCGGCCGACGCGAGCGTTTTCGAGGGTGCGGACGCCGTCGTCCTTTCCATGGATGGCGGCCCCAGCATGGCCGCGTTACAAGACGATCACCTAGCGCAACTCGGCAAGGTGATGGAAAAGGGCGCGGGATTGGCTTGCATTCATTACGCCGTCGAACCCACCAAAGAAAAAGGCGAGCCGGAATTTGTGCGATGGATGGGCGGCGCCTTTGAAGTCGATTGGTCTGTCAACCCGACCTGGGTGGCGAATTTCGAAAAATTGCCGGAGCATCCGGTTGCGCGGGGCTTGAAACCATTTCAAATTCGCGACGAGTGGTATTTCCACATGCGTTTCGCGCCGGACATGAAGGGAGTCACGCCGATTCTATCGGCCATCGCTCCGAAGAGCACCATGGACCGGCACGACGGTCCGCACGAAGGAAATCCAGCGGTGCGCGAAGCTGTGGCGCACGGCGAACCGCAAACCATGGCCTGGGCCTACGAACGCCCCGACGGCGGCCGGGGCTTTGGTTTTACCGGCGCTCACTATCACAAAAATTGGGCCGACGACAATTTCCGCAAGACCATGTTAAATGGCCTGTTGTGGATTGCGAAAGTGGAAATCCCGCCCAACGGCGTGGAAAGCACCGTTTCCGAGGAAGATTTGAAGGCTAATTTGGATGACAAAGCGCGCAAGAAATAACTATTCGTCCCACACAGCTCATTAATCAGAGGTTTCGACTTGTCCAGAATTTGACAATGTGTTTCGGGTGAAAACGCACTTCGTCGTTTGCCTTCAGAATGCTTGAATACTGGGGGAGCGTTATCAAGCTGGCCGATCAGACAACCTTCGCCGTAATCAATAACTCTCACCCACATGTGCTCTGCACTGATAGTCTCGCCGCCCCTCTCAACATGCTCACGGTACATGAAAATAAGCTTCACTACGTCACCTGGCTTGACTGCAAATCGTGCGTCATCTGATGGAATCGCATAGCGGAGGAAAGGGTGATTTACTGCCTTATCTTGCTCGACAGCTTCAAACTTATATCCATCATCCTTCATCCTGGGATATGGGTACTTAGTTTGCATGTTTAGATAGCCACGAGAAATAAGCGCTAAGTCGCGAAAGATGTCAATAAGTACGCATATCAGCATTACATTCGCAAACATTCCTCTTGCCTTTTTTGTGAGCTTCCATTCAGAACTTGCTGTTTAAGTTGGGACGAGCCATAATTTGCATGTGACTGCGGAACAAATCAGCAAAGTGCTCCATGAGGCCCCATTCAAGCCGTTCACTTTGTTCCTTTCGGATCAAAGACGGTTCGATATTCACCACCCGGAATACCTATGGGTGCACCCAGGCGGACGATTGGTTTTCGTAGCGGACGACAAAGGAGCAGCCGATTGCATTGATCTCATTCACATCACCTCCCTGAAGTTAAGCGGTGCGGAGGGGGTTTCGGCCTAAACCATCCGTGGCCGGTCAAAGATTGATAAAATCAGACTCCCCTTTCGTCTGAATACTGATAACATCGAATTCAGATGGATCGCACGTTTATCGTTTGTATAGCCGTTTTATTGCTCGTCACGTCAGGCAGTCACGCTGGGCTGACGCCTGAGCAAGTCAAAGCTTTGCCCGCGCCGGCCAGCCATTCCGTTGATTTCAAAACGGAAATTAAACCGATTTTTGAAGCAAGCTGCATCCGATGTCACGGTCGCGGGCGCAGTCGCGGTGGACTCCAAATAGACACACGGCAATCCTTGCTCAAGGGCGGCGATACGGGACCCGGCGCTGTTCCTGGCAACAGTGCCGGCAGTTACCTTATCGAGGTGGTTTCGGGCCTGAACTCGGATGAGATCATGCCGAAAAAGGGCAAGAGATTGAGCACCGAAGAAGTCGGCGTGTTGCGGGCCTGGGTTGATCAAGGCATGAAATGGGATCCGGAAATCGGTTTCGGCCCCGTGCCTCCGCAAAACCTGGAGCCGCGCTCGCCGCAAACGCCGATGGCTCAAAGGGAAAGCAACCCATTGGACAGTTTTCTGGAGGTCTATTTCAAGCAGCATCACATCAAGCCGCCGAAGCCAGTCAATGATCGAATATTTGCGCGCCGGGTTTATCTGGACACGATCGGACTGCTCCCGCCGGCGGACGAGTTGGAGGCTTTTGTCGCCAGCCACAGCAAAGACAAGCGGATGGCGCTGGTTAAAAACCTGCTCTCCCGCCAGGAAGCCTATGCGCAGAATTGGCTCAGCTTTTGGAACGATATGCTTCGGAATGATTACAAGGGAACCGGCTACATTGATGGCGGGCGCGAACAAATCACCAAATGGCTCTATGCCTCCCTGCTAACCAACATGCCATATGACAAGTTTGTGGCCGAATTGATCGCCCCAAATAAAGCCTCCGAAGGATTCGTCAAAGGAATTGTTTGGCGCGGCTTTGTCAATGCGAGCCAAATGCCTCCGATGCAGGCAGCGCAAAATGTCTCCCAGGTTTTCATGGGCGTGAATCTTAAATGTGCCTCCTGCCATGACAGTTTTATTAATGACTGGCAATTGTCCGACGCTTACGGCCTGGCCAATGTCTTCAGCGATCAACCTTTGGAAATCTACCGTTGCGACGTGCCCACTGGCGAGAAGGCGGCGACGAAATTCATCTTTTCGCAATTGGGCGATCTCCCGGCCACCACCAACAAACAGGAGCGCCTGCGAGCTCTGGCATCCGTTGTCACTTGCCCCAAGGACGGAAGACTTTCTCGCACGATCGTCAACCGCCTCTGGGCGAAATTTCTTGGCCGCGGCCTGGTCGAACCCGTGGACGACATGCAACAAGCGGCATGGGACCCGGACCTGCTCGATTGGCTGGGGCAGGATTTGGCGGCCCACGGCTATGATTTGAGGGAGTCCATGGAGCGCATTCTCACCTCGCGCGCCTATCAATTGCCGGCCG
>Ga0206858_1143_pt2 | contig 14526 bp, 17 predicted proteins | sample Alteio_BWOrgCont_46_FD_152622 | JGI IMG/M metagenome (GOLD analysis project Ga0206858, IMG submission 152622) | Enriched cells from forest soil in Barre Woods Harvard Forest LTER site, Petersham, Massachusetts, United States -... | ecosystem: Environmental > Terrestrial > Soil > Temperate forest >... | reverse complement strand
GATTTTAATTCAGATTCGATATAGTTAAACAAATCTGCCCTTTTAATTCTTGGCGGCATAAAACTTCCAAGCGGATCGTTCTCTGTAACAAAATTTACCAACCTTAATGCAGATGGCAGCACGCCTGCATCTCCGAATGGAGTGCTTTGTAATACAGATATTCCATTGTTTCGTTTGGCTGAAATGTACCTGGTATATATAGAAGCCGTAGCACGTGGAGGCAATGGTGGCAGCGGTTCGCAGGGTTTAATATATTTCAATGCGCTGCGCCAACGTGCTTATGGAAATACAAGCGGCAATGTAACTGCTTATACATTGGATGATATATTGAATGAAAGACAACGTGAATTGTATTGGGAAGGTTTCCGCAGAACAGACCTTATCCGTTACGGCTACTTTACATCCTCCACTTATTTGTGGCCATGGAAAGGGGGCGTGATAGGAGGTACAGGCTTAAGCAGTAATTACAACCTGTATCCGATACCATCTACCGATATTCTTACCAATACAAATCTTATACAAAATCCGGGGTATTAAATTTTAATCAGTTAAAACTTAATTTATGAACAATATAATCAGGAATATTTTTTTCCTTTCCATAGTATCGCTTATGTTTTTTTCCTGTACCAAAGAACCTTCCGCTTATGTAATTGCCGGTGGTAGTTTTGCAGGAGGAAACAGCAGCCTTAGTGCATCTTCTAATTCTGTATTATTAACGCCTGCTATTGATAATAATACGGCCATTACATTTACATGGAAAGCTGCAAGCTTTGGACAAAATCCCGTTGTTTCTTATACCATACAAATTGATTCGGTAGGAGATACTACTGCAGCCAATGGGTGGTCGCATGCCATCAATACTACGGTTGGCAGTAATACGCTGGACTATAGTTTTAAATGCAAAGATTTTAATGCCCTGTTGAATTCACTTGGTATCCCGGCCGGCGATACAAGCAATGTGGTGATACGGGTAGCTGCAAATGTTCCGCAAAACACCGGTGCTGCTACACCGGTGCCAACGGTATATACCAATACCGTTACATTAGCAGTAATACCTTATCCGCTTAGTTTATATATACCCGGTTCTTACCAGGGCTGGCTTCCGGCTGTAGCACCTTTGCTCAATCCTGTAAACGGAAGAGCTGGCCTTTATGAAGGATATCAATACCTGAATGATTATACCAACGGCGGTACGCAATATTTTAAATATACAACGGCTCCTGATTTTAACCATACAAACTATGGCGATGGGGGCAACAACACATTTACTACCGATCCTAATGCCGGTGCAATGAGCGCACCAACACCGGGCTATTACGAATTAACGGGTAATTTCAATACCAACACCTGGACAGCCGTAAAAACAACCTGGGGCATTATTGGCGATGCAACACCGGGAGGATGGAACACGGATACGCAAATGACTTATGATTCAACCAGTCAGGTATGGACAGTAACCTGTAATATGATTGCTGCAGGTTCATTTAAATTCAGGGCAAATGGTGCATGGTCTATTGATTTTGGTATCGATGGCAAAGGCAATCTTCAGTATGCTGATAATTCTTTCTTTGGATACAATGGAAGTTTAAACAACCTTACAGTTCCATCTGATGGCAATTATACTATAACACTTGATTTGCATGTATCAGGCGTTTATAACTATTCTGTTAAAAAGAATTAGCGAAGATTATTGGATTGATTTTAAGAGTCGTTTTTTTTCATACAGCAAGCACAACTCTACCCAAACCCCGACAGCGGCTATAAACCCTGTCGGAGGTTAAGTAGAGAAATTAAATTTAAAAAAGTATTAAATGTCATTAACCTAACAATTATAATATTATCAGTTAGTATTTATTAAAACTGATTATAGTGTAATGTTTTAATCTTATATACCTTCAACAATCCTTCGGCAAACTCAGGAGCCTGCAGCTTTTGAGGATGTATCGTAAAAAAATAATAGCTTAAGTTAATGATCGTAGTAAAGAAAAATAAATTATTTACAGCCGAAGGGTTTAATAAGAAAAACATGAACATGAAGCATAACACAAGAAATTTGTTGATACTTATCGTTGCAGCATTATTGATAGTATCGTGTAAAAAAGATTCTATTCCATCTACTTATACGCCGCCTCCAACGCCTTCCGGCACCGATACAACAACATATACACAGTACGGTACTCCGTTTTCGGGTGTGCCTAATCCGCAGGATGCAATTATTTATCAGGTAAATATCCGCGCCTTTAGTTCGGGCGGCAATTTTCAGGGCGTTATTGCAAGGCTTGATTCAATAAAAGCCTTAGGCGTAAACGTTATATACCTGATGCCGATATATCCTATCGGCGTATTGAACTCAATTAATTCGCCCTATTGCATAAAAGATTTTTTGTCTGTAAATACAGAGTTCGGAACGTTAACGGATTTGCATACATTGATAGACGGAGCACACAGCAGGAACATGAGTGTTATGCTGGATTGGGTTGCCAATCAAACATCCTGGGATAACCCATGGATTACGGAACATAAAAACTGGTATGTACAAAACGGAGCCGGCAATATTATTAGTCCGCCTGCCTATACAGATGTGGCGCAATTGGATTATACCAATGCAGCCATGCGGCTTCAAATGATATCGGATATGAAGTATTGGGTTTATACGGCAAACATAGACGGCTTTCGTTGTGATTATGCTGATAATATTCCTTCTGATTTTTGGACGCAGGCTATTGATACGCTTCGCAATATTACCACACATAAATTATTGTTGCTGGCAGAAGGTTCACGTAGTGCCAATTACACATCGGGTTTCGATTATAATTTTGGCTTTAACTACTACGGCAACTTAAAAAATATTTTTGCATCCAACACATCTGTACAATCAATTGATGCTTTAAATAATTCCGACTATACAGGTGCTACGGGTACGCAGCAGATTGCAAGGTATATTACCAACCACGATGTAAATGGCAGCGATGGTACACCGGTACAGCTTTATGGTGGCCAGCAGGGAGCAATGGCTGCATTTGTTGTAACAGCATTGATGAAGGGTGTCCCGTTTATTTACGATGGACAGGAAGTAGGTATGACAACCCCCATAACATTTCCTTTTACTACTGTAAAAATAAATTGGGCGCTGAATGCAGGCATAACGGCTCAATATAAAAACATTATTGCTTTCAGGAATAATAACCAGGCTATTCGCAGCGGACAGTTAACATCGTATAGCAGTACTGATGTTAGTGTGTTTACAAAACAACAAACAGGCGATAGCGTATTGGTGATTTCCAATTTAAGGAATAACAATATTAATTATACGGTGCCGGCAGCTTTAACTAATACTACATGGAAAGATGCTGTTAACGGCGGCACTATAACATTAACAACACAGCTTGCATTAACACCGTATTCATATTTTCTTTTGAAAAAATAACAATGATTTTGAAGGGTAATAGCTGATGTAAAAGCAACTGCTCATCTGTTGGCTATTATCCGAAAATCAAATCCAAAATTCCAAATATTATGCAGAAGTTTATTATACTATGCACACTCATTATTGCTGTTACCGGCACCATGCTTTGTAATGCGCAAACAACAGGATTGCCTGTTACACAAAATCTTCAGCAATACGGAACGCCTTTTGCCAATGTGCCCGACAGGCGTGATGTTACCATCTATCAGATAAACATGCGTGCATTTAGTAGGCAGGGGAATTTTAGAGGGATTATTGCCAGGCTTGATTCAATAAAAGCCCTGGGCGTAAACGTTATATACCTGTTGCCTATATATCCGGTGGGCATTGTTAAAACATCCAACTCTCCCTATTGTGTAAAAGATTATCTGGCCATTAATAAAGAGTTTGGAACACTAACAGATTTGCGTGCATTGGTGGATGGCGCACATAAAAGAAACCTGGCAGTAGTATTGGATTGGGTAGGCAATCATACGGCATGGGATAATAGCTGGACAAAACATAAAGATTGGTATCTGCAGGATTCTGCCGGAAATATAATGAGCCCGCCGGGAAGAGGCTGGAACGATGTGGCGCAATTGAACTTCAATAATAAAGCCATGCGGCTTGAAATGATTAAGGATATGAAATATTGGGTGTATGCTGCAAACATCGATGGTTTTCGCTGCGACTTTGCAGATGGGCCACCTGCAGATTTTTGGAAACAGGCTATTGATAGTTTGAAGAAAATAAAAACGCATAAATTTTTATTGTTGGCAGAAGGAACACGCAGTACAAATTATACGGCCGGCTTTGATTATAATTTTGGTTTTGCCTTTTTTGATAACCTTAAAAATATTTACAGCAGGCATGCTTCTGTAACAACAATTGATAGCCTGAACAGGGAAGAGAATAAAGATGCTTCTCATGGCAAACAGATTGTACGGTATATTACCAATCATGATGTAAACGGATCGGATGGTACGCCTTTGCAATTGTTTGGAGGCGAGCAGGGTTCAATGGCTGCTTTTGTAGTAGTGGCTTATATGAACAGCATCCCAATGATTTATGACGGCCAGGAAGTTGGCATGAGTACACCGGTAACATTTCCATTTACAACCGTAAAAATTAAATGGGATACAGCGCAGGGTATAACAGCTACCTATAAAAAAATTATCGCCATTAGGAATAGCAGTAAAGCAATACGGCGTGGCAAGCTTACATCTTATAGTAATGCGGATATATGTGCATTTACTAAAGTATTGGATAAAGAAACTGTATTGGTAATTTCCAATTTAAGGAATGAACAAATTAATTATGCGTTGCCTGATGCAATTAAAAATACCTTTTGGCAAAATGCAATTACAGATGGCAAAGCAGATTTGATAACCAATATTGAGTTAAAACCATATCAGTATCTGATTTTAAAAAAAATAAACCACTCCTAAGCCTTAACCATCCCGTTTTAATGTCCAGTATTATTTCTATAGAAAAATTAAAATTGGAAAGCATGCTTTCTATGTCTGCCGGCTATGTATTGCGGTTTTCAGACAAGTCGTTCCATGCTTTTATTTTAAATGCAGTGCAGTTAGACATCAACAGCCGTAAGTATAAAATCAATGGCACATCAAAGGCAAACCGGCTACGAACATTTTGGGATATTGAAGCAGATGCCACCGTTGGCAAGCTGATAGAGCATATGCTTTTATATCATCACGCCAATGAAAAAATAAAGAATGAGCCTGTAGCATTTAATCAGCAATTATTTGAAGAGTGCCTGGATATTGCTTATCGCCTGCAAGGCAAGAAGCAGCTAAGCGATTATACAAATGAAGCGATTGAGAGTTTTTTAAAGAAAGAAGTAAATGAAATTTCAATACGCTCATTAAAGCTGGATAGTACAGCCGCCGGCATTTTGCAACAACGAATGGACGAAGTAAAAAAGTGTTTGGAAGCAAAAGCAAACCTCTCTGTAATTTTTTTATGCAGCAATATATTGGAAGGTTTGCTGGTAAGCATTGCAACCAATCACCAACGGGAATTTATTGTGTCGGCTGCCTGCCCTAAATATAAAGATACCGGTGAGCCAAAACCATTTCATGAATGGTCGTTAAATCATTTGGTGGAAGTAGCATATGATGCTGGTTTCATTGGCCCCGAGGTTAAAAAATTCAATCATTCATTAAGAGATGTCCGGAATTATATTGCTCCGTTTCAATCTGTACATTCAGATTTTAATCCGGATACACATGCTGCTGCAATAAGCTGGCAGGTTTTGAAGACAGCCATACACGACCTATCCGTTAAGTAATAATTTTGCTGCTTCTGATTAACCATGCCCATTAAATATTGTAAAAACATATAAATACAAAAGAGCCCAGACTATAATTAGAATAACTAAGAGCAGTAATATTATTTTGAGTATTGGGTTCACTGATGTAAAGTAAAAAAATAAATCAAAACTCTTCTATAAACGTACTTGCACCGTCTTTTGTATTTCTGTGTGCAACACTTCTCTGCCATCTGTAGAAAAAAATGCTCAAAACAAATTTTATTTGCGCTTGAAATTGATGGCACGATAATTTGAGTATGATTAGAAAATAAAAATTATGACAACTATAGAAACGCATTTAACAGAAATCCTGAATGACCTTATTCATATTAATTATGACCGTATTGAAGGTTACAGAAAAGCAGCAGAAGAAAGCAAGACCTATGATATTGAACTGCATCCCTTGTTTCAGAGAATGGCAGACGAAAGCCGTAAAAACGTTTCTGAATTAACTGAAAAAGTGAGAGTGCTTGGCGGCAAAGCGGAAAGCGGTTCAACAACCCTGGGCGCTATTTATCGCGGCTGGATGGACGTGAAAGCAACTTTTACCGGCAAAGACAGAGCATCTATTTTAGCGGCTTGCGAGTTTGGTGAAGATCAGGCACAGAAAGCATACGATGATGCATTGGCTTCCGATGCAGAAATAGATGCTGAAACACGCCAGGTTATTACTGCACAAAAAGCAACCTTGAAAAGCAGTCATGACGAAATAAAAAAATTAAGAGACGTCAGCAAAGCGAACTAGGAAATAGTAAGCGGAATTCTATTCCGCTTTTTTTATACAATCAGGATAGTGATACTATCAAAACCATCGAAGACTTAAGTTTAAACCTTATAATAAAATACAAAATATGATTCCAGCAGGACCGCTTTTTCATAAACCCAAAAGTTTTATCAGTGCCAAAAATCTATTATACACCAGTATCTGCATAGGCTTTATAACCCTGGTGCTTCATAAGCTGGCACCGGGCATAATAAACAATGGCGTAATAACAGGATTGATATTAATTGCTTTGGGTTATGTGTTGCTTTACTTTATAATAAAGCAATTAAGCCTGTGTAGAAAATGGGCAAGAGTGGCATTGATTCTTGACTGCCTTTTGATAACTGTTTTTTATCTCTTTATGTTTAAGATGGAATTAAAAGCAAGCATGGCAGAGTGGGCGTTTTTTGTATTGCAGGCAATATTTGAAGTGATGGCTATATTGTTTTTATACACCAAAGAAAGTAATACCTGGTTTAATAGCAGCACTACACTTGTGCTTCCTTAAACACTTAACAAACAAGGATAAGTTTATAAACAATTAAAAAAAACTACTATGACACAAGATCAAACTATAGTACTTTATACATTCAATGATTCATTTGCAGCTTCCCTGGCACAGGATAAGCTAAAAGAAAACGGAATAAATTCTTTTTTGGAAAATGAGAACCCGATTGGTTTAAATCCTTTAGGTGGGGTAGAGCTGAAGGTGTTTTTGAGAGATAAAGAACAGGCTGAAAAAATTATAGCGGAATAAAATCGCTTAGTTATTAAATTTATATCATGAAAAATATTCCCAACGAATCTTTTGTAATAACATTTGAAGGAGAAAATATTGATGTTCATCCTGAGATGTTTGAAGAGACATTAATTTATAAAATAAAATTCCCCGACGGCAGGCCTGATTTAACTATTACAGAAACCGATATTGATGACAATGCATCCTGGATATGTATTCCGGAGGAGGAGCAGTTTCAGCAACTGGCGCAACAAATAGGCGCTTTACTTCAATCAAAATTTGAGTAAGCCGGAATTCAATTCGGTTCTTTAAAATAAAAACGGGGTTGCTTATTTATAGGCAACCCCGTTAAAATATCCAAGCCGAAATAAATGAGATAAGGTGATATTGGAATTGCTTAAGCAATTATATAATTGCAAAACAAAGACCAACCTATGTTAAGGGAAACAAAATATTGCATCGCTTAAATGAAGCTTATGCAGGTATTTTGCTTTCCATTTCCCTCTTCCAAAAACGATGTTGGCTAACAGCTTTTATAAATGGTTTGGCCAGCGAATTGTTTTTAGGGTCTGTACTAAAAATTAATCCTGCTTGTTCTGCCGGTTTTTTACTGATAGATGTTTGATTGATAAAGTTCATTGCATCATTGCCTGCAGCAATTGCTTTGCAATGTTTATAAGCCTGGTTTACAAATTCAATTGCGTCCGGCTCTGCTATCAATGCCTTGATACTTTCGGCACCTTCAGGGATAAAAACTGCATCGTATAAAACAGATGCTGTTATTAAAAAACTTTTATCAACTTTAACCGCAGTTTTCTTTTTACCGGTAACAGTGCCTAATAAAGGAGCAATCAATTCTACAACAGCTCCTTCGGCTTCCAATGCATCCTTCATATTTTTTACATCAGCTTCATCTACACCATTTGCAATCAAAAAGGCAATCTTTCTGCTTTTTATGGTGTCCTTAATTGTATCCGCCATGCTTAATGCTTTTGATACCTCTAAGGATGAACGGAATTTTTTAGGTTGATATTTTTTAGGGTCGCCATCTGCCGGAATACTTTGATTCATTGGGCTATCTAATTTTTTAGGAACATCCAGGCCTAGAGCTACTGCTACATTTTTAGCAAGGTTTATATCTACCTGCGACAAGAGGTAAAGCATTCTTTCACGGATTGCAACGGTTTCTACTTTACTCAATTCAAATCGCAATGCATTTATAATATGGCTTTGTTCTTCTTTTGTCTGGCTATTAAAAAATAAAGTAGCCTGGCTAAAATGATCGAAAAAGCTTTCGCTTCTCCCTCTTATTTTTTTTGCGTCGATACGTTCTGCATAGGAACTAAAACCGCCTTCTGCAGCCTTGGCCTGAAAAGGGCAACCACCACCTGTAGAATTAGGATGATAGCTGGATTGCCCTTTATTGATTTGTTGGCGCATATGGCCGTCCCTTTGATTGTTGTGTACTTCCGGCAAGGATCTGTTGATAGGTATTTCATGAAAATTAGGACTGCCTAATCGGGATAACTGTGTATCGGTATAAGAAAATAATCTCCCTTGTAATAATGGGTCATTTGTAAAATCAATGCCCGGTACTAAATGCCCGGGATGAAAAGCAACCTGTTCTGTTTCTGCAAAAAAATTATCCGGGTTACGGTTCAGGGTCATTTTCCCAATACGTTGAACGGGTACCAGTTCTTCGGGGATTAATTTTGTTGGGTCTAATAAATCAAACTCAAATTTATGTTCATCCTTTTCATCTACTACCTGTATGCCTAATTCCCATTCAGGATAAGCGCCGGCTTCAATAGCATCATGCAAGTCCCTTCTGTGAAAATCAGGGTCTTTGCCGGAAATATTCAATGCTTCATCCCATGCTACAGAATGTACTCCCAATAATGGTTTCCAGTGAAATTTTACAAATACCGATTTGCCTTCTTCATTAATCAAACGGAATGTATGCACGCCAAAACCTTCCATCATACGCAGGCTTCGTGGAATAGCCCGATCAGACATCACCCACATAATCATGTGCATCGATTCGGGCATCAAGGATATAAAATCCCAGAATGTATCATGTGCAGAAGCTGCTTGCGGAATCTCATTGTGTGGTTCAGGTTTTACAGCATGTATCAGGTCGGGAAACTTTACTGCATCCTGAATAAAGAATACGGGTATATTATTTCCAACTAAATCGTAATTGCCTTCCTGTGTATAAAACTTAACTGAAAAACCTCTTACATCTCTAGCCAAATCTGTAGAACCCCTTGATCCGGCTACGGTTGAAAACCGAACAAACACAGGCGTTTTAACAGATACATCCTGAAGGAATTTTGCCTTTGTATATTTCGCCATCGATTTATACAATTGAAAATATCCGTGTGCAGCACTGCCTCTTGCATGTACAATTCTTTCAGGGATTCGCTCATGATCAAAATGGGTAATTTTTTCACGAAGTATAAAGTCCTCTAATAGTGTAGCACCACGCTCACCCGCTTTCAGGGAATTTTGATCGTCGTTTATCTTTAAACCCTGATCGGTGGTAAGAAATTCATTCGTTCCTGTTTCTGTATGCGATTGAAGTTGCTCTAACTTTTTATTACCGCTATTGGCGGCTTTGTTTTTTTGCTTGGCCATTTTTATTGATTTAGGTTTGAATGGATTCAGTACCACCAATAACGAGCCAGTGTAATTTGCACTTAATTACGTTGTTCTGTTGTGGTGCATTTTATTCGTTGCCCTATTCTTTTCCCATGTCTTTTTTCAACGGGGGTTATTCTTTCCCTTATAATAAAGCCGGGCATTGTTGTTTTAATGATGAATGATTTCAGTCATGTATAAAGTTGATGCATAATCGTACTATCGCCTTTCCAAACCAACTACAGCTTATGCATTATTATTCTTTCTCTATAAAAGCTGGTATAAGCTATGAGTCAATTAGTACAATTATTGGAAATACGAATGAGTATGAAAAGTGTGACAAATGTTCTGATTTAGAAATATACCACAGAATCATTGATGGGCAAATAACCAATATCATTTGCCATGCCGTGGATCAGCTTGCAGCTAACAAAGCCGTAGAAATATATCTTTTACTATACAAACAGCTTTAGCATTTAATCATTAATTGCTAATTTTAGTTTGATATAAAAAGCAGTAATGAACATCTTAGAGCGTACGCTGCGTACTTGCAAAAACGGACACGAGTATTACAAAAGCAGTGACTGCCCAACCTGTCAGGTTTGTGAAAAAGCGAACAAGCCAAAAAGAAGGTTTCCTGTCCTTGCTTTCAGCACCTGCCAGGCGGGCATTGCAAAATGCAGGCATTATCACTTTAAAACAACTGTCAGGCTATTCTGAAAAGCAAATTTTAGAGTTGCATGGCATGGGCAAAGCTTCTATCCCCACTTTGCAGAATGCCTTAAATGCTGCGGGGTTAAAATTTAAAGACATAAACTAAACACTATGTTACATTGTACACCATTCCTTTTATTCAACGGTAATTGTGCTGAAGCAATGACATTCTATCAAAGCTGTCTTGGCGGAGAACTCATCCTTACAAAAACAGGCGATACCCCGATGAAAGCCCAGTTTCCACTCGAAAAACATAACCTGATTATAAATGCCCAGTTAAAAAGCAACGGCATAGAATTTTCTGCAACAGACTGGCATGCCGATACGCATGCACCAAAGCAAGGGAATATGTTCAGCATCTTTATTATTGGCGGAACATACAATGAATTGAAGATTGTGTTTGATAAACTATCAGCAGGAGCTGCCAAAGAATCTTTTATTGAATTAAGGAATATGCCTTTTGGAACCTATGGGCAATTCACGGATAAATATGGTGTTTCGTGGATTTTTAAAGGCGATAAAATGGACATCACGAACCTGCAAGAGACTACAATAACACCTACTTCGTTTTCTTCATAAGCGAATCAGCCGGCGTATTCGCCTTAATACTGTCACTAATAGCAGACGCCCAGTTAATCAGCAAACTCTTTTGTTCAGGTGTAAGTATGGCATAGCGGTGAATCAATGTGTATGAAGACAAAGGCATACCATCTGTTTTTATTTCCTTAACAATGCCATTCAATTTTTTGTATTTTCTTTGGATGGTATAAGATGCAAATTCAGAAAAATTCAATGCGTTCTTTCCTTCACTTATATGATGGTGCAACCACCAGGCTACAGGTTGGATATTATTATACCAGGGATAGGCCGTATTGTTACTATGGCAATCATAACAGCTTGCTGTTAATATTTGATGTACGCTATCGGGTACAATATAAACAATACTGATATCCTTTGCAAAAGCAGCCGGATCCGAAGCCTGGTTTTTTGAAGGACGGAAAAACTGAATAAGAATAAAAATGATAAGCAAGGCGATGAATATTTTTTTCATATAACGTGTATTTATTGGTTACTGCAATATACAGTTTAGTTTACAGTTATTTTGTAGGAGTTGTAATGATGAATAAATACATACTATTACTTGCATTGGGGCGATGCAATAGCACTTGATTATTATGATAGGCCTGAGAATATTACATTAAAGAATGAGACAATAAAGCAAATTATAATCCAAGATTGCCCCAACGGAGCAAAATAAAAGCGGTGCATACAAGCTATAGCGACATAAATGAAAAAAATCATCGTAATATTGATTATGGCAATAACAGGACTCTTCTCCTGCAAGCAAGGCAGTAAGCCAATGCCGGAAACTGTTGATAAGGTAATTTCAAATTCGGTAAAGAGTATCCAAAATGATAAAGACATTTACACCAAATATGAGTATGCTGATTCTAAAGGTGGTAGCCTGATAATACAAAACGGCTTTCCGAGAGGTGGAATGAAATACACTGAGTCCAATGGCGAGGTATATGGTTATGTTATATTTTGGACTCAAATAATCAACGAGACAAATAATCCTCTTGAATTGAAGATTGATTTTCCTATAGACTTATATGAGGTTCCATCTTTACCAGGTAAATACTATAAAGTATTAATTCCTGCCGATACGATGACGCTTGAAAAATCCCCTTTGTTTATGTATGGCGTAAAAAATTTAGAATCCTTCCTGGATAATAATATTCACAAACCGGCATCATTAAGAAGAACTATTAATCCAAAAGCATCGAATGGTTTTTATGTTGTTATACTTTGTCCTACAGATGGAGCACATGGAACTATGCGAACAGGGCTAAGCTTAAAAGGACAAAATCTTTTTTATAGAATAAATGTTGATGGCTCAAAAAGTAACAGTAAATCAAGCAATCAGGAAATTCAATGTGGAAGTATTAATTTAAAAAATTGGGTGCTGCAGAATAACAAGATGTATTTGGTTATTTGAAGTGGTGTACCAACGAGGGTAATAATAAATCAATATGAGAATAAAGATATTTAGTTTAATAATGCTTTTGTTTCTTCTTGGTTTAAACGAGATGGGCTATAGCCAAAAGCGATTGAGCACAAAATTAAAAACTGCTTACTTAGTTAATCGTCAAAAGCCTAAGAGAAAAGATGTTAAAATATGGTTTCTGGATAATAAAAATGATACAATAAAGAGTGGAAAGGCTAAAGGAGTTTACATTTTTTTTACTGATGGCTTCGATAGCATAACAAATATTACTTTGTATTTGAACAATAAAGTCCTGAAAAAATGTAGCTGTCAAACGAACTATTCTATTAACCGATGTTTGGATAGTTCATTGGATGACATAGGTATTTATGTGCCTTATGATAGTCTTAAGGAAAATAGTTATTTTAGGGTTACGACTTCGACGGAATATATAATAATAAAAATACCATTACCGTTAAAGTCTTATGCAATGTTAGAGATTTATAAAAACAAGTTGAGCAGCCCAGAATGGAATGCCAAATTTTTTTGTGATAGAAAAATATTAATACTTCGATAGATGTAATGTTTTTTTATTCTGCCCCGAGTCTCCCTTTAATAAGCATAGTTTTTATTCTGCTCCCAGTCTCCCTCTAACGAACATAAAGTTTCTCAGGCGGGTTTCTGCGTAGGCTTATGAGCGTGGGTTTGCAGAACCCGCCGCTATTACATAGGTAGCAACGAATTACTCATAAAACAATTATCTTTATTATATGCCGTTTGAACGGGAAATCCCTAATGATGGCAACAAGTTTTTATAAATGCAATTGGATATATTCATAGTTCTGCAAAATTTTATAGTGCGGTGAGAATGGGGATATGCTATGCATTAAATTTTAAAGAATTGTATGCTGTAAATTAGATGAAGTTTTATAAATAGCGGCGAGTCCTACAGCCCTGCTGCAAAGCTCGGCGTAGAGACTCGCCTGAGAAACTTTATGTATGTTAGGAGGAGACTCGGAGCGGAAGGGAAGTTCTACATGTTGGAGGCCCTAACTTTCATTATTAAAATATGGAAAAAGAAATTTATATTCAATTATTAGGTGAAGGAACAATAGTATACAGACCGGTTACTGCTATTGAAATAACAAAAGATATTTATCAACTCAAAGGCCGCGATATTTATAACCCAGAAGATGAAACTTGGGAATTTTTACCAGATGCTTATGTAAAAGTTGAAAAGCGAATATTGAGCGGAGAATTGGTATTGGTTGCAGTGAATAAGGAAGTCAGTATGAATAAGCAGTAGTATTATTTTATAGATTTATTTATTAATCGTCAATCTTTTCAGCTTGAAAAAGCCTTCTTCCGCTCTGAGTCCCCCTCTAACAAGTATAAAGCTTCTTTACAATACCACAGCCACCCAATCGAGTGGCTGTGTCGTTTACATTGCGTACGCCTGTTTGGCTCTGTAGTCTCTAACGTAAGCAGAAATTATTTTGATAAGAACGCTTCGTTCATCTTCGGGTAAAGAATCAACTTCTTTAAAGTGTTGTATTAGTTCCGAATTTTCTTCCGCTCTGGGTCTCTCTCTAACAAGTATAAAGTTTCTCAGGCGGGTTTCTGCGCAGGCTTATGAGCGTGGGTTGCAGAACCCGCCGCTATTGCATAGGTAGCAACGAATTACTAATAAAACAATTATCTTTATTATATGCCGTTTGAACGGGAAATCCCTAATGATGGCAGCAAGTTTTTATAAATGCAATTGGATATATTCATAGTTCTGCAAAATTTTATAGTGCGGTAAGAATGGGGATATGCTATGCATTAAATTTTAAAGAATTGTATGCTGTAAATTAGATGAAGTTTTATAAATAGCGGCGAGTCCTACAGCCCTGCTGCAAAGCTC
>Ga0206858_1166_pt3 | contig 14572 bp, 11 predicted proteins | sample Alteio_BWOrgCont_46_FD_152622 | JGI IMG/M metagenome (GOLD analysis project Ga0206858, IMG submission 152622) | Enriched cells from forest soil in Barre Woods Harvard Forest LTER site, Petersham, Massachusetts, United States -... | ecosystem: Environmental > Terrestrial > Soil > Temperate forest >... | reverse complement strand
AACGGTAAAACCTTCCTGAAGTAACGCGGCGATGACGGAGCGGGCGGCAGGCCAAGATGAATGAGACCCGCGACCATGCCGTTCGCAGGCATTTTATCGGTGATGCGCGCGGCCGACGGCCCGAACTTGGTCAGGGCCTTGAGATATTCTCGCCCCAGAAGGGCAGCCTGTTCCGGCACAAAAGAATTCGTCGAAGAGGGTAGCGGAGACTTCAGTCTCTGATCCGTGTCCGAAACTGCACGAGCCCAGTTGCTCGTCCAAAACGGGTGCTCACCTGCCGCCTCCACAGAAGGATGGCTTGAAAGAATCTGCTCGGCCAACGTTGTGCCGGAACGCGCCATGCCCACGATCAAGATTGGGAGTTCAGAGTCCGACCGGCCCGCCACGTCCTGCGAAAACAGTTCCCGAGGGGTTGCCGCAATAATCATATCAAGGCGCTTGGAAAAGCTCTGTCCATCGAACGGCTGATTACCCAGTTTTGTGGCACGGGTAAGCCTATTGGCCTCGTCGTAGTGGTGCATGGACTCCTCGTACTCGCCCAAGTCTTCCAACGCCTTGCCAAGACCATAGTGCAACCCTGCCTTTTCCGCGGGTGATATACGGCTCTCTTCGCTAAGCTTCCTCATCTGCTCCACCAAGGGCCGGTCGTCCTCCGTGACCTTGATGTTATGCATGAGCAAGGCATAAGGGTGAACATTATTCGGATCGAACTGGATCGCCAGGCGAAGACTCGCATTGGAATCGGCGATATTTCCCGCGTTGCGCAGTGCGTAGGCGATGTCGAAGGCCTCGCTACCCGTCGGGTCAAGCTCCTTTGCCCGCGCAATATGCCGTTCCCCCTCCTCGAACTTTTTCTGCCCGAACAACGCGCTCGCAAGAACCACTTGTGCAGCCGCTGAACTTGGCGCCAAGCCGACCGCCTGCCGAGCAAAAAACTCCGAACGGTCAAACTCCGCGGTCCTTTGCCGAGTCTTCGCAAGCAGAACCAGGTTGTCGACCGAAGGAGAAAGAGTTGCCGCCTTTTCCAACGCAAGTGCAGCGTCGCCGTACTTCCCCTCCCTGTGCAACTGCCGCCCCATCGCCTCGTGGGCGGGAGCAAAATCCGGTTGAATGTCCACCGCCCGTCTAAAGGCAACCAAAGCCCTGTCCGGCCGCCGGGCTGCAATCCAGGTGGTACCAAACTGGTAGTGGGCATAGGCTTCGTCCGGACGAAGAGAAGCTGCGCGCAATCCCGTCGCAAGCGCCTGGTCTATGTTTCCGGAATCCCGGTACGCAGTTGCCAGGGAGATATGGGCTTCGTAAGAGTTGGGTTCGAGGTCAATAACCTCTTTGAAAACGGATATTGCGCCGTGCAGATCACCCCTCCGCGCTCGGACGACTCCCAGCGCAAGCCTCGCCTGCGGGTCATGCGGTCCTAGTTCAACCGCCTGTTTACAAAGATCTTCCGCTTGGTCTAGACTCCCGGCTCGAAAGGCTTCCTGAGCGGCCAAGGCAAGGCGGCGGCTCGAATTCTCGTCCGATGGCTGGGACAACTAGAGAAGCCCCCACCAACCCGGCTGGTAACGCCCCAGCGTTCGGAACATATTCGCCCAACGCATCTGGCGCCCAACAAATGTCTCCCGCTCGCACTCCATCTGGCCTAAGGCAATCTTTTCCTCTTCCTGAGGCGACGGCGGCTGCTTCGACTGGTCAATAACTTGCTGCATCTGCAACAACTGGCCGTCTTCCACAAAAAACCCGCAGCAGTTCGGGCAGTTATGAAGAACAACCGGTGAGTTGAACATGTAGTGATATTGCATCAGTAGCTCACCGTCGTCGGGGCACTTCAATGTGGAAGGGCCGCCCGGCCCATGCTCCACCTGCGGAATATCCTTCGCCTCCAAATCCGCAAAACCCTCGGGGTCTTTGTGCAAAATGGCCGACAGTTCGTCCGGATTCACCCACAGGCCCGCGCATTTGGGGCAAACATCGAGGTTCACGTCAAGAAAGGTGATTACATCCATCGGCGTCGAACAGGCAGGACAGTTACGGCTCATGCAAAGACGTATACCTGCAAAATGCCCTTCAGATCCAAAGCATTCGCAGTTTCACTCCTAGAGGCACCGACGGTCTTATTTGAACGATAGGTGGACATCCCAACCTTACGCTGCCTACTGAACGCCCGTCCCTATCGACTCCGAAGCGCTGGCGGAATGCCCCTCACAGAGTACAATTAGAACGATGGCCGGCTCCGAATATGTTTTTGGCAGGAAACACCTGCAACTGAACGCCCATGAAAAGAAGAAGGCTTCGGCTGTCATCGAGAAGTCGGGGGGCAAGGACGCGAAGGAAGCAGGGACAGACGACAGCAAGTCAGCATCTGGAGACTTGAATGACGCTGTATTCGGCGCGCAACTCCTTGATAATTTAGAACTATCTGACGTCAGATTCAAGCACTGCACATTCGTCAACATAAGCTTCAAGGACGCGAATGTATTACGGTGCACGTTTCTCAACTGCGTATTTGTGGCGTGCTATTTTCACAGAGCGTCCGTCGAGAACTGCATTTTTACTGCATGCCGGTTCATCGATAGCGATCTTCACAAGATAAAGTTTTTCGCTTGCACATTAAATTACATCCAATTTAGGGGGTGCTACTTGAGGTTCAAGGAGATTGCTACTCAGCTTCCTAAAGAGCAAAACAATGTGATGCTGATGTGCCGTAACTTAGCTGCAGAAGCAGCGGCAGCGGGCGATAACTACGAGGCTAGCCAATATCGAAAACAGGAAATTGCTGCCCATGAGCTGGACTTATGGCGTACGGTAATAGGATACGACCAACACTACAAGGATCACCACGATTCGTTCGAGCGGATCGCCGCGCTCTGGCAAGTAGCAATAAGCAAGCTCAACGGCATCCTCTTTGGCTACGCGGAAAGCGTGTCAATCTTAGTGCGAAACTTCTTGATAGCTTCGCTGGCGCTCTTCCCAGTCTGGTATTACGCCTTAAGAGAGCAGTTTACGCCGATCGCTTCTGGCAGTAGTCCTTCCACGCTGCCACCAACATCGGCCCCAATTGGGTTTTGGGACTGCTTTACTTACAGCCTCGATAGGGTAGTGCCGGGCGGATCCTTATCGACAATTAAGCCCACGACCGCATCCATGGCAGCAATAGTTGCTGCGACAGAGTCCATTTTCGCCGTGGTTCTTGCTGGATTAATAGTGACGTATACATTTCGATGGAGTTCTCGAAAATGAATGGAGGTTCATGCCTTTGGTTGTATGGATCGGAAGCAAGAGGGGATTCCGATCCGTTAAGTGATGTGGACGTTCTGGCAGTGGGCACCCAAAACCAAAGAATCGAACAGGGGTTGCCGCCCGGGGCAGTGGTCAGTCGCTATTCGTGGACTGAAGTGGAGTTAATGGCCTCAACCGGCTCCCTGTTTCTTCTACACGTAAAAACAGAGGGTAAGTGCCTATACGAATCGCGCGACGTAAAGGGCAGGCTGGCCCGCCTCCTTGGCGATTTGCCGGAATACAAATACGTTGCACGCGATTTAACCGGATTCAGGCTGGTGGCTGACGACGTGGAAGAATCAGCCAGGCAAGAAGAAGGAGACTTATATTTCGAATCCAGCCTGATTGCTGCAACTATTCGTCATGCATGTATTCTCGCCTGCTATATTCTGAGGCTCCCCTGCTTTGGTCGTACTGAGCCCGTGGCTCGCGCCGTAGCGCTTCTGCAGCTCGATCCCCAAATAGCAAACGACTTTTTCGACTTATATCGCGTCAGATTGTGCACGGAGAGGTCCAAGGACGATGGCCCCGGCGCCACTTGGCAACAGGTGCGTCTTTGGAGTAGTAGACTTCAGAAGGTATTAGATGAGCTTGATAGAATTAAAAACTGGGAATTCTCGCTGCCTACGCATGCTCGATAAAGTTACAGAAACGGCGGAGATCTTGGACAACGCATACGCGTTCCGTTCTAGACTAGGTCGGCTGGTCCTTGCCAGCCTAAGTCTTGTTGCCGACAGGGAGGGCTTTCCGCGACCAAAATACCCCGGGCCGTGGCACATCCCTGAATGCGCTGAAGGCAGGAATGCCGCAGTAGCGGATGCTTGTCAGGCCGTTTTTCAGCTTAGTTCGCTCGCATGCCAGCCAAGCGAACCTCTGGACTCGCGATGGAAGGCGACTTGGGCGAGCCTCAAGGTCGAACTCGCGGCCCTAAAGTTGGCACTCGAAGGTATGGAATAGCGATTATCTTGCAATTGGTTTTCGCCCATGCCACAGGTTGCGCACATTAGAAGGTCAGCATCCTGCGAGCGAACATTGCAGCCCATCCAAAATCAGACGTCTTCACCCCATTTTGCGAAACGCTTCGAGATTCAAATAATTCTCAAATTACGGGTATTCAGGAGCCTTCATAATGCGCTAATATGTGGGTTCAATGGCCTCGCCCGCGCAGACCTCTCCACCCGAAAGCCTCAAAGCTACATCATCAGGAGTTGGGTCCATTTTAAAAAGGGCCTGGTCCAAATCCTACGTTTGGGTCATCCTCATAGCCACTGTAGTCGGGGGAGTTTGGGCAGAGAAAATCACCTGGGTGCCCGATTACGGCAAAGTCACCCACGTCACCTATTGGGAAAAGTGGCAGGACTTTGAGCGCGACGCCATGATGAAGGTCGTCGACCTTTACAACTCCACTGAAGGCAAGAAGAAAAACATTTTCGTCGACTTCATGCCCACCGCGGACATCCAGGACAAGACGATCGTTGCCACTTCAGGAGGGACGCCGCCCGACATTGCGGGGTTGGAAGCGGTCGACGTCGCCGCGTTCGCCGATAACGGCGCCATTGTTAAGCTTGACGACTACTGCAAGAAATACGGCATCAAAGGGGAGGATTACATACCGGTCTACTGGAACATGTCGGTCTACAAGAACCACATCTATTCGGTTCCAACCACCCCGGTGACCACCGCGTTGCACTACAATGTCGCCGATTTCAAAGCGGCCGGCCTGGATCCGGATAAGCCACCACAGACCTTCGACGACATGGACGCGATAGCGGATAAGTTGACCATCAAGGATGCCCGCGACGTCTACACCCATTTCGGGTTCATTCCCGCCGACCCAGGGTGGTGGAACTGGTGCTGGGGCTACTGGTTCGGAGGGAAGCTTTGGGACGGGAAAAGCACGATCACCTGCAACAGCCCCGAGAACATCCGCGCTTTCGAGTGGTTGGCTTCCTATTCCAAAAAATATGGGCCTACCAAAATGACCTCTTTCAAGGGGTCATTTCAATTCAGCTCGCCCCAAAATCCGTTCATTGCCGGAACCGAGGCCATGCAGCTTCAAGGCGTGTGGATGTACAACTTTATCACCAAGTACAACCCCTCACTCAGTTGGAGAGCCGTGCCGTTTCCCCATCCTGCCGATCGGCCTGATCTTGCGAACGCGACCATCGCGGATTGCGACAATCTTGTGATCCCCGTCGGCGCGAAGCACCCAGATGCCGCCTTCGATTTCATGGCTTTTGTAGAACGGCAGCCTAACATGGAAATGCTCTGCCTTGGTCAGCGCAAGTTTTCTCCGCTTGTCAAAGTCAGCGACGAGTTTTATAAGAACCACCCCAACCCTTACATCAAGTTTTACATCCAAGAGGCCCGCAGTAAAAACGCCTTTTCAGCACCTCAAATGGCAATTTGGAATGAGTACAACAAGGATTTGGGAACAGCGTTTGACGAAGTAACCAGCCTTCACAAAACTCCGAAAGAAGCTCTCGACGATGTTCAGCAGCGAACTCAGCAAGAGTTGGATCACTACCTGATGGTTGATAAAGCGAGAAAAGAGGCGGGCAAATGACGCGGCAAAAACAGGAAGCGAGGAACGGCTACATCTTCGTTTCGCCATGGTTCATTGGCTTTGTCCTCTTTTTGCTCTATCCGCTGGTTGCGTCGCTTTGCTATTCCTTTTGCGACTACTCCGTGCTGAAGACGCCAGTTTTCACCGGCCTGGATAACTTCATTCGACTGTTTCACGATGATGTCTTCTGGACTTGCGTTAAAAACACCGCCTATTTCTGCGCCATATTCCTACCCGCAAGCCTGGTCCTGTCCCTGGGACTGGCAATGCTCCTGAACACCAAGGTTTGGGGCATGTCCATTTACCGCACCATCTTTTATCTCCCTTCTCTTTTGCCCCTCGTCGCTACCGCCTGCGTGTTCCTATGGGTTTTCGACTCCAAAGGCGTTGTCAACAGCTTTCTTCAAATGATCCATATCCATGGGCCGGACTGGCTGGCGAGCACCGCTTGGTCAAAGATAACCATCATCCTTCTCAGCTTGTGGGGGGTTGGCAACACGATGATCATCTATTTGGCCGGCTTGCAGGAGGTTCCGCAATCCCTCTATGAAGCGGCCGAAATCGACGGCGCGAAGGCGTGGGCCAAAACAAAGTCCGTCACTTTACCAATGATCTCGCCGGTGATCCTCTTCAACCTGATCATTGGTATCGTCGGCTCCATCCAGATATTCACAATCCCCTATGTGATGTTTCCCCAGGGCACGCCTGCGAACTCGACCTATTTCTACACGGAATATCTGTACGACAACGCGTTCAAATTCCACGAGATGGGCTACGCCTGCGCAATGGGTTGGATTCTCTTCGTTGTCACCCTTTTGCTGACTCTGGTTAGCCTCAAGATCTCGAATAAGCACGTTCATTATGGAGGCGGATAATGGTTACCGAGGAACCCAAAACATCGCCGGCCCCATCCGCGGAACCGTCAGAAAAACGCGCAAGAACCCAGAGATCCGGTCGCGCAGCCGCTGCGGCAAAGCTGACCGCAACCCACATCGCGCTGATCGTGCTGTCGGTTGTATTCCTCATCCCCTTCTTCTGGATGCTCTCGACCTCGTTTAAGACGGTCAAGGATGCAGTAGCCGATCCCCCGATCTGGATCCCACAGATTCAACAAACCGTTCCCACCCTTGCCAGTTACCCACCCCTCTTTCAAACCACTTACCAGGGCCGTCAGGTGCGGGGCAACATTAAGTCCGAGTTGCCTAATGGTAACACCCAGGTGGAAATCGTCCAACCGGACGACCTGAAAGGGACTGTTGTGGATAGCCCGCGAGCCCAGCTTCGCCAAGTTGCTTTCGATGCCCCAGTCGTAAGCGGCGAATTCCAACACCAAAAAGTTACCGCCATAGTGCTGCGAGAACTCGACGACAGCCGGCAGCAGGTTCAAGTCATAGAGCCCGAATCGCTAAAGGGCCAACAGTTCACCGATCTTGCGACAAATCTAAAACCTGTAACCCATCCAGGTCTTCAGTGGAAAAACTATCCGGACGCTTTCACCTACGATTCAAAATCCCTCGGCTACATTCCGTTTCTCTACTATTTCCGAAACACAATCATAATCTGCTGGCTGGTGGTGGTGGGCACCGTATTCTCAAACGCCCTTGCCGCCTATGCGTTTGCGCGATTGAGATGGCGAGGCCGGGAGGCGTTTTTCGTCCTTACCCTCGCAACCATGATGGTGCCGTTTCCGGTCGTAATGGTGCCCCTCTACGGCGTTTTCAAAGCCCTTGGTTGGATTGGGACTTTCAGGCCGCTCTGGGTTCCCGCATTTTTTGGAAGCGCGTTTAATATCTTCTTGTTGCGCCAATTCTTCCGGGGAATTCCCTTCGAACTGTCCGAAGCAGCAACCATCGACGGCGCGAATGAGTGGCAACTCTTCTGGGACATCCTAATACCCCTCGCCAAGCCCGCGCTCGCAGTCGTTGCTCTGTTTACCTTCATCGCGTGCTGGACCGATTTTCTTGGCCCGCTCATCTATTTGAGCGATCAGAAAACGTATACGCTCTCACTCGGTCTGGCCTCCTATCAAAGCCGAAATGGCGGAACAGATTGGAACCTGCTCATGGCCGCCTCCACCATCGTGGTCGCGCCCGTGGTCGTCCTGTTCTTCTTCACCCAAAAGCTGTTCATTCGGGGGATCGCACTCACCGGCCTCAAGGGCTAGGTACGCTTTGCAACTGAAAGTCCCACCTTTATTCCTCGGTGTGTAACCCATAACCGCAACCCACTTCGTCTAAGGCCGTAAGAGCATTGAAAAGTGAACGACGAACAGATCGAACGTCTCGAGGCAAGACTTGATCGTCTCGAACAAAGACTGACAAGCATCGAAACAAGATTCACAGTCCCGCCACCGGTCATCATACGGAGGCCTGAGCCGGTACCACCGCCTCCTACACAGCGCATTCAGTGGCCTGCGGAACCGGCCCCACGCCAACCTCTGCCAGCCACAGAATATCGCACGGCCGCGCCTCCAATGTCGAAGGAAGACAAAGTCAACGCCGAATACAAAATAGGCGCCCAAGTCTTGCCCAGAGTTGGCGCAGGCGTCTTTCTGCTCGGCCTTCTTTACCTCGTGATCTTAGCAACCTCACGCGGCCTCATTACCCCGCCCATGCAGTGGACCGGCGAACTCTCCTTATGCGCCGCGTTCATAGGAGTTGGTCTCTGGAAAAGAAACGAAAAGGAAGATTTCGGCCAAATTCTGATCGGCATCGGCTCCTGCGGGCTCTATCTGAGCTTCGGCGGTGCAGAAGCCTATAAGCACCTGATAACCGGCAACACGCTCGTGGTTTCCTACATCACTCTGAGCATCGCCAATCTTGGGTTCAGTTGGTGGCGCTCCTCCCGATCCTTCTGGATCATCGGCATCCTAGGCGGGCTTGTCGGTGCGCTGCTGCCGTTGCGCGAGCACAACCTCTTAATGAACGGGATCCTCCAGCTCTGTATCGTGGCCATAGCCGCCTTGGTCGCGAGCAGGCGAAGGTGGTTCGCCTTTTCCGTCGTCCTATTCGTCACCGCAACCGCCGCGGCATGCGCCGCACTCTTTCCGATCTACGGCGACGAGTGGAAGCAGATCACCTTCCTCTACCTGGACGCCCTCATCTGCCTTTCGGCGATGGCCGCAACCCATCACAAATCAGAACTCGACCCCGGCGATCTTCTCTTGACTCTCGCCGTTTTTGGAGTCGGCATTCTCGGCCTATGCGTCCGAGATGGACTAAAGGGCGCCTTACATCTAGTCATTTTTTCGGCAACGGTCGCCGCATTATCATTAGCCTTCACTCGAAAGCCAATCCCAAGTAAACGCCTGCTCTACGGGGCCTTCGCGGTTCTCCTCCTTCTCAGCCCATATGGCTTCGCAAAGAACGCCGTTCCGGTTTACGGTTTGCTATGTCTCGGCTCTTGCTACCTGGCATGGAGAAAGCCCACCATCCAGCTTCTCTTCCTGTTATGGGCGCAACTCGGATTCGCGGTTTCCGTGTACTTCGTGTTCAGCGGCTGGGAGAAACCTTGGCCCACCGAACTCGCGCTCATGATCCTGGTCGCGGTGTGTTCCATGGCGGTCGGCTTAACTTCATATTTGCGAACCGCGTGGGATCGCGACCAAAAGGTTTCGGCGTTCTTTCTCACCGCTGTGCTTACCACTGTAGCCTTGCTTCGTGCAGGGCTCCTGGTTGGAATGCAGCTGGATCCCTTGCATCGGCCCTACCTAACCCAGATCTATACAGCCGCAATGATCGCATTCGCCTTCGGCTTTATCCTCCTGAAGCGGCGCACTTACATGATCCGCGCGTGGGCTTGGACCCTCGCTTGTTACTCGTTCTGGGCCTATTTCCAACTCATGGACGATAAGGCTCCCTCGAGTCCGGCAGAACTCTGCATCCTCCTCACCTTTGCTTGGTTAACGCTGATTCTATCGAAAGCCAATATCCGGGACGGCGTCAGCCCCACCGCGGGCAAGAGCATCGCTATGGTTATGCTTTCCTGCTTATTCCTCCGGGCGGGATTTCTGACAGGAATCCAACTGGATCCCCTGCATCGGCCTTACCTGACTCAAATCTACTCGGCAGGCATCTTATCGTATGTATGCGGTCTGACTCTTCTCAAACGCCACTCCTACCCCGTTCGCGTTTGGGGCTGGGCTACTGCCGGTTACTCCGTCGGAGCCTACTTACTACTCTTGAGCGACAACAAGCTTTCCATACCAGCGGAGTTGTGCATTCTGGTGGCCTACGCGGGCTTAACCCTCCTGCTTTCCAAAGCCAATATCAGAGACGCCCGCAACTCGAACGCTTTCGAAGGCCTCGCTATGGTTCTGTTGTCCATCCTGTTCCTACGGGCCGGCTTTCAGTTCGGGCTTCTCGCCTTACCGGCGGTTGAGCCGAACGCAGACTTGTTCTACACAACATTCATCGCATGCACAGTCTTCGGAGTTCTCGCCCTATTTAGAAGAAGGTCCGTGGAAACAGCTTTGGCGTGGCTGCTAGCCGCCATGGCAGGAATTTGCTATATGGCTTTCTTAGGTGTAAGCCACAATCAGTTCAGTGAGTTGCCCATGCTTTGCCTGCTCTCCGCGATGGTGTTCCTCGCAACCCAAGGAACCCTTAACTTGGAGAACCGCGAGGCCACAATGGCCATGGCAGCTGTCCTCCTTTGGGGCATATTTTCCAGAAGCTTATACATCATTCTAGCGAAGTCTATAGGTCTTGGGGATGCCGGAGTGGTGAGCGTGGCGTGGACCCTGTACGCGGTTATCTTGATCTGCGTCGGTTTCGCCAAGAAGGCGCAAACCCTGCGGTACATGGCTTTGGGATTGTTTACGATAACTCTCACCAAGGTCTTTATCTATGATCTCGCCGAACTGGACGCCGGTTTACGCATAGGAGTGCTCATGGCCCTCGGCATGGCGATGATCGGCGGAGGTTACGTTTACATCCGAGCCCGCCGGCGACTTCAGTGATCTCGAAACAGGGTAGCGGAGACTTAAGAGGCACTTAAAGGCCGTCAAACACGCCCAAATAGGTGTCTACAACCCAGCTTTGGATACCTGTAGAAAGGTCGAGATTTGGAGGCCAGCGTCCAATCTGCTCAGCGTAGCGTCTGCGACCCCAATTGGATACCTGTAGTAGCGCGACCTTTAGGTTGCATCCGGTAAGCGCGCGAGCGCTCCTGTATGCCAACAAGATTTTTCGATAGCCTCTTCGGCCTCCGTTACCCCAACTTCTCACCCCAGGGCTACGCGAGATCGGGTAAAAACGCCGCGGAACGGATTGTGATGATGGACATTAGAATTGCCCGATTTTCTCTAGCCGCGATTGCCCTATTGACCTGCCTCCCGCTGGGAGCCCAGCTCAAAATGACCGATTACCGGCGGCTCGTTACCGTGTCCGATGTTCACGTTTCGCCGAACAACAAGTTCGTCGCTTTCGTGAAGTCGGTACCCAACTTCAAAGAGGACACCCGCCTCACGACGATTGCAGTTGTCAACACGGCCTCTGGCGCCATAAACGTGCTCACCAGCGGCGCCCACACCGTTTCTTCTCCACGTTGGTCGCCAAAAGGAGACCGAGTCGCATTTCTTCAGGAAGACGCGAACAAAGTAAAGCAGCTTTGCGTGGTGTCCTCAACCGGAGGGAGCACGGTACGCGTGCTCACCCGCCGGCCGCGTGACGTTCAACAGTTCGCCTGGAGCCCCGCTGGTGACCGTATTGCCTTCGTCACGCCGGACGACGATCCAAACGCTGCCGCCATCAAAGCCCACAACGACCTCTTCGATCTGCACGACGATGGCTTTCTCACCAGCACCATCCCCGTTCCCTCCCACATCTGGCTCATTCCCAGCAACGGAGGCACGCCCCGGCGACTGACTCGCGGCTCTTGGAGCGTGCTCGAAACACCCCCACCTTTTCAGGGCGCCCCCAGCGACCCCTCCTGGTCCCCAGACGGCAAATCCATCACCTTCATCCGCCAGGCAGATGCCGATGACAGCGACAGCGACCTCACCGCTGTCGCGGTTGCGGACGTCGCCACCGGAGCTGTATCAGCGCCCACCAAGGAAACCACCTACGAATACCAACCAGCCTACTCGCCCAAGTCCAAAGCCATCGCTTATCTGTACCCGCACGGGCCCACGCCGCTCAGCGAAATGGACGTGTGCGTTTCCGTCCCACCAGACGTATCCGTCAGCAACAACCGGATCGATAGGGACATCATAGACTTCAAATGGCTTCCCGATGGCAATCGGGCAATCGTGATTGCCACCGATGGGATCAAACGCAACATCTGGGAACTTGGCCTAACGCCGGACCATCTCGCTGATGAACCAACCAAAATCAACCTCGGGGACGTCTACCCCTCCGAAGTTAACGTGGGCCCGGCCGGCGGCATCGCAGTGGTTGCCAGCAGCGCAAACAAACCACCGGAGGTTTACTACTTGGCGAATACAAGCAGCAAACCTTCGCAGATAACAAACTTCAACCCTCACTTAAAAGCTCAGAAATACGCCAAGGTCGAGGAAATCACCTGGACCTCGCCTGACGGCGAAAAATGCGATGGAGTGCTCACGTATCCCACCGGATACGCAGCAAACCGCAAATACCCACTCGTGGTCTTCATCCACGGCGGGCCAGAGGCCGCCGCAACCGCGCAATACATCGGTTTCGAAGGAGACCTGCTCCGCCAGAGCCTGACGGGAGACGGTTACATTGTGTTCGAGCCCAACTATCGTGGAAGCGACAATCTGGGCAACGCCCATGAGCACGCCATCTACCAAAACCCCGGTGTCGGCCCCGCCAGCGACGTTCTGTCCGGGCTGGATGCTGTAGAGGCTCAAACCAGCGTAGACGAAAACCGAATAGCCGTTGCCGGCCATTCCTATGGCGGGTATATGACCTCCTGGCTCATCTCTCACGACCACCGATGGCGTTGCGCAGTAGTCGCCGATGGCGCCGTCGATTGGACCCAGGAATACAACATGGCGGCAGATGGAAACCTCGCCTGGACGAGGGACTCGCTCGGCGGCACCCCCTCCGATCCCCAAACCGCCGATCTCTACCGAACCGGTTCGCCCGTGACCTACGCCGCAGACATCACCACGCCCACCCTCATTCTTTCCGGCACCGCCGACGAAACCGTTCCCATCTCCGAATCCTTCACCCTCTACCATGTCCTCAAAGATCACAAGGTGCCCGTGCGGTTCATCGCCATCCCAGGCGCGCATCACTCACCGGATGACCCGGTAAGGTACGAGGCCTTTTATGCGGCAATGGAAAGCTGGATCAGACATTACAATCCCTGAACCAACTAGCCCCGGCGGTTAGAAAGATGTCAAACTTAGTCCCGTGAAGTTGAAATCTTTTGTCTCTGCCGCCGTCCTGGCCCTAAGCGTTGCCGCGAGTGCGCAAACCTACACACTGAAATTAAAACCGGTTCTCGGGAAGACCTACACCCTCCTTACCAGCCTTTCCGGCGGGATGGCGATGTCGGTGACAATGTCTATGAAGGCGATAAAGGAGACCGGCAGTCATGTCGTTCTGCAATGCCGCATTACTGACATGAGCATGAACGGGAAATCCCTGATGGCGCAGGCCCCGCAGCTTAAGAGCATGCTCCTTACCATGACCGAGGACTCTTCCGGTCATTTGGTCGGCACCGATGTTAGCGGCGTTGACCCCAAAATGGTCAACGCGATCAAGACTCAGGAAGGCTCGGGCAACTTTGCTTCATTCCCCACCAAACCCATCAAGATCGGTGACTCATGGGCAGGCGAATACACGTCAAACGGTCAAAAGCTCAAGGCGACTTATAAGTTCGCCAGCATCGGGACGGATCGTGGGCTAAAGGTCGCGAACTTGGTCGTCAACATCCAAGGCTCTGCGGCAGGAGCAACCTTCAATAATCCGTTGAAAATGTCTGTGGAGTTGTCCACGGGAATGCTGGTCGAATCCAGTTTCTCATTAACAATGGGCAAACAAAGTGAGCATGTCAAGCTGACTCGAATTTGAATCGTTTAGCGAGCTAAGCGCGGGTACATCTTCGCCGCAATCAAAATTAGCACAAGGGTCGAAAGAGACAGCACGGCGATATCGGTCCCAAGGCCAAAAGCGCTGTGCCCGCCGGAAATCATAAGCGTCCGAAGCATGTCCACTTGGTAGGTCAGCGGGTTGCCCTTGGATATCACTTGCAGCCAAGAAGGCATGAGAGACACCGGGTAGATCGCGTTGCTCGCAAAGAAAAGCGGCATCGTGATCACCTGGCCAATGCCCATAAACCGCTCCCGTGATTTCACGATACATGCAATAATCAGCGAAAAAGTTGAAAAGAACGCAGCGCCGAGCACGATGCCGAGAACCGAGCCCAAAAGCGCAAGCGGATTCCAATTCATATGAACGCCCAACAACACGGCAAGAAGATAGACAATGGCTCCCTGCACCACCCCCCGTATGCCCGCGGACAACGCCTTGCCTGTGACAAGGGCAGTCCGAGGCGCCGGACTGACAAGAAACTTCTGCAAGATGCCCAGATCCCGCTCCCAAATCACCGACAGCCCGTAGAAAATAGACACGAATAGAATGCTCTGAGCGAGAATGCCGGGCGCCATAAAATCGATGTAACGCAAGCCGCCGGTCGGAATAGCGCGCGTGCGCGCAAGCACCTGGCCGAAAATGAGAAGCCAAAGTGCGGGCTGCACTGCCCTCGAAAAAAGTTCGGTGGGGTCTCGTTTTAGCTTTT
>Ga0206858_1180_pt1 | contig 14581 bp, 18 predicted proteins | sample Alteio_BWOrgCont_46_FD_152622 | JGI IMG/M metagenome (GOLD analysis project Ga0206858, IMG submission 152622) | Enriched cells from forest soil in Barre Woods Harvard Forest LTER site, Petersham, Massachusetts, United States -... | ecosystem: Environmental > Terrestrial > Soil > Temperate forest >... | reverse complement strand
TAACCATCTACTACCAGCTAACCAGCAAGTGGCCCAGGCCCAGCTAGGCCCTGCTGCCCAAGCAGCCTTTCTAGCTACCCTTCAACAAATAATTGTTGCTACGCAAGCAATTTTTGTTGAACATCAACAAGAGGTTGATGCTATCTGGCGAACAGAATTTGTCTTGGATAACTACCTTGAAAGTGGGTTAACGTCACAACAAGTAACCCTCGCTCAGACGGCTAACACTAATTTTAGAGACGATTTATATGTAATTGCAAATGATGCAGCTTTGAATGATCGTTTAATATCGGATATCAGACGTCTACAACAGCAAGTACGATTGACCGTAATAAGTTTAGTTGGAGTGCCAGCATACCTGCTTATTAAGACTTTAATGGCCATTGCCGGCAGGTAAAAAAGATTGCACTGCCAATAAAAACAAGAAGGGCCCGGGCACGTAAAAATGTCCGGGCCCTTTTTATTTCTATAGCTGCTAAGCCCTCTATCACCGGTTCAAGACAAATGCAACGGAAGGCGGCTGCCACCACGCTCAGCAAATATCGTGTACCCAAGGGCCTGAAATATCTTAAAAAGGCTTTGTGCGCTGATATGCTTTCTATCCCCCGATCGCACGCCTTGAATAATGGTCGGCGAGACACCTGCAGCCGCAGCAAGCTTCCTGACTGAGATATCATCCTGCTTCATTGCAGCAATAACCATTTCTGAGATTAAGAGCTCTTTGTAGTCATTTTCAAACGCAGCTTTTTCTTTTTTGTTCATCGATTCGACAAGTTTGTCGTAGGATGATTTTGCTTTTTTAAGCTTAGTCATAGTATCTCCCGGCCTTGCATCTTTTAATATATTCGTCTTTGACCTTCAATGCTTTTTCTTTCTCTCGTGGCGACAATTTCATAGTCTTCTTTTCATAGGCATTCGTCACAATTACCTTTGAGTCGTCAAAGAAAAAACAGAAGAATCTATCGGGCAGCGGCTTAAAGGCATAAATTTGGTCACCTTCATTGCGAAATTTTTCTTCGTTGCAAATCTCTCCAATATTAGCCAACAATTTGAACAAGTTCATAATTTTCTTTTTGCGTTCAGGTGACAGATCTTCATAATATTCTTGAACTTTGCTTTTCCCTCGATCATCAAAGTACCACTCTATGGTGTACTCAGGGCCTTCATACGCTATAAAGTCTTCTCTCATGCCTTGCTCTCTTTTTTAGCAATTAATCACCATACCAATCGATATATCGCTTATTGTATCACAAACGTGTCACAATCACAAGGAAAAATAGCAAGACACTCACTTCTCGACTCAATAACAACCCTCAATAAAACCCTGAATCCGGCCTAAAAAACAGTCATAAACAAGCAAAGCTGCACCTTTTTGTCATATTTTAATAACAGTTTGAATTAATAAATCAACCTGTTAAGCTGGGTATATGAATAATTTAACGTATAACCCCTACTACGCTCTGTGAGCTTCGTAGGGCAAGTCTAATGGAGGATTTCTTATGAAGACAATGTTTTTACGCTTAGGCGTCAGTGTTCTGTTAATAGCAACAACTGCTAATGCAATGCAGCAGCCAAAAAAGCCACAACAGCAGGTCAAGCCTGCGGCCAAAGCCACACACCGTGCGGCTGGCACACATGGCAAGGGTAAGCTTAAAACTGCAGTGCCCGTCCCAAAAAATCAGACGCAACTGGCTGGCCATGGAAAACCTCATGGCAGGATGAGAAAGTAAACAACAAGTAACACTGCTATTGCAAATAGCTCAAAGATATCACATGGTCATACAATAGCAAAAGGCCCGGGCACGTAAAAATGTCCGGGCCTTTTCATTTACGGCTTAAATAGCGCACCAACATTGAAGATAGGCAGATACATGGTGATCATAAGGCCGCCAACCAAAAGGCCCAGCACCACCGTTAAGAGCGGGGTGATGAGGGTGGTGATAACATGCAATTGTGCATTAAGCTTGTCCCGATAGAGCTGATTGGCTTTGTGCAGCATCGTTGCCAACGTACCAGATTGTTCGCCAACATGAATAAGGGCGATTAACTGCTCATCAATTAACGGCGACTGTTGGTCCTGCAAGGCACGACTGAGTGGTTGCCCATGCAAGATACCATCCATGGCGTTTTGCAGAATACCCTTCACCGTCGTATTGGTCGTGGCATTGATGACGTGTTCAAGTGCTTGAGCAAGCGGTAGCCCAGCTAGCAGGAACATCTCCAGGACACTGGTGAAAATAATAAGCTCTTTGTACACGATAATCGATCCGATGACAGGCATCCTAATACTCCAGCCATCAATGAAGCGTTTAACCCGAGGTAGCGCACTGGCATATTTGAGTGCAAGTATCAGACTTATCATTCCAATCAAGCCAGCTGCACCTTTCCACGAATTAAGCAGGCGACTTATGCCCAAAGCATATGCCGTGGCCCGCGGCAGAGGGCAATTGAGCGACTGGTACAGCTGCTCAAAGTAGGGCAAAACAAAGACGAAGATGCTGCCTGCCAGCGCCAAAGATATCAGGCAGGTTACCAGTGGCATGACGGCTGCTCGCCGCAGCTGCTGGTGCACAATAAGGCGTATATGCAATAGCTCTTTAATATGCGCAAGTACGACACCAAGATTGCCGGTCTTTTCTCCAGCAGCAACCAGGTGCCGCACGGTACTAGAAAAGATGGTTGGATAATTGTTCATTGCGCTGTAGAGGTGGTTTCCCTGCTGAATTTTAGCGGCAAGATCGGTGACTACAGCCTTCATCGGTTTATTGTGTGTCAGGCTGGCAGTAATTTCTAGGGAGCGCAGTAATTCTATGCCGCTACCCAGGAGTGTGGCAAGCTGCTGAATGCATTGATAGACCTGCTCGTGTGTAATCGGCCGCTGGGTAAGCTGCAGCAAAAAGGTGTTCGTTTTGGCGTGCGTCAACAGTGCTTTGCCCTCTGCCAAGAGGTTGTCTTGTAGATGACCGACCGAATCGGCTTGCAAAGAACCTTTGTGCATGATTCCGTTATGATCAATCCCTGTCCATCGGTATAATGGCATAGTGCTCCTTTATTCATAAAAGCGCTCGTCCTTGGTTCGTCCTTCGAGACGGCTCTTACGAGCCTCCTCAGGATGAGCGGGATAATTTTAAATATCCCGAGGACCCCGAGCAAGCCTTGCTTGTCGAGGGGCATGAGCGGACAAAGCGCTCACCCTGAGCCTTGGTCGAAGGGGTCGAAGGATATGAGCGCAACCTTATCCATTAATGGTCATTTGAGTGGGGATGCCTAGCAGCTGGAATATGGTGGCAATATCTAGCGATGTATCGATCCTTAGGACCTTTTTACGTGCTGTAACCCCTTGTAAAATGCTAATGTGCTGCCGCGGCAGGTGTAGGCGACTGCTAATGAGTTTGACCAGCTCATCATTGGCCTTACCGCCCTCCGGGGCGCTTTTTAAAAAACACTTGATAATGCCGGCGCAGTCGCGCACAAACCCCTGTTTCCCTGATTGAGGAAACACCTTGATGGTTAACGTTATTGCCATGATACTGTACCTTATAAAAAAATACGTAGAAAAAACAAGACAAATGCCTTTAGGTTTTATATACTACTAACCACAATAAAGATATTCAATAGTGATAGTACTTTGAAATACAAGCTTTGCGCCCATAGCTCAATTGGATAGAGCATCAGACTACGGATCTGAAGGTTAGCGGTTCGACTCCACTTGGGCGCATATTTAATGGAGAGATGGCTGAGTGGCTGAAAGCGCTCGCCTGCTAAGCGGGTATCTGGGGAAACCCGGATCGAGGGTTCGAATCCCTCTCTCTCCATACTTCGCTCCTACGGAGCTTCGTATGGCAAGCCATATTTTTTAAGGAATATACCTTAAATAGGAATTCGGCTTTGTTAGTACAAAGCGAAGTATGCCCGAAGCTCTTGTCCTACGCAGCGTTTAGCGAAGTAGGATGAGCGTAGTAGGGCCAGTCCTCCTGGAGAGGTGGCAGAGTGGTTGAATGCAGCGGTCTTGAAAACCGCCATCTCGAGAGATCGGGATCGGGAGTTCGAATCTCCCCCTCTCCATACTTCGCTCCTACGGAGCTCGTATGGCAAGCCATCTTCGCCTAACAAGGAATATTGATAGCAAAAATGAAGAGCGAAGTATGCGCTTCGAAGCCTTGTCCTACGTAGCTTTAGCGGAGTAGGATGGGCGTAGTAGGGCAGTCCTTCTTTTCTTTCTTCCTTACTTCAACAATTTTCTTAAGCGTTCCTGTAAACCCTGGTCAGTGTCAGTTGCCACGATACATTCGCAGATGTCATCCTTAGAGATCTTTTTATTCCCTGCCATTTGTACAATAAGTTCAAACGTCGTCGCCTGGTTGCGAGCCTTAAGAGCGTCAAGAATCTCTGAGGCGTATGCATGGTAACCCAATGCATTAATGGCACTCATGCGCGATGCAGCTAAATCTGGTTTTTTATGGTGTGCGCTAGAAGGTTTTGCTGGCAAGCTAGAACTAGAGGATGATGAGCTAGAAGAGGACGAACTTGATGAACCATGGTGTGGTGGCGTTTTTGGGCGCGCGATATGTTGAGGTTTAGCCTGCTGCGGGGCTAATGCGTTATCTCGCTCATAAAAGAGTATGTAGGGTGAAAGATATTTGTCGTGCACGCTTCCCAATCCGCGTATTCTTTGTAAAGTAACCTGCTCAAAGGTCACGGCATCATCATAATGGTACCAACTATCTCTTGTGCCACTATCTTTAACGAATGCTTCAAAGTGCCCACCTATCCATTCTTGTCCCGTATGAACAACAATGCCTTGCAGGGTGTACGATGTACCATTCGGGAGTGTCAATTTTCCATGATTATCGCATGGATTAACGTGTGTAAGATTTTTTCCGTTGGGCAAGCTTCTTTCTAAGATAACAACCAAAATTTGAGGTGCTATTTGAGGGACGGTCGTTGCAGCATGCACAAGATTTTGTAACGATGTTGGTTGACTGGGAGCCTTTAGGCCACAATAAGGAAAGTCATTGAAAAGCCCAGCTGCGCCTAGGGCACCGATTAATCCACTGGTCGCCATTAAAGGGTCACCCATGTCGTCTTGGTCTAGTAAGCCAGTTGGCCATATCCTATTATGTGCGATGCCATGTTCTGGCTGAATAAAGCGTGTATTGGTTTGCTTGCCTCCGTTAACCTTTTGCTTGCTATCATTAGCAGCATCAAAATTACCGGCCCTAAGCCCCCCAATAAAATTAACATAACGATTTGCGTTGTTATTATTTGAATTTTGCAAAAATTGATTAAGAATCTGCAGCTGTGAAAAGCACTGAATCACCGAGACAACACCACATTCGTTGCCGCTATTATTCATGATGAGATAATTTGGGGCATAGAGTGCTCTGGGCATTTGCAGCAAGGCAATACCCAGAAGGGTTAAAATAATCTTCTTTTGTATGAAAACTTTGCTAATCAGTGCTCTTAGGCTCATGACAGTTTCTCCTTAATGAGGGCAAAAATATATAATTTTCGTTATGTCCTACATTAAGGCTATACCAAATTTATCTCAAATAGCAATATTTTGTTTGCGGCCGCTAAGATTTTGCAAACATCTTTGTTTGTCTTAATTACACCAACCGCCAACGTTTTTCTTGAGAATGAGTGTTGATGGTTGACGGAAATGAGCGCCATTCCTCTCATCCTTCTCAACTGAGCTCATGCAGAAAACTACAAGTGCAGCTATGGTAACAATACCCCCTGCGATATAATACGAGCTATAATCTGCCTTGTCTTTACGATTTAAGAGACCGGGCACACCGCTGTAGTCAGTACTACCTCCCATTGCCTTAAGGGCTGCGATCACACGTTCTCGTTTGGCAGCAATAACAGCAATCTCTTCTTCGTCTTCTGTATCGGCTAAGTCTTCATCAAGCAGTAAGAGTGCCTGTTGCAATTGTCGGATCGACAGGTTATGGGTGATTGGTGGCGCTACCTCCGTTGATGCTGCAAGGGGTACGATGACTGTATCGTCTTGTTGACCTACCACAACTACTTGTTCTTGGGCCTGATCAGCCTCAGGTAACTCCTCCGATGCAGCATTGCTGGTGAGTATGGCTGCACAAAGAGCCAGGGACAAGGTGGTAATGATGTGTTTATTACATGTTTTCATAAAATAATCCAATTCGTGTAGTGAGTACAATGTTTTAAAACACTGGCATTATAGTGCCATTACCAGACAAATTCAACTTGGCTGCCATTATTATGCATAATTCATCATTTTTTAGATGCCAATTCGATAATTATAAAAATATTTCCAGATAATTTTCTCGCTAAAGATTCGACCTCTAGGTCGTCGTCCCCGCGAAGGCGGGGATCCAGGCCATACTCAGAAAATCCTTTTTAGGCTTATCTTGTTTGATAAATATTCCAGTACAGTACTCTATTTTTTATCATAACAAATAACAGGATTTTGGCCCTTTATAGCGGTCTTTTTATAAAAACAGCCTGGATCCCCGCCTTCGCGGGGACGACGTCTGCGTAGGGTTATTTGTATACATACAAATAAAAACTCAACCGGCTTTCCGGCTATTTCCTTGAGTTTGTCAATGCAAAATTGATACAGTGAAAAGCAGTATATGACAAAGTATTGCTGTGAGAAAATACGTAAAAATGTGGAGCACGCATGTACAAAGTAATACCCGTTAGAATAATACAAGCATTTATATGCCTAATGGTGACCAGGGGCTGTTTGTCCATGGGAGAATTAACGCCTGACAACAAACTTAAGGAGCCGGTTTTTGTGGCCCTGGAGCCTGGATCAGCAAGCCTAGAGGGTAAGGTGTATGACAAAACGGTGACGCAACTGCATGATATTTCGTTCTTTGGTCACACCAGGGTTGATGGCATTTACCGTGAAGATGATGACTCGGTCAGCGAATTAGATTTGGTGCACATCAAAACGTTGATAGTAACTGATCATACCTACAAAAGTGCAAAATATCCTGAAAAAGATTTGGTAGTAGTTAAAAAAGTTACGCCAGACGGCGTTGTCACCACCGGCCTGCTGGCGCCTGCGCACATTATCGTTTGCGGCGTTGAAGACAAGACCGGTGATCGTAAACGATGGTTTTTAGAAAAGATTGATAAAATTGTTATCGAGCGGCATCCTGAATCTTCATCTGCCCCAAAGCCGACAGATGAAGAGCTTTCAGAGGCATTTAAGGCAGAAGGTGAGGCCGAACAAGAGATTGCCGAGCCGCACATTGCTGAACACAAAGCCGAGTCATTTGCGATCGTCGAAAAGAAGGCCAGCGAGGATGAAAAGACGGTGTTTCAGGCCCTGAATAATATTATGGCGGCTGTTTTTGAGTTCTTCCGCACTGTGTTTAATGCAATTAAAAGTCTTTTTTGGTAGAAGGTGCCAGAGGCGCTCATATCCTTCGACCCCTTCGACCAAGGCTCAGGGTGAGCGCTTTGTCCGCTCATACCCCTCGACAAGCAGGGCTTGCTCGGGGTCCTCGGGATATTTAAAATTATCCCGCTCATCCTGAGGAGGCTCGTAAGAGCCGTCTCGAAGGACGAACCAAGGACGAGCGCCGAGAGTAAGCCTTATTTCTTATCAACGCCATCAGTTGCAACAACATCAACCCATGGCGCACCCTTGCGAAGCATAGCGTTGATGATGATGATAAGCTTGTGCATAACATCAATAAGAATGTCGTCTTTGTTCTTGCCAGCTTTGATTTGCTTGTCATAAAAGGCTTTAATTTTTAGATTGCTTTGGCTGGCTTCAAGCGCTGCTACGTATAATTCGCGTCGCTGGGTAATGTTTGTGCCGCTGATATAGGCACCGGTCTCTTTGGTATAGGGCATGGAGCCAAGGCCATCGGTAAGCTTGCTGTCCAATTTTCCGACCCATGGCATATCTACTGCCACAATTAACGCTGTATTTTTATCAATGCCAGGCAGCGATGCAATAATGTCGGCCCGCTTGCTGATTGCATCATTCTGCTTAGCCAATGCCACGATTTCGGCGCCTAAGTCATCAATATTTTTCTGTATAAAGCCCAAAAGGTTATTGCCACGCTCCTGGCAGAACTGGCCGCGAGAGCCATTAAGCCGTTTTTTTAGGCGCGTTGCCATATCAATCAAATCTACTCTTAGGCCTACTAGTGCGCATAATTGCACGGCTGTTGATGTGTTCTTGCCTGTAATACTCATACCTTGTGACTCCTGTCATTTTTAAACAAATAGAAAGTTTTTAGCATAAAGCATCCATTTTATGAGAAAAACTAAGATTTTGCTCTCAAAAGAAGGGTGCCGAGATGTTATGATACACTTATTTGGGTAAATGGGAAAGAAAATGACGTAAAACACGGTATTTTTGGCACTTGTATGTCTCACAGACTTATGGTAAGCTATGAGATGTAATGTCTTTGGTATGTTTACCAAAGGGGCCCATAATTCAGATTTCTTCATTTCCATGATCTTATAAATTAAGTTCTTTTTTAAAAGGTTATAAATGTCGTGTACGGCCCACAGCAGCCATCGTTCGTCTATTCATCTCATGTGATTTAAATCACCGGGATGATGTTGACCAACCCCTGGCAGGCAAAGCGATCTATATCATTTTTACTTTTTAGGAACTTATGTCACAATTTGGTAGCCCCAGAGGCGCATCAACCGGCAACAGACGTTTTGTCAAATCATCCTCAACCTCCTCAACAAGCTGGTCAAGCTCACGCCCATCATCAGGCTTTGGTCGAGGCGGTAGCAGAGGCGGATCATCAAGGCCTCCTGTTAAGAGATTCAATCCTTCAGACTTTATAAAAAAAGTTGAAGAACGCGTAATAGCCCCAACGTATACCCCCAAGCATGCTTTTGCAGACTTCTTAATTGAAGAACAGCTTAAAAGGAATATTGCCAAAAAGGGTTATGTATCACCAACACCAATTCAAGATCAGGCGATTCCTTTGCTCCTTGAAGGCAAGGATATTGTTGGTACCGCTAACACCGGCACCGGTAAGACAGCGGCCTTCTTGATTCCCCTTGTAAATAATCTGTTAACAAAAAAGACCAGTAAGGTTTTAGTTATAACCCCAACACGCGAACTAGCAGCTCAGATTCAGGGCGAACTTAAACTGTTTGCTGAAGGTACCGGTATTTCATCCGTGCTGTGTATTGGTGGTATGAGCATCAATTATCAGATTGATAACCTCAGAAGAAACCCTGCCTTTGTCATCGGTACACCAGGTCGCTTACGCGACCTAGAAGAGACCGGCGTTCTATATCTGCCTCAGTATACATCTATCGTCTTGGACGAAGTGGATACAATGCTTGATATGGGCTTTATTAATGATATGAAATATATCATCTCAAAGCTTCCCAAGGTTCGTCAGTCACTGTTCTTCTCTGCGACGCTCTCTAAAGAAATTAAAGAGGTCAGTGATCGTTTCTTAACCAATCCTATGCTCATAAGCGTTAAGACCAGGCAGACTGCTGAAAATGTCAACCAGGACGTCATCAGTGCCGGCCTTAACAATAAGGTTGATGTACTGCATGATTTATTAATTAAACCTGCATTTACTAAAGTCATCATCTTTGCCAGAACCAAGCGTGCAACCGACAGATTAGCACGTGACCTGAAGGATCGTGGATTCTTGGTTACCACTATTCACAGTGATAAGACGCAGGCGCAAAGAAAGAAGGCACTGGCATCATTTAAAGATGATCAGGTCAAAATCCTTCTAGCAACCGACGTTGTTGCTCGCGGCATAGATATCGATGATATCTCACACGTTATTAACTATGATATGCCTCAGACGTATGAAGACTACATACACAGAATTGGTAGAACGGGCCGCGCTAATAAAATTGGCCAAGCCTTAACGTTCATCGACTAGTATCGACTAAATCATTATGGCGTGATGACTAACAAAGCATTTTGTTAGTCATCACGCCATTTTTTTGTCTAGCTGCCCGAGCCTAAATACTAATACAAGTAATTTGGCAGACGCACTTTGACGCCGCAACATTCTCCCTGAAAATCGCCGTCGCTATCGCCAACACAGCCAACAATTTTATATTTTTTACTGCACTCTTTTCGCATTGCCTCTTTCCAGCCATTATGATCAGCAGCACCACTTTTCTGGTTCCATAACGACATCGGCATTAATATCAATTCATCAAACTCGTATCCTTCGCGTGCAAGATTTTCAGCCGTTTGCTTAACAAGCAAATCTCTGCGAGATGATATGAGGATTAATGTATAGCCAAGAACTTTAAGCACCTGACAAAAATCACGCACTGGCTTAATCGCTAAACAACGCTGTGCTTCACGGTATGGACGCCAGTCTTGGAGGCCGCATTCAAAATTACATTCTTTAAAGAGCCCATAATGAGAAAGCATTGTTTCATCGATATCAAATACAATAGTAGCTGTTGATGAAATAGTATCTACTCTAAAGTGATTGTCTAGCGCTTTTTCGCATAGTTCTCGCACATCTCGATCAAATCCTGATTCTTGGCCAGCGCTAGAGGGTTCATAATAAGCACAAAGCTGGGCAAGCGCGGCTTTAAAGGCTTCTGACCCGGCTTCGTGCTGTTCCTTTATCTCCTTTAGGGATGGTGGGACTGATTGCGAAAAACAGGCTGTCATATACCCTGATGCTGCAACCCCTAATAGGGCCCTATATAGTTTTATCATGTACAGTCTCCTTGTACGTAAGATGTGAATAATGATGGACAATCCTCACTCGGGCTTGTTCCACAATAAATACGATCAATATAAATAATTTGGCAGACGCACCTGGACACCACAGCAATCGCCTTCAAAATCACTTGGGCTATCACCTACACAGCCAACGATATCATAGTGTTGGCTTAATGTTTTTCGCATTGATGCTTTCCAGGCGCCATGTGATACATGCTGATTAAAAAGGTCCATAGGCAGTAAAATTAATGTATCAAAGACATAGCCTTCTTTGGTAAGATTTTCCTGGGTCACCTGGTATAAGGCTTCTCTGCGAGAGGTCAGAAGGATGAGTGTATACCCAAGTGCTTTAAGTTGATTGTAAAAATTTTGCATGGGACGGATGGCAGAACACTCTTTTTTAAAGCGGTATTGGTAGGCATCCTCAATGGTCCATTCAAAATTACATTCCTTAAAAAATTTGTAATCAGTTAAGAGTGTCTCATCAATGTCAAAAACAATAGCCGATTTTGGCGTAACTTTTTTTTCTTTAAAATGTTCATCCAGTGCCTTTTGACAGATGGCACGTAGCTCGCGTTCATAGGCAGATTCTTGACCATCCATGGGCGCTTCATAATAATTGCGTAGTGCTTTGATTGTCTCTTGTAAGTTGGCAGATGCGGGTGCGTACTGCTTTTTTGCCTCTTTTAATGATACCATGGCATGTAAAAATCCATGAGTGATGCAGCTTGCTAACACAAGGTAAATTATAATCTTATGAGCAATGATCATGGGATTTTCCCCTTTTTTTTGTATTGCTAGATTTAAAGGAAATAACTTGATAACACTAGCCTAATGGATTAATGCAAAAAGCCAAGCCTTGATATTATTTTATGCTTGAAGGCTCATAGCTCATACAAAGAAACATGACAAGCGGCACACAATGATGTACTATTAACAATGTTGAAAAAGCCACAACCATTTATCAAAGGGTTATCGCATGGTATCGTATCCTTACATAAAAAAGAATTTTTTATTGGCAAGTGCTATTGTGAGCATGAGCCACGCTTTCACAGCGACACTTACGGCAGCTCAGACATGCCATGAGACTTCCAGTATTGATAACTGTACGGCACAGAAAAGCTTCAAAGACAGTGCCGCCCTTAGGCAGGCAATCAAAAAACAACTGGTTGAGTCTGCCTATCAAGGGCTTAAGGCTAATAATAAACATGAGCAAGACGCCATTAGTACGCAACGTCATCGAGATATCACCGGTATAATCAATCAGTACACCAATGCACATGATGGCCAAGTACATAAAATATTGATTGAAGCCTCTGATCAAGAGGAAATCATAGCACAATGCATCTCAGCGCTGGACCTTTCGTCACTGGACTTTGCTAAGGCTTTATGCCAAAAATGTATTGAACTAAAAGACTACCAGGAGATTGGAATAATCATTGAGCATCTAAATGAAAGTGGCGATAATGTTACGCATGATGCACTCATTGATTTTTTATTCACTCAGTACGGTAACGACGTTTTAGATAACATTTTTGTTGAATGAGATAATCATGAAGCAGGATGTGCCCATTAAAAATGACATTGTTATACCCGGTCATGAACTTGAGATAACCACCAGCAGAGCCGGTGGGCCAGGTGGCCAACACGTTAATAAGACTGATAGCCGCATTACCGTGCGGTGGAATGTTAACAATACCAGTGTGCTTGATGATGCTCAAAAAGCACGCGTGCTGGAAAAGCTGCAAGCAAGCTTGACCACCGACGGCGACGTTATTGTTCACAACAGTACCACACGCAGTCAGCAGCAAAACAAAGATCTAGCCTTGCTGCAGCTTGCTGATAAAATTCGCAAGGCGTTGTACATCCCTAAAAAACGCATGGCAACACGTGTATCCAAATCAGTAAAAGCGGCACGGCTTGATACTAAGACGCATCGCGGTAGCATTAAAAAAATGCGCAGCAAAAATATTAATTATGATTAAATGACTGAAATCAATACTGGTTAACAATGCCGGCCACATCCCCTTAATAAAGAGTTATCATGATTAAGCATCGTTCTGAGCATAGGATGAAGATATGGATACGCACGAAAAAAGAGCTTATGCAAAAATTATTCAAGAGATTAAAAAACTGTTTAAATAGGAGCATGCCATGACAAAGCTAGGTGATAAAATTATGGCGGGGCTTCAAGATGCCTTGGCCTACTCAAAAGGCGATAAGAGCCGAGGGGTATTAACAAGGTATGTTGTTGATGTTCCTATACTTGATGTGAAGGCTATCCGTAAAAAGTTAGGTCTCACTCAGGAATCATTTTGTAATCTGTTTTCCTTTAAGCCTCATACACTCCAGGCTTGGGAAGACAAGAAAAAAAAACCTAATACTGCCGCCTATATTTTTTTAACATTAATTGATCAACACTCTGCAACGGTCAAAAGAACATTGGAAGCATTGGCAGGTACAGCAGTAATAGCAGAAAAGAAACAATTAAAACCAGGACCAATAGTAAAGAAAGCAACTAAAAAACTTATTGTACCGAAAGCTATAAAAGATAGATCAGGCCAATCGATACGTTTATCGAAAAAGAGGTAAATAATATTCAAGGCCAAATATATTTTCTACACACCAGCAACCAAAGCGAAGGGTCCGGTAGTGCGTAATAACCATTATATCACGTACATTCTCGATCTCTTATCACCGCTTGGTGGCATCAAAGTCCGCAAAATGTTTGGTGGCTATGGCATCTACAAAGATAGCGTCTTCTTTGCGCTCATTATCGATGACACGCTCTATTTTAAAGTTGGTGATAACAATCGGGCGGCCTACCAGGCCAACGATTCAAAGCCGTTTTCATATGAAAAAAATAACAAAACAGTATCCCTGAGCTACTGGCAGGTCCCTGCTGATATTCTTGAAGACAGTCACAGGCTTGTTCAATGGGTTAATGAGGCGGTCAAGGCGGCAAAGCAGACGCGAAAGAAACACATCAAAAGCCATTCTTTATAGCATAAATGCCATTATACCTCCCTGTTTTTATGCTTATATAGCATTAAATATTGCCTTTTTAATAACTTTAATGCTATCATAAGTTGATGAGATATTAAAGCTATCCCCAAACCAGAAGAGGTTTTGTGTATGAAAAGGTCCTCGAAGTCAGAGAAACTCCTATTAGAGGAAATTGCCTTATCGGCGGAAAAATTACAGCAAGCAGCCAGGGGGTTGCCCATTGGCGAGTTAATTGCCCTCATCCGGAATCAATTACAAATGTCTCAAAGCGCATTGGCAAAACGGGCGGGTATTCCACAGGCAACCGTTTCGCGTATTGAGCAAAGCCAGCAATCTCCAACGCTAGCAACATTATCAAAAATATCTGAAGCACTCTGCTGTGAGTTAGTGGTTATTCCAATGCTCAAAAAAACTATAGACGCTATCCGTCGACAACAGGCTAAACAGGTTGCGCAACGACATGTTCAGTATCTAAAAGGTACAATGAACCTAGAAAAACAGGAGCCTGATATTCAATTGCTAGATGAGCTTGTTAAGGAAGAAGAGAATGAATTGCTCAATGGCTCAGGAACAAAGCTTTGGGAGAAGTAGTCACTCATGATAAAATTTGATCATCCCGCAGGAGCCACTCCCATTGATGATTCCAGCGGATTAATACCGTCGTGGATAAAAACTCAGGGAGATGTTAATAGGGCCGAGGCAGAAAATATTTCTTCAGCACAAAAGGAGTATTTACAAAAAAAGGTATCGCTTCCCAATAATTGGTTTAATGTAAGTACACTGAAAGAAATTCATCAGGCCATGTTTGGTAATGTATGGACTTGGGCAGGTCAGTTCCGACAAAAGGACGTCACCTCCATTGGCGTTGAGCCATATTTAATA
>Ga0206858_1179_pt1 | contig 14630 bp, 10 predicted proteins | sample Alteio_BWOrgCont_46_FD_152622 | JGI IMG/M metagenome (GOLD analysis project Ga0206858, IMG submission 152622) | Enriched cells from forest soil in Barre Woods Harvard Forest LTER site, Petersham, Massachusetts, United States -... | ecosystem: Environmental > Terrestrial > Soil > Temperate forest >... | reverse complement strand
CTTTTTTGCAAATTAACAGGGATAACAGGGAAATAACAGGAATTGTAATTCATTGGTTTTTAATTTGTTGTGAAATACCCCTTGTTAATTACTGGAAATTTCACATTTCCGTATCCTGACAAATAGGTTCTAATTCTTTTGACCGGGGATATGATTTTATTTTTCATGCTACAAAGTTACAACACGAAAAGTGGTTTAACTAAAAGTCAATGACTTTTGGTCGGAGCCTGATTGGTAATTCTTTTCTTTCCCACCAAGCAAAGAAAGTCGGAGCCCGACAGGCAATTACGTCATTGCGAGGCTCTGCGAAGCAATCTTACTCAATATGAAGGATATGAAAAGTTCTTTTCTTTCCCAGCCAAGCAAAGAAAAGAAGCAAAAGAAAGTTCACCGTTGCCTATAAATTATCTGAAAAGGAATTTCGATGCGCTAAACAAAACGAACTCGTCCGGGGGACTCAGACAGCGTTTTGTTATTAACGCTGCTCTTATTCCTTTTCCCTCGCTTAAGGCGAGACCGATAATTGATAGGAGACGGATGAGGAAATGCACTGCCTTTCTGCCAATCTGCTAGCGAAGGCAAGCGCAGATATGGAATTAGAAATAACGAGGTATAGTTCATTGTATCCTATTGTTGCGGGACATAAGAAAGTGCAGCCGGTCTCGCCTTAAGCGGGATTGCCTCAGATTGGCTTGACCTTTTCGTTCTTTTGTGTCAAGGCAAAAGGACATAAAAAGTTCTTTTCTTTCCCAACCAAGCAAAGAAGCAACGTATAACCGGCCATTTAAAAACCTACGGAAAAAACGGCTAAAAACGGCTATGGGCGGCGGAGCCGCAGGGATAAGTTACATTTTCATTTTCACTTCGGTTGGCATTGGGTTAATCCAATGATAAGCGGGGGGTATTTTATTTTTTGAAAAGTCATTGACTTTTTAGAAAAGCACTTTTTCAGTATCTATAATTGCAAATAGCTTTACATTTGACAAGTATTTAAAAAAATAAAATAGTTGCCAACCCTTTACGACATATCAAAATGGAATCCACAACCTTGGTATAGTACGGGTGGAACGCGAAGTAAAAAATTTGTTCAAAACCCGGAAGATGGCAAATTCTATTATTTCAAACAATCGTTTAAAAGTGCTGGAAGGGATTATTTTTTTGAATTCTGGTCTGAAATAATTGCAACAGAAATTGGTCAATTACTTGGCTTTAACGTCTTACGATATGATATTGCAATTGATGGGGAAGTCATGGGTTGTATTTCACAGTCTATGATTGTTGATGAAGAAACATTAACAGAAGGGGGACAGTATTTGCGTGCAAAGGATATTAATTTTGATCCTCAAGTTAAAGATGGGCGTAAACTATACTCCTTTCAGTTAATTGAGGATACATTGGAGGAATTTGAACTGTCAGATCAAATTGATAATATAATAGAAATAATAATATTCGATAGTATTATTGGAAACGGAGACCGCCATCAAGAGAATTGGGCATTTATTAATAAACTAACATTTTTTGATAGACAGATGGAGGTATTTGAAAGAGTTGTTAGGACAGGGGAACATAAAAAAATGCCCAAATTTCTCCAAAACCTTATTGGAATATTTATCGATCCAAAGAAGAAGGAAATAACACCTGAAACAAAAGCCACTGCTTTGCGTCTTAAACAGCCTAAATCATTTGCGCCTATTTTTGATAATGGTAGCAGTTTAGGTAGGGAACTTGAAACAGGGAGAATAGACCGAATGCTAGAAAATGAACAAGAATTATTAGCGTATATTAATCGCGGAGTATCTGAGATTCATTGGGATTTAAATATATCAGGAAGCCAAGAGGGTAGTAACACTAATAAGCTAACACATATAGAGCTTATTGAAAACTTATTAGGCTCGTCATATTCTGAAATAACTGAAAATATACTACGGAGAGTTATTGAAAAATATGATATTAATAGAATTAGAGATATGGTAATGTCTATTGATTCCCTTGTACCTGGGAGATGCGAAAAATTTAAATTACCAGAAAATAGAAAAATGCTAATTATAAAATTGATAACTTTGCGAATAGAAAGATTAAAAACCCAACTACATGAACGACTTTGAAAAAATATACCTAAGTTGGAGACCTGGAGACAGGAAACGTAGGCATATTGTTGGGGTTTTAGAACATCACCCTGATAACAGATATACTTTCAATTATGAAATTTCGGGCGTAGAAGAAGCTAAAAAGGAAGGCTTTACTCCGTATACTGAATTCACAGATATTACCAAAACCTATAATGGCAATGTGCTAGATGTTTTTGCACAGCGATTAATAAAATCAGAAAGAAGAGACGTACAAAGTTTTTATGACTTTTGGGAAATAGAGCCACAATTTGTTAATGATAAGTTCTATTTACTTGGACACACTCAAGGATTGCTGCCAACTGATAATTTCGAATTTCTGGCTGAGTACATACCTTTTTCTGGATTACACTTTTTAACTGACCTTGCTGGAGTAAATAGACATAAATTGCCTGCAAATAGTGTTGCTCCATTGAATGAACTTAGATATGAGCTAGATAAGGATAATCCTTACTATCCCTTTGCTGTAAAGGTTTACAAAGATGATATTGAATTAGGTTATATTAAAAAGGTTCATTCAAAGCTTTTTTATAATGCAGGTGAAAAAAAAATAAAACTTACAGTTAAAGCTATTGACCAAAATGGATTCATTAAAAGAATCTTTGTAAAGGTTTCACTATAACCCCTATCACGCTATAATTAGAAAAGCTTCTCTTCCTCTAAAAAGTGGGTGTTGTAATCGCCTTTTAAAAAGCGTTTGTTCGCCATCAGCTTCAGGTGAAATGGGATGGTAGTCTTGATACCTTCAATCACAAACTCCTCGAGGGCCCGTGTCATTTTGTGTATCACTTCTTCCCGGCTCTGAGCCACGGTAATAAGCTTAGCTATCATAGAATCGTAGTAAGGAGGAATGGTATATCCGGCATAAACGTGTGTATCTACACGTATGCCATGTCCGCCGGGTACGTGAAAGTTAATGATCTTTCCCGGTGAAGGACGGAAGCCGTTGGCAGGGTCTTCGGCATTAATGCGGCATTCCATTGCATGCAGCTGAGGGAAATAGTTTTTGCCCGATATCTTTACTCCTGCAGCAATTTTTATTTGTTCCTGTATAAGGTCGTAGTTAATTACTTCTTCGGTAATAGGATGTTCCACTTGTATACGGGTGTTCATCTCCATAAAGTAGAAGTTGCGGTGCTTGTCCACCAAAAACTCTACCGTGCCCACGCCTTCGTAGCTCACTGCTTCGGCAGCCTTAATAGCGGCCTTGCCCATTTTTTCGCGCAGCTTGTCGGTCATGAAAGGGGAGGGGGTTTCCTCCACCAGCTTCTGGTGACGGCGCTGTATGGAGCAATCTCTTTCTGATAAGTGACAGGCTTTTCCGAATTGGTCGCCCGCGACTTGTATCTCGATGTGGCGTGGTTCTTCTAAAAACTTTTCCATATACATGCCATCGTTGCCGAAAGAAGCGGCTGCTTCCTGGCGTGCCGATTCCCATGCATGTTCTATCTCTTCTCCTTTCCAGATAACGCGCATGCCTTTACCACCGCCTCCGGCAGTAGCTTTCATCATAACAGGATAGCCTATTTTTTTAGCAACCTTTTTAGCATCGGGTAGATCTTTAAGCAAACCATCGGAGCCGGGAACTACGGGTACTCCTGCTTTCTTCATGGTTTCTTTAGCGGTAGATTTGTCGCCCATAGCCTCAATCATGGCCGGGCGTGCGCCTATGAATTTTATCTTATGCTCATCGCAGATATGCGAGAACTTGGCATTCTCGGACAGGAAGCCATATCCCGGATGTATAGCATCGGAATTGGTTATCTCGGCTGCAGCAATAATATTGGGTATGTTGAGGTAGGAGTCTTTACTCGCCGGAGGGCCTATACAAACGGCTTCATCAGCGAAGCGAACCGGCAGGCTGTCTTTATCGGCTGTGGAATAAACCGACACGGTTTTAATTCCCATCTCTTTGCAAGTGCGGATAATACGTAGGGCTATCTCGCCTCTATTTGCTACTAATATTTTTTTAAACATAATCTAATAGTGATAAGTGATAAGAGATAAGTTATAAGCGGACGTTTTTTCTTGCCGTCATTATAGAACTTCTTATCATTTTTAATAATTCAATTGCATCATTTGTAATACTAGTAAATTCCTTTTTATTTATAAAATCAGTTTCCCTTAATAATTCAAGCCAGTATATTGATTCATCACATTCTTTTTGAGCAATTCCCATTTTATGTATGAAATCTAATTTGCTTTCTGCGTTTTGTGCTTCGCGGACTAACGCGCCAACCGCTGTTCCACTTCTTAATAACTGTTTACTTAATACGTATTCCTTTTTATTCTCTAAGATATATTTGTATAATCTGGTAATCCTTACAGCAAAATTGAAACTTTTAACCTTTAATGGGCTGTCTGTTTTCTTTTCGCTCATCTCTTATCACTTATATCTTATCTCTCAATTGGGTTCTATAAGGAATAAGGGTTGATCGTATTCTACAGGAGAGGCATCGTTCAATAAAACTTTTACAACGGTGCCCGATACTTCCGCTTCTATTTCATTAAAGAGTTTCATGGCTTCAATAATGCAGATCACCTTTCCTTTTTCAATCTTGTCGCCTACGTTAAAGAACGGAGGTTTATCCGGTCCCGGTGAACGGTAGAAAGTACCTATCATAGGAGATTTTATAGTGGTCTGGTTAGCATTCTCTGCTGCTTTAGGTGCGGGTGCTGCGGCTTCAGGTGCAGGAGCTGCTGCAGGCCTTGCGGGTGCAGGTGCTGCTGCCACCACCGGTGCCTGCTGAACGGGAACTTGTATAACCTGTTCGGCTGCTTTATTGGTCTTAATTACCAATTTCACGTCTTTGGTTTCCAGCTCTACTTCGCTTACGTTGGCCTTAGCCACAAAACGGATGAGTTCTTCTACTTCTTTTATTGTCATAATTCAATATTGTTGTTCGTTCGTAATTACAAAAATAGTTTTTTTATTTAATCAGTTGTCAGTTGTCAGTGATCAGTTGTCAGTAAAGGCCTGCCCACTGTCTACTGACCACTATTCTAATACGCCCACTTTAAATATATCGCTCCCCATGTAAAACCTCCGCCAAATGCAGACAGGATTATGTTGTCGCCTTTTTTCAATTTCTTTTCATATTCCCATAGGCATAGTGGTAAAGTCCCTGCTGTGGTGTTGCCATATTTTTCAATGTTCATCATCACTTTATCTTCCGATACTTCCATGCGATCTGCTACTGCGCTTATAATGCGCTTATTTGCCTGGTGGGGTACCAGCCATGCCACATCATCGGCGCTGAGGTTGTTGCGCTTCATCATTTCTACCGATACATCCGACATTTCCTTTACCGCGAACTTAAACACCTGCTGGCCTTCCTGGTAAACATAATGTTCTTTCATATCCACCGTATTGGTATCGGGTTGCTTCACAGAGCCTCCGGCTTTTTCATAAAGGTGCTTGCGTCCTGAGCCATCTACACGGCATAAATGGTCGAGTACGCCATAGCCTTCGGTGTTAGGTTCCAGCAATACACATCCGGCTCCATCACCAAAAATGATACTGGTAGTGCGGTCAGCATAATCAATAATGGTCGACATTTTATCTACGCCCACTATTACAATTTTTTTGTATCGTCCTCCCTGTATGAACTGTGAACCCGTAACCAATGCAAAGATAAATCCGGAACAGGCAGCGTTGACATCATAACCCCAGGCGTTTTTAGCGCCCACTTTATCACATACTATATTAGCTGTAGCCGGAAACACATAATCGCCGGTAACGGTTGCCAGGATGAGCATATCTATTTCCAGGGGGTCTATCTTGCGTTTTTCCAATAGCTTTTTTACAGCTTCGGCAGCCATTACCGATGCACCCTGGTCCTTGCCTTTGAGTATCCTTCTTTCCTTTATACCTGTGCGGCTTGTTATCCACTCGTCGTTGGTATCCACCATTTTAGATAGCTCCTCATTGGTAAGCACATACTCGGGGACAAATCCTTGGACGGCGGTTATTGCAGCAGTTATTGCCATTTGGAGTGTTATGGGTTAATCTTGCCTGAGGCGAGACGAGTTTCGGGGGCAAAAGTATAAAAAATCGGGAAGCAGGGGTAAATAGAGCTAAGAATGAAGATATAGTGGGTATTAATGAGGCGGTTAGCGATAAATTAGGAATTAACAATTAGGAATTAGGAATCCGTTCGTCATTGCGAACGAAGTGTGGCAATCTTACACGAAAAAAACGGCACAAAACGGCATATTTTGTGGAGTCAATGACTTTTGATTGGAGCCTGATTGGTAATTCTTTTCTTTCCCAACCACGCAAAAAAAAGAAACAAAAGAAAGGTCACCGTTGCCTATAAATTATCTGAAAAGGAATGACGATACGCTAAAGTCGGAGCCCGACAGGCAATTATTTAAAGCCCCTTTAGGGGTTTGGGGCAATAATAAAATTCCTTTTCCCTCGCCTAAGGCGAGACCGATAATTGATAGTAGACGGGTGGAAAATGCACTGCCTTTCTACCGCTTATTACCGGCAATAAAAATGTACGGAAATAACGGCTAAAAACGGCTATTTCTGCAATACCATACGCTTAGTGTCTATCACATTACCATTTACCATTAGGCTGTATGAGTATATGCCATTGCTTAAATTTTCAGGCGTAATGTTCAATGTGCCGTTTCCGGTTTGGCTAAGCTGTACCGTTTTTATTTGGTTGCCATAGTTATCGTAAAATACTATGGATGCTCCCATTGTACCTTGTGGCAGGTAGTAATTTATTTTAGTGCCTGTGCTGAAAGGGTTAGGCATGTTTTGATAGAGCAATGGAGCATTTTCAGAAGATAGCGTTACGTCCTGAACATTGGTTGTGGAATTGCTATCTCCGCCTCCTGAATTATTACTCCCACTTTTATGATGCCCTGAATGATTATCGGCACAAAGTTGTGCAAGACAGGTTTGCATACTTTGAAAAGCACTGCGAAGGCTATCGAGTGTATTTTGCACACTATCCAATTTAGAACGCATACTACGAAGGCTATCAACTGAAGAGGTCAAACTATCATTTTTTGCGCTTAATTGTTGAACAGATTTAATTAATGGAACGACAAAGTCTGCATAGCTAAGGCCATATAGTCCGCCACTTGACACCGGCTTTTTAACTCCGCTGAAATTATAGCTACATGCCTGAGCTGCTGAATCTACTTGTTGGGCTATTAATCCTGAAAACACAACATTTTCTATGTCATATTTATGGTTCCAATAACCTGTATCGTTAAGGTCGGTGGAGTCTACTATCCCCAAAATAGTATTCTGTTGATGAATATTTAAATGATAGGTAACAGGTTGTAATTTATTTATGAAGGTCAGTCCGGGAACATTTTGTTGAATGCTGTTTTTTATGCGTCTATCAGAATAAGTTGACCAATTTACCTGTCCCTGAATTGTTGCTACGGAGGTATTACCAATATCTATTTGATTACTTGCGGTAACTTGTGCGGCATAACCTAAGGCCGTAGAGTTGTTATATGTTCCTGCATTGGCATCTGCTTCTAGCCCTACAAATGTATTTTCAGTACCCGAAGTATTTGTCAGCCCTGCTTCATATCCTAATGCTGTATTCCAATTCCCGGTATTATTATTTAGTGAATAGGCGCCAATGGCTGTAATTTCTTTTGCAGTAGTACCAAGGTATCCTGCTTGTATTCCAAAGGCAACATTATCATATCCGGATGTATTGGATACAAGGCTATAATATCCTACTGCAGAATTATTGCTTCCAGTATTATTATAAAGAGATTTATATCCAATACCCGTATTATATATCCCGGTGTTAAGTTGCATAGCACTAGAACCGATCGCAGTATTAAAGCCTCCGGTGACATTGTCCAAAAGTGCCTTGTAACCCACCGCTGTGTTATCCGTACCTGTAGTGTTTGATAAAAGCGCTTCGTACCCGAAGCCTTGATTATCAATTCCGGTATTAACATTACCTGATTCATAACCAAGGAATGCAGTATATGGTGTGCCATAGTCCATCCATCCGCTCTGTGCTCCATCTACTTTAAACTGAAGGGGATTGGCATTAGTAGTACCAACAAAGCTTGGAGTTGTAAGAGCATTACCATTTAACGACCACATTGTATTTGAAACATTACTATCAATATGCGCATTGCTTCTAACGGCTGAATCCACTTGTTTAATGGCATTAATAGCTGTGTACATTACAGCCTCTTCATAAACATTCATTATTGTTTCCGTATCGCTTGTAATTGTATCTGTAGTTATAAGTGAACGGACCACCCCATTTGGTACATTTCTTTGTAAGTTTTGAGCTATTACACCAATAAAAGTTTTGGTTGAATCAAATCCACCTATTCCATTATACTTATATGTAACAGGGTTTAAATTGCGGACGGCTTTTATACCATATTTAAATGCGCTTACATTTCTTTTAATTATTGAATCGGATGGGATAACACCTGCAAGGGTACGGCCATAACCATTAACATCTAATAAATAATCAGGATGATCCAATGCATATTGGAAACCAATATCAACAGTACCGCCGCTGGTAGCATTGCAAGTTATGCATGTTGGAGGAAAATAGGGAACAAATAAGGCGTACTCCAAGGGGTGGAGGACTGTGCTAATACTTAATGTATGGTCAGCCTCAAACCAACCTGCTACATTATAATACCCACTGCCTGTTAGAATTTGACTTGCTATACCAACAACTTTTGTAGGGTTAATGATATTTCCGCTTGGCAAGTCCGTATTTTTTAACGCTATACCTAATGTATTATTAGAACCTGATGCCTGAAGAATACTCAATTTTGCAGGCGCTGCAGCACCACAGTTTAATCCAATAAGCACATTGTCTTTTGAACTTCCCGAATTATTACCTACAAAATATAAATTATATCCTGATAAGTCAAGTCCCTCGTTATTTATCATTCCGGGAGCCGGACAAACACCAAAGCTTCCTGTGCCTGATACAACAGCCGGAGGAGGTTGCATATATACCACATTTCCACTATTATCCACGGTTAAAAAACCTTGGTTAGTAGTGTAGCTATACTGTGTTGAGCCTGCTGTAAGGTCGCGAAACTGCAGGCCGCTTGCACCTGTTGCCGTTCCTGCACCAACAGCAGTGAAAGTAGATACAGGAGCCACAACTGATGTATAGGTTGAACTCGAAAGGGACGAATAGCTTAGTTCCAATTTATTGGTTGGGCCGCCTGTAATGTTCGACATGCCAATGCCTACATTTACACTATTATTTCCAAGTATCATGGTGTTGGTTGTGTTTGCAATAGCAGTAGAACCTATAGCAATTTCATTTGTGCCGTTATTTTTTATATCTGCATCGAATCCTAAAGCCACAGAACTTGAAGCAGTAACAGCGTTTGGAGCGCTGGCGTCTCCAATGAATGTATTTTGACCACCGGTAGTATTTGCTTGGCCTGAAAGTGCACCAAAAAATGCATCTTGACCGCCTGAACCATTAGTAAGAAATCCCGAGTTTACCCCCATAAAACAAAGGTCCCCGTCATTAACAGCACTATAACCTGCTTCGTATCCCGTATAGGTGTTAAAGTCACCATTTACATTATTATATCCGGCCTGAAATCCAATGAAAGTTTGGCCAGCACCTTGATTATAATAGCCTGTATAATCTCCAAGAAAGGAACACTCAGTAGCATAAATAGTTGAGCTGTACCCGGATTTATACCCTACATAAGCATCTTCTATACCATCACCAAAACTATTGCCGGAATAACCTACCCAGGTATTGTTATTACCGGGCGTTGGTAACCACAAGGCATATTGTCCATTTATCATATAACCATTAGTGCTTCCAAGTATATCTAAATCTCCACTTGTATGCAAGGTCATCTGTGATGTACCACTTGTAGCAAAATTTAAAGTGCCCGGAAAGAGGGCGCTATAGCCAAGATAATATGCAGGGTTATAAATATTGAATGCTGTACTGGATTGAGCATGACTCTTCTGAGTAATAATTCCAAATAGTAAAACTGTTAAAAAAATGTATTTTTTACTCCTAATTTTTTTTATTCCTCTAAAGGAACTCGTGAGCGCTTTGTGGTCCATGGGGTTGAATTTTATGGTTATTATTCAACGCCAAACATAGTATAGTAAACGGTCTTATTTTTTGACTATGCCCCGAAATTTAAATCTTATGTAATAAACGAAAAGCTTTATGTCCTGAAAAGCAAGTTTTATGTTGCAAAAAAATGGCGGACTAAAAACAAGAAAACTATTTCGTAATAACAAATTTTCCTGTCTGGTAGGCTTTATCTTTAGTGGTAAGTGAATAAATATAGGTACCACTACTTAGGTTGCTTACATCGAGTGCATACTTGTTTTGTGTTGTAGCTATATTAACCCTGTTGGATTCTTTACCGGTAATATCAAAAATTACTAAGTCAAATTCTTCCTGATTATTGGGAGCGTTAATTTCAAAATTCAGTACCATAGTTGCAGGATTTGGGTATATTTTTACGTAATTTCCATTGCCCGGAAAATTATAAACTGTTGCCGGTAATGTTCCACATAGTGAATATACAAGCATGTTGACAATATGCGTAGGTTCATACCTCTGAAGAAATAGCTTAGCTCCAGAGGATGTATTTACAATAGGAGTAATGTTATATGCGCCTCCAGTATATCCACCAAAACCATATGGTCCAGAAGCACTATCAACTTTTAGTAATAGGGTTCCATCTGTTCTATAAATATAAAATGGCTTAAGCCCATTAAGTGGGTTGGAAAAAACGTATTCAATATTCGTGGAATCGCAATCAAACAAAGTTTTGTTTATATAGATAACAGAGAATCCCTGCACAAGTGAATCACCTGTGGAGGGAATATGGATATTAGTCATATAAGGGCTCATATCCATATTATACAGGCTAAAACTGTTTTGTGGGCCGTTCATAAAAACAAATTTGAATTCATTATTTCCAATATCTGTTATGTATGGTATTTCATATGCATCTTTCACATTATCTACAGAGTCAAATGTAAATTGTAATGTAATTTGAGCTTTCATACTGCCTATTGAGCATAAAAAAGCAAACGCAATAATTGTAATTAGTTTTTTCATGTATATTATATTAATGTAAATAACAAATAAAATGTAAATTTAGTATATTTTTCAATAGTATCATTTATTAATCAGACTGTAAAAGCTTTTACGGAAGGTTCTGCCAAGAATAATTTGCTTATTGTTCCATCCCGGGAAAAGGTTTTCCAAGGTTATAAAATCGTACCTGTATGAGCGCATAGCCTCCATATTTATAAGCGTAGATTTATTTACCATCAACAAAGTATTTGTGTTTTCTAACAATTCAGTAAAACCTACATTCATTAAAGTATATTCTTTTGTTTTGCCTTTAAGCCATATTAGTTTGTTTCTTCTGTCTGAGTCATCTGTTGTAACCAAAAGTATATCAGAATAACAAACTTTTAGTTTTTCGTTTAATTCGGCGACATTAAAAAACGAAACTTTTGGAGAAAGAAGATTGGGTGCTTCTTCACCAATAAGATTATTGCGTAAAATTTCATGTAGTGCTTCCTTCATGAATTTAGTATTTTATCTACCCGGGGGATAGAAGATTAAGATACTAGTAACTTTAACTAATACAAATATAATATTTTATTTGTAATAGGAGTGAATAGCCAACCTTTAGCTGTCAATAAACATCATACGGTAAGTTGCTTTATTGCGAAAAAACCCCGGATAAGTGAAAAAAAAGAGTAACATTGTATCATGAATTCGGAATAATACCAACTTCGATTTCTAATACCAGCATACCAAAATACACCAAACTACCACCACCGAATGAAAAAATTACTTGTCCTGTTTGCAGGAATTGCAATCTCCGTTTCCCTGTCGGCCCAAAATAAAACCCCACTTGAAATTACTAATCCTGACGGCTCAGTTTTCAGGCAATGTTATTCTGTAAGGTCAACAAGGCCATTAAAAGAACTTATTGCCGAAGCAACAGCCAAAGGGCTAAACAAACCAAAAGTAAAATTCGGCCCTGCCGATGATGCAGCTGCCATAGAAGAATATACCAAAAAGGCTCACCATCCGGGCACCGGCCAAACTGAACCCGACGGAGCTTTGCAAAGCCACCAGGGACATAATGTAGCAACTACACTCGAAAATTTTGAAGGGCAGCAGGGATTAGGCTCTTATCCTCAAGACCCTAACGGAATGATAGGCAGCAACTACTATGTTCAAACCATTAACAGCACTTTTGCAGCCTGGGATAAATCGGGAAATGTTTATATTCCTCAAACCGACCTCGATGTTCTTTTTGGAGCCGATGGAAGATGCGATTGCGGAGACCCCGTTACCGTGTATGATAAAGTAGCCGACCGTTGGGTGATTACAGAATTTGAAGGTATGATATCAAATCCGAATGTATTAGATACGCTTTTGTTTGCCGTATCCCAAACCAACGACCCGGGTGGCGCATACTGGATATATGCTTTCAATCCGAGTAACAATAATTTTGATGATTACCCGAAATATCATGTTTGGGGAAACGGGTATTATATGACCTGCAATTGCAGCCATCCGGATATGCTGGTGGCGTTTGAACGCGACAGTATGCTGGTAGGAAGCGCAAGTGCAGGCTATATTGAAATGCCCTGGAGGTACGGCCCTGGAATAAGCGGTTGCGAAGGCGATTTTTTCTGCCCTATGATGCTCGACTGTGATGGTACACTGCCTCCTGCCAACGCTCCCGAATACCTTTTTTATTACTGGGATAACACCTGGGGTTGCGGAGGAGCTGTTGACTCTATTGTAATTGAAAAAATTACCGTGAACTGGGGGACTCATTCCGGAGTGATTGATGCCAAATACCAGGATCTGGTTTCTGCACCATTTAGTTCTAACTTCAGTAACACGGAAGCATTCGATAATATTATTCCCCAACCCGGTAATAACTCCGCCAACCTCTTAGCTTCTTCCGATGGTTTTATCGGTTACAGGATACCTTACTTAAGATGGTCGAGTTACAATTCGGCCGTCATGCAGTTTCCGGTAAATATAGGAACTCTTGCTGCGCCAATTGCAGCTATCAGGTGGTATGAATTGCGCCAGGACACAACCACCAATTTGTGGAGCATTTACCAGCAATCTACCTGGGGGCCGGGCGATGGCATAAGCCGTTGGGAAGGAGCCATAGCAGAGAACCAAAACGGGGATATTGGAATGGAATATTCGGTTTCCGACCCTAACTCGGTATATCCCGGATTGCGTTATACCGGCAGAAGGCATTGCGACCCGCTTGACTCTATGACTATTGCTGAAAGCATTGTTGCTTCGGGCAATGCGCTGGTAAATACACCTCAATCGCCCGGTAACCGCTGGGGCGATTATTCCCACCTGTCCGTTGATCCGATAGACGGAATCACCTTTTGGGGTACCAATATGTATGCCGAAAATGGCGCCGGATTTGGCATAAACGCAGGAACACGGGTTTTTTCCTTCCAGCTTCCTGCATGTGGTACCTTAACTAATGCTGACAATATGAACGAGCCGAATGTGCAACTTACCGCCTACCAAAATGGAAACTCCCTTGAAGTGAAGGGCGACAATATGCCTTTAGGCGAAAGAGTGGTGGTAGAGCTTTTTGATGTTCAGGGTAAAAGGCTGATGCAGCAGGCAGTAGTTCCGGCAAGCAATACCCTTCAAGTTTCATTTAATGTAACCTCTCTTGCAAAGGCTGTTTACCTTGTTCGTATAGGCAATGACGACTTTCAGCGGATAGTTAAGGTAGCTATTAAGTAAATAGCTATAAGGGATAAGATATAAATGGCCATCGTCATTGCGAACGAAGTGTGGCAATCTCACGCGAAAAAAAACGGCACAAAACGGCATATTTTGTGCCGTCAATGACTTTGAATGTAATGAGTTGACCTACCCACCGGCAATTAAAAATTTACGGAAATAACGGCTAAAAACGGCTATAGCTTGAGCTATAAACTATAAGTTAGTATTATCCCACTAAGCACAGCTTAGCGGGTACGGGGTTTATTTTTTGACTATGTAATGAAAGGCAAGTGAAATGTAGGTAAAAGCAAGTTTTATGTCCTGAAAAGCAAGTTATCTGTTTCCTGTTTTTACTCTATTTTGATGAATTTTTTAATGTAATTTTGTCTGCTTGTAGAAATATTTACAAAGTACATGCCTGAAGTTAAGTTAGATACATCTATTTGCAATATATTATTGGATACGAATTTATCGACAGATATCATCTCCCTGCCGGTTATATCCATAATTTTTAAGGTAAACTGCTGTGAACCTAATTGTTTGAAATTTATATTTAAAGTCTGAGTTGTTGGATTTGGGTAAAGACTTAATTCAAGATTAGGGTTTTCCATATTTTTAACATTCAAGGGACTGGAACTAATTTCACGAATTACATTAGCATAATCCGCTTCGTATATATTACTATGGATGTCTATACAAATACCGCTGCCATCTAATTCAGCAGCTGTAGCAG
>Ga0206858_1178_pt1 | contig 14783 bp, 24 predicted proteins | sample Alteio_BWOrgCont_46_FD_152622 | JGI IMG/M metagenome (GOLD analysis project Ga0206858, IMG submission 152622) | Enriched cells from forest soil in Barre Woods Harvard Forest LTER site, Petersham, Massachusetts, United States -... | ecosystem: Environmental > Terrestrial > Soil > Temperate forest >... | reverse complement strand
AATGCGCGGCGAGAAGAACGCCTTCCGGGTGCGGCTTTCCATTCTTCACGTCGTCGGCGGAAACGACCACGGAAGGCAGCGGCAGGCCGGCGCACTCCATGCGCAGTTGAGCTAACTGCCGCGGAGCGGACGTTACAAGCGCCCACGCATCACGAGGCAGGGCGTTCAGCAGTGCGGCTGCACCCGCGACGGCGTGGATGCCTTCCCGATCCGACAGTTCCTCGTCACCGAATCGTGCGAACTCTTCCTCGGTCGCGAGGTGTGGCGCGACTTCGCGGATAATGTCGTCTGTGCGTCGGCCGTGCGAGATTTTCAGAATCGGTTGCGGGTCGAGACCGTAACGTGCGGCCCAGCGGGTCCACTGCCGCTCGTCGTGCGCCATGGAATCGACCAGCGTGCCGTCCATATCGAAAAGGATGGCTGCGCCGTGGAATTCGAAGAGGGGTTTGTTCATACCCGTAGCGTAGAATCGGGGGAGTGCCGTCCGACTGGAATCCTTCACTGTATCAATCAAAGCACGCGTTTGTTTGGGAATACGGGAAAGACCTTGTGGGGCTGCTCGCGCCGCAGGCCGGCGAACGCATTCTGGACGCCGGTTGCGGTACCGGGCAGCTGACGGCGGAGATTGCCCGCGCGGGCGCTGACGTAATCGGGATTGACAGTTCGCCCGCCATGATCGAGCAGGCGCGCGCGAACCTTCCCGGCGTGCACTTTGAGGTTGCGGATCTGACGGCGATTGAGTACCGGGAGGAGTTCGATGCTGTCTTTTCAAATGCCGTGCTGCATTGGGTACGAAACGCGGACGCTGCTGCGGAGGCGATTCGGCGTGCGCTCAAACCGGGAGGGCGATTCGTGGCGGAGTTTGGCGGACACGGAAACAACCGGATGGTGCTCGAAGCCGTGTACCGCGCGATGGATGCGGTCGGGATTCGGGAGCCGGAAAGATACAATCCGTGGTTCTATCCGACGATCGGCGAGTATGCCGCGCTACTCGAACGGCACGGGCTGGCGGTGAACTTCGCGGTACTGTTCGACCGTCCCACGGCGCTCGAGGGCGGCGCCCAAGGATTGTCCAACTGGCTGGGCATGTTTGGCGCGCAGCTGACTGCAGGGATACCGGACGAGCAACGAAAACAGTTTCAGAATCTCGTAGAGCAGAACGCCGCGCCGCTCCTGTGGCGGGGAGGGAAGTGGTGGGTGGACTACCGCAGGTTGCGGGTGATAGCGCTGAAGTAAGAATCCAACAACAATTTGCCCATCGGAACCCTGCGATCTGTTCTCAAGGCCGCAGGTTTGGAGGTCAAGAAATGAGCGTGAAGTACACCGTCATATTCGAACGCGCGGAGCACAATTGGGCCGCGTACGTTCCCGATCTCCCTGGGTGCATTTCGACCGGGAAAACTCTGGAGGCGACGGAGAACAACATTCGCGAAGCTATTGAGGGCCACTTGCAGGCACTGCGCGAGTTTGGTGAACCGGTTCCGCAGCCGGTCAGCGTGGCGAAGGATGTTGAGGTGACTACGGCGGCGTAGCGCCGGCGGCTACTTCTTCTCGAACCGGATCGGCTTCATTTTTACCGGCGCGTTTAAGAATGTCAGCTCGGCGCGGCCCTCGCCAGTGAGCTTCAGCTCGAACTTTAGAGGTTCGCCGCCGTCTTCGTCCTTGACCGAATAAGAGAGCGTGTCGCCTTGTAGTTTTGGGTCGAGAATCGGGTCGGTCTTGTCATCGGACCCTTCCGGCTCGATGAGCTCGCCATCTTCGTTCACATTGACGTTGCAAGCGTGCATGCTGCCGGATACCGGATTGGCGAGTTCCAGGTTGATGGTGCAGATGATCTTGTCCTTGAATTTTGCTTCCCAGGTCCCTGCGAAGCGCTTCGGTAGGCTGGAATCCTGGGCGAGAGCCAGTAAGGCAAGAGAGAAGGGGAAAATGAAAATCCGGAGTTTGTGCATGGCGCTGAACAAGCACGCAATGCGCCAACTCCGGATCAAGTTTTCAGAAGGATTTGCGATTCGAGAGATCGTGCCGATTCAGGCCACGTGTGACGCCAAATCCTAAATCCCAGATCCCAAATCCCGTTTTGCCAGCTACTTTTCTTCTTCTTCCGGCGTCTCTTCTTCCGGTTCACGGCCTTCGCGTTGCGCCTTCAAACGTTCTTCACGGCGCTTGGCGCGATCGGCGGCGCGCTTGACGAGTTCGGAGCCGACCAGTTCGATCATGGCCTGCTCGGCACCGTCGCCTTTGCGAAAGCCCAGACGTACGATGCGGGTGTAACCGCCCGCACGCTGGCCGAAGCGCGTTCCCAGCGTATCGAATAGTTTCTTCACAGACGCCGGAGTTTCGAGGAATGCCGCAGCCTGGCGGCGGGTGTGCAGGGTGTCCCGCTTGGCCAGCGTGATCATGTGGTCCACTAGCGGTTTGATCGCTTTGGCCTTGGGCACGGTGGTGATGACGCGTTCATGCTCGATGACGCTGGTCACCAGTCCCTTGAGCAGGGAATTGCGGGAGCCGATGTCCCGCTTGAGTTTGTATCCGCCTCGTCTGTGTCGCATCGCTTGCCCTTATTCGCCCGGCTGCTCGCTGGGTTCGTAGTCTTCGTCCGGCAGAATCTCGGGCACAGATCCGGGCGCCGGCGGCGGGGGAGCGACCAGACGTCCGTGCGCGTCCACCTTCATGCCCAGCGAAAGGCCCATATTGGCGAGAATTTCTTTGATTTCGTTGAGCGACTTGCGGCCGAAATTCTTGGTCCGCAGCATCTCGGCTTCGGTCTTCTGCACCAGTTCGCCGATGGTTTGGATATTGGCATTCTTGAGGCAATTGTAGGAGCGGACGCTCAACTCGAGTTCTTCGACCGACCGGTTCAACTGCTCGCCCATCTTGTCCATAGAGCGTTCGGCAGTCTCCTCGGTGCTCTCGGGGAGTTCCTCGAAGTTGATGAAGATCGACATGTGATCTTTGAGCAGCTTCGCGGCGAAGCCGATGGCGTCTTGCGGGGAGACGGCGCCATTGGTCCAGACTTCGAGCGTGAGCTTGTCATAATCGGTCATCTGGCCGAGACGCGCGGCTTCCACGGTGAAGTTGACTTTGCGCACCGGCGAATGAACCGAATCGATGGGGATGTAGCCGAGCGCGAGGTCTTCATCGAAATTCTTGTCGGCGCTGACGTAGCCGCGGCCGGTTCTGAGACGCATCTCGATGCTGAGCTTGCCGCCTTCGCCCACTGTGGCGATATGCAGGTTGCGATCGAGCACCTCGACATCCTGGTCGGTTTGGATCTGGCCGCTGAACACTTCGCCGGCCTGATCGACGGTCAGGCGCACGGTCTTGACGCCCTCGCTCATGATCTTGAACGGAATCTGCTTGAGGTTGAGGATGATGTCGGTGGCATCCTCGACCACGCCGGGGATGGGGCTGAACTCATGCTCGACGCCTTCGATGCGCACGGCGGTGATGGCCGCGCCCTCGATGGAGCTGAGCAGCACGCGCCGCAGTCCGTTGCCGATGGTGGTGCCGAAGCCGCGTTGGAAGGGCTGCGCCGTGAACATGCCATACCGGTCCGTAAGGGTTTCGGTGTTGGCGACTAATCTTTTGGGTTTCTGGAAGCCTTTGAACATAATTTAAACCTCTTTCACCGCAGAGACGCTGAGGCGCGGAGGAAGCATTTTCAAAACTCTGCGCCTCTGCGGTTCAAATTCTTACTTGGAATACAACTCCACAATGAGCTGCTCGTTAATCTGAATCTGCACCAATTCGTCACGCTTGGGGAGCCCGGTGATTTTGGCGCGCAGGCTTTCCCTGTCGACCTCCATCCAGCCCGGGGCCGGAGCGTGTGCGGTGGCATCGCGGGCGGCGAGAATCGTGGGATTATTTTTGCTCGATTCGCGGATGGCGACCTCGTCTCCGATTTTCACCTGGAACGACGGAACATTTACCTTGCGGCCGTTCACCTGCACATGACCGTGATGCACTACCTGGCGCGCTTGCGCGCGGCTGGTGCCGAAGCCCATGCGGTAGAGCACATTGTCGAGCCTCCGCTCGAGACCCGCGAACAGGTTCTCGCCGGTGATGCCCTTTTGATGCGCGGCCTTTTCAAATCCGTTGCGGAACTGGGTTTCAAGCAGACCATACACGCGCCGCAGTTTCTGCTTTTCGCGGAGCTGCAGGCCGTAGCCCACCAGTTTTGCCTTGCGGTCCTTACCATGCTGTCCGGGAACGAAGTTGCGCTTTTCGATGGCGCACTTCTCACTGTGACAGCGCTCGCCTTTCAAAAACAGCTTCATGCCCTCGCGCCGGCAGAGCCGGCAAACCGGGCCTCGATAACGTGCCAATGTTCCTCCTTACCTCTCTACTTCAGGTGCAGTTTACGATCCGGCACTCGGATCTTCGTCCTGCTTAAAAACAGGTGCCAGGTGTTAGGTGCTAGGTGTTAGCAAACCCAAACCTGAGACCTCGCTTGCTTCACTACACTCTTCGCTTTTTCGGCGGCCGGCAGCCGTTATGCGGGATGGGTGTTGCGTCCTTGATGTTACGGACTTCCAGCCCGGCTGTCGAGAGAGCGCGCACCGCCGATTCACGGCCCGATCCCGGGCCGCTTACACGTACTTCTACTGTTCTCAATCCGCTTTCCGAGGCTTTGTTGGCCGCGGTGAGGGCCGCCTGCTGTGCGGCGAATGGGGTTCCCTTGCGCGACCCGCGAAAGCCGAGCGAGCCGGCGCTCGACCAGGACAGTGTATGACCCTCCTGGTCGGCAATGGTCACGATAGTGTTGTTGAAAGTCGCCTGGATGTGCACAATGCCCGAATGGACAACGCGCTTCTCCTTCTTCTTGAAGCTCTTCTTCTTAGTCGGTTTGGCTTTCTGCTCAGCTTTCGCCATAGGATTATGTCTTCGACGCCGCTTTCTTCTTGTTGGCCACAGTGCCGCGGCGAGGTCCCTTGCGCGTGCGCGCATTGGTGTGGGTTCGCTGGCCTCGCACCGGCAGACTGCGGCGGTGCCGCAAGCCGCGATAGGAGCCCATCTCGATGTGCCGCTTGATATTCATCGAGACTTCTTTGCGAAGATCGCCTTCCACCGCGCCTTCCTCTTCGAGGATCTGGCGCACCTTGTTGATCTCGTCTTCGGTGAGATCGCCGATCTTCTTGTCGAATTCGATCCCAGCCCGGTGGAGCAGGGAACGGGAACGGCTACGGCCGATACCGTAGATGTAAGTGAGTCCGATTTCCGCTCTCTTTTTGGGCGGCAGATCCACGCCCGCTAAACGTGCCATAACGCTCTCCTATCCCTGGCGCTGCTTGTGTTTCGGATTCGGGCAGATCACCCGCACCACACCCTGGCGGTGGATCACCTTGCACTTGTCGCAAATCTTTTTAACTGACGCTCGCACTTTCATGGTTTTTTTGGGATTTGGGATTTGGGACTTGGGATTTGGTCAGCGCAGCCGCTCTTACCAAGCTGTCTGCTGCCAAATCCTAAATCCTAAATCCCAAATCCATCCCTCACAATTTCCTTAAAATCCTGCCTCGCGTCACATCTGCCTCCGCGAGTTCCACTTCCACTTTGTCGCCCGGCAGCAGCCGCACAAAATTCCGTTCCGTCATCCCCACGGCATGCGCCAGAACTTCACGCCCTTTGCCAACGCTCACTCTAAACACCAACTGCGGAAGCTCCTCGACGACCGATCCCTGGCACCTGGCACCTGACACCTCAGGGTCTCGTCAACACCCAAGGCCCATTCGATGTCACGGCCACGCAATGCTCGAAGTGCGCCGAGTTCGATCCGTCCTTAGTCACAGCCGTCCACTTGTCGGACAGCACCTTCGCATCGGGTTTGCCCGCATTCACCATGGGCTCGATGGCGAGTACCATACCCTCTTTCAATCGTGGATTCTCGTTCTTGCGGTCCACGTAATTGGGAATCTGCGGCTCTTCATGTAGATGCGTTCCAATCCCGTGCCCGACATACTCGCGTACCACGGAATATCCGTTCGAAGTCACATGCTTCTCGACGGTGCCGCAAATGTCAAACAACCGGTTCCCGGCGCGGACCTGCTGGATCGCCAATTCGAGCGACTCCTCAGTTACTTTCAAGAGGCGCTTGGCCTCCTCACTCAGCTCGCCCACGCCCACCGTAATGGCCGAGTCGCCGTAATACCCCTCCAACTCTACGCCGGTATCGAGCGACACGATATCGCCCTTTTTTAAAACTCGCTTGGGCGACGGCATGCCATGAACAATCTCGTTATTTACCGAAGTGCACAGCACGAATCGGTACCGCTCGCCCGCCGCGGGAACAAAGTAGCCCTTGAACGCCGGTTTCGCGCCAGCCTCCGCCACCAGGCGTTCCGCCTCGACCTCGAGATCGTAGGTGCTGACGCCTTCGCGTACCATATCGCCAAGCTTATGCAGGATCTGGTAAACCAAAAGCCCGCTGCGCCGCATTTTTTCCAATTCCGCGGCCGTTTTCCGAATGATCATGACTACCGAATCAACGCCAGAATTTTATGGAAAACTACTTCCGGCGGTTCACTGCTGGCATCTACGTCGTACAATCTTTTCCCACTCTCTCGAAAAAACTCAATCAGCGGCTTAGTCTGATTCTTGTACGCATCCAGCCGCTCCCGGATCACTTCCTCGCGGTCATCGTCCCTAACGATGAGAGCCGCGCCTTCCAAGTCGCACACCCCTGGAACCTTACTCGGTTTGGACTTTACGTTATACAGGGTGCCGCACACAGGGCACTGCCTTCGTCCGGTCAGGCGTGCGATAACTTCATTGTAATCCACAACGAGGTGTATGACTACTGTCTCCGCCCCCCGGGCTGTCAGCATCCCGCACAGTGTCTCGGCTTGCGACCGGGTTCGCGGGTAACCATCCAAAATAAAGCCACGGGCGGCATCCGGCTGCGTCAGGCGTTCCTCCACCAGGCGGTTAACCACCTCGTCTTTGACCAGGATGCCCGCCTTCATCTTTGCCTCGACCTTGGTGCCGACCGCGTTTCCTTTACGCACGTGCTCCCGCAACATGTCGCCAGTAGAAATCTGGGGAATGCCGAGCGTCTTCACCAGGAGTTTGGACTGGGTACCCTTACCCGAGCCCGGCGGTCCGAAAAGAATCAAAGCCAATGGGGCTTGGGATTTAGGATTTGGGATTTGGTCAGCGTCCCTGTCCGCCGGCACTCCGCCGTTCTCAACCCGACTGTCTCGCGCCAAATCCTGAATCCTAACCCCCAAGTCCTGTATTTAGAAGGTGTTGCGACGACCGCGGATGCGTCCCGCGCGGGGCGTAAACCCCTCGTAATGGCGCATAATGAGCTGCGCCTCAACCTGATTGATCGTGTCCATCGCCACGCCCACCACGATAAGAAGCGATGTGCCGCCGAAATAGAACGTCACGTTCAGGCCGTCCAGAAGGAACCGCGGGAAATAATTGTCGATAAAGTTCCCGATGAGCGGCAGATGTTGTAAGTGGATGCCCGTCAGCATGATATCGGGAATCAGGCAAAGGATCGAGAGATAAATGCCGCCGACGACCGTGATTTTGGTCAGGATGTTGTTCATGTATTCGGCGGTATATCGGCCCGGCCGGATGCCGGGGATGAACCCGCCGTACTTGCGCATGTTGTCCGCGGCCTCGTTCGGGTTGAAGATGATGGATACGTAAAAGAAGCAGAAGAAAATGATACCTGCCACGAAGAGCACAACGTAGAGCGGTTCGCCATGCTGAATGCTGAATAACATGCCGCTCAACCATTTGCTGTTCTGGACCGCAGGCAACTGGCGTAATGTCTGCGGGAAGGCCAGGATCGAGGAGGCGAAAATCACCGGGATGACGCCACCCGCGTTCACCTTCAGCGGCATGTGAGTGGACTGGCCGCCCATGACGCGCCGCCCCACCACGCGTTTGGCGTACTGCACCGGAATACGCCGCTCACCGCGCTCCACCAGTACGATGAACGCCACCACCGCCACCATCATCACCAGAATGACGGCGAGCTGCAGCGGGCTCCATTCCCTGGTCTTGAAGACGTTAGTGTAAATGTTGCTAATGGCATTGGGCAGGCCGACCACGATGCCCGCGAAAATGATCAACGACATGCCGTTTCCGATGCCACGATCGGTAATTTGTTCGCCCAGCCACATGATGAAGGCCGTTCCCGTTGTCAGCGAGATGATGGTCATCAATATGAACCCGATGCCTGGGTTATCCACGAAATTGCCTTGTGCGGCCTGCAGGCTGGCGCCAATGCCAAACGACTGGATCACCGCCAGGATCACCGTCAGGTAGCGCGTCCACTGCGTAATTTTGCGCCGGCCGAGTTCGCCTTCCTTCTGCAGTTTCTCGAGAGTGGGGACGACTACGGTCAGCAATTGCAGGATGATCGATGCCGTAATGTACGGCATGATGCCCAGGGCGAAGATAGTCAGGCGCCGGATATTGCCGCCCACCATCAGGTCGAAGAAACCGAAGATCGAGCCCTGATTGTGCGTGAAGAAATCGGCCCATCGCTGGGCGTTGATGCCGGGAATGGGGATGTGCCCGCCCAGCCGGTAGACCGCCAGCAAGCCCAGCGTGAACAACACGCGCTTACGGAGATCCGGAATCCGGAAAACGTTCGCAAAGGCTTCGAAGAATTTCATGACCTAGCCTCGGCCAGCTTACTTGGCTGCCGCTCCAATGACCGCGGCCTCGCCGCCGGCCTTCTGGATCTTGTCGAGCGCGGAGCGCGAAAACAAGTGCGCCTCCACACGAATCTTGCGCGTCAGTTCTCCCGATCCCAGGACCTTCACCCCATCGCGCGTCTTCCGTACGATGCCCAATTCGATCAAACGGCCGGGCGTGAAATTATCGCCCTCGAGCTTGTCGAGCCGTCCCAGGTTCACTACAGCATACTGCTTCTTGAAAATATTGGTAAAACCGCGCTTGGGCAGGCGGCGGTGCAGCGGCATCTGGCCGCCTTCGAAGCCGCGCATCAGGCTGAAGCCCGTGCCGGCATGCTGGCCTTTATGACCGCGCGTGGCTGTTTTTCCGCGGCCCGAACCCATGCCTCGTCCAATGCGTTTCGGTGGGCGCTTCTGCCCCGCGGGAGGCTTCAGATTGCTCAGGTTCATGACTCTACTCCTCCACCAACGCCAATAGATGCGGGACTTTCTTTACCATGCCGCGAAAGCCTGGCGTGTCCGGTTTCGAAACCACCTGGTTGAGCTTGCGCAGCCCGAGCGCCCGCACTACCTTTTTGTGCTTCATCGGAGTGCAGATGGGGCTGCGCACCAGCTTGATCTTGATCATGCCTTCCATTACATTTTCTCCAACGCCAAGCCGCGCATCTCGGCTACGGCGCTCTTGTCGCGCAACTGCTCGAGGGCGTTGATCGTGGCTTTCACCACGTTGTGCGGATTGTGAGAGCCGATCGACTTGGTGAGCACGTTTGGAATTCCCGCTGCCTGCACCACGGCGCGCACCGGACCGCCGGCGATAACGCCGGTTCCTTCCGGCGCCGGTTTCAACAGCACCATACCGCTGCCGAAACGGCCCAGTACCATGTGCGGAATCGTGGTTTCGAGCAGATGTATCTTACGCAAGTTTTTCTTGGCCGCCTCGATGCCTTTGCGGATAGCCGATGGCACCTCTTTGGCTTTGCCAACGCCGAAGCCTACCACTTTCGCCGAGGAGTCTCCCACTACGACCAGCGCCGAGAAGCTCAGGTTCTTGCCGCCCTTGACGACCTTCGTCACGCGATTGATCGAAACCACCTGCTCTTTCAAGTTGAGCGATTGCGGGTCGATCCGTTTCACCACCGTAGAAGCCATCTGCTAGAACTCCAGTCCTGCTGCGCGGGCGGCATCGGCCAGCGCTTTGACGCGCCCGTGGTAGATGTATCCGCCGCGATCGAACACCACCTGCTTGATCCCTTTTTCCTTGGCGCGATCGGCGATAGTCTTGCCGATGAGCCTCGCGCCCGCTACATTGCCGCCACTCGCTTTGACCGGAGCCGCAGCTTTCTTCGGGGCCTTCTTTTCGCCCTTGTCGCCTTTACCACCTTTTTCCGCTTTCGGCGCGGGTGCTTCGGCGGCCGCAGCTTCGGGAGCCGGCGCCGGGACCGGTGCTTCCGCACCTCGCAACGCCTTCTCGGACGATGCCGCGGCCACAATCGTCTGGCCCTTGGTGTCGTCCACAATCTGCGCGTAGATATGCGACAGACTGCGGAAAATCGCCAGGCGCGGCCGTTCCGGTGTGCCCTGCACTTTCCGGCGGATGCGCTTGTGGATGCGCCAGCGAATTTCGTTCTTATTGGTTCTCTGGATCATGCCTTAGCTCCCGCGCCGGTCTTACCTACCTTCTTCCGCAGCGCTTCCCCGGTGTACCGGATCCCTTTGTTCTTATACGGATCAGGTTTGCGCAGCGCTCGAATATTCGCCGCCACCTGGCCGAGCAACTGTTTGTCGTAGCTGGTCAGCACCAGGTGCGTCTGCTTATCGATCTTGAGGTCCACGCCTTCCGGCAGGAGAACCTCGATGGGGTGCGAGTAGCCCAGGGTGAACGTAGCCACGCGGCCTTTGACGTCGCCGCGGTAGCCAATGCCGACGATGTCCAGTTCCCGCGTGAATCCGGTCGCCACTCCGTTGATGGCGTTGGCCGCCAGCGCCCGCGTCAATCCGTGCAGTGCGGCGTACTCATCGCCTTGGCGGGCGATCTCGATGATGCCGTTATTCTGCTTCACCTGGATGCCCGGCGGTACCGGCACCGTCAGCTTGCCCTTGGGCCCTTCCACTTGCAATTCCGCGCCGATATTGACTTTCACGCCCTTTGGCAGCGGGATCGGCTTGTTTCCAACTCTAGACATAAATCACCAGATCTGGCAGAGCACTTCTCCGCCGACGCCTTCCCTGTGCGCGGTCCGGCCGGTCATCACGCCCCGCGCGGTGGTGAGGATGTTAATACCCAACCCGCCTTGCACGCGTGGGATGTCATCGCGGCCCACATACACGCGGCAGCCCGGCCGCGAGATGCGTTCGATGCGCGTAATCACCGGCGCATTCGACGGTGAGTACTTCAGATAAATCTTGATCACCCGCTTCACGCCTTCCTCGGCCACTTTAAAATTCGCGATGTAACCCTCTTCCTTGAGGATGCGCGCGATTTCCGCCTTGAGCCGGGACGCGGGAACGTCGACCTTCGGGTGCCGGGAGGCGATGGCATTGCGCACCCGGGTGAGCATGTCGGCAATGGGATCGCTGGTCATTCGCTCCTCCTACCAACTGGCCTTGATCACGCCAGGAATTTCGCCGTTCAGCGCGAGCTGCCGGAAGCACAAGCGGCATACGCCGAACTTGCGCAGAAACGCGCGCGGCCGCCCGCAGCGCCAACAGCGGTTGCGGTGCCGGATCTTGAATTTCGGCGTCTGTTGCAGGTCCTTCGCCATCTTTGCGGTTGTTGCCATTTTCTCTTCGCTCTCTCCTCGCCCGGTTATTGCCGGAACGGCATGCCCATGGCCTTCAATAACGCCAGCCCTTCGGCATCGGTCCGGGCGGTGGTCGTGATCGAGATATTCATTCCCTTGGTCTTCTCGACTTTCGCGTAGTCGATCTCGGGAAAGATCAACTGGTCGCGGATGCCGAGCGTGTAGTTGCCGCGCCCATCGAACGATTTCGACGAGACGCCCCGGAAGTCGCGGACACGGGGAAGGGCGACATTCACCAGGCGATCGAAAAATTCGTACATGCGGTCGCCGCGCAGCGTCACCATGCACCCAATCGGCATGTTCTCGCGCAGTTTGAATGACGCGATCGATTTCCGGGCCTTCGTCACTACCGGCTTCTGGCCGGCGATCTGCGCCAGTTCACTGACCGCGCCGTCCATGAGCTTGGCGTTCTGGGTAGCCTCGCCCATCCCGATATTCACCGAGATCTTATCGAGCTTAGGCACGGCCATGACGTTCTTATAGCCGAACTCCTTGCTCAGTCCCGGAATCACGCTCTTCGTGTAATGTTGTCTCAGTCGTGCTGCCATTAGATGCTCCAAGGCAAAAGACAAAAGGCAAAAGAGGGAAGGCAAAAGGATGGTAGCTGCGCACCTTCATTTTTGCCTTTTGACATTTGCCTTTTGCCTTTTGACTTCATTTCTTATCCAGTGTCTGCCCGCATTTCCGGCAAACTCTCGTCCGCCGCACTTTGCCGCCGGGCAGATTCTCCACATGGTGCGCGATCCGCACGGGACCGCACTGCGGGCACAGAATCATCAGGTTCGACACAGCGATCGGACTTTCCCGCTCCGCGATGCCGCCTTTGATCTGCTTGGCGGGATTCGGCCGGGTGTGCCGCTTGACCATCGCGATGTGCTCGACCAGCGCCTTGTTGGTATACGGGTCGATACTCAGCACGCGTCCGCTCTTGCCCCTATCGCGGCCCGCAATGACGCGCACCTGATCATTTTTCTTGAGTTGAATCCGTATTTTCTCTTCGGGCCTGTGCTTGACGAGGGCCATCAGATCACCTCCGGGGCCAGGGAAACGATTTTCATAAATCGCTTGTCGCGCAGTTCGCGCGCCACGGGCCCGAATACGCGCGTCCCTACAGGCTCGCCCGTTTCGTTAATCAACACCGCGGCATTGGAATCGAACCGGATATAGGTTCCATCTTTACGCCGCGTCTCCTTGCGCATTCGCACGATGACGCAACGCACCACTTTGCCCTTCTTGATGGCGGAATCCGGCGCCGCTTCCTTCACGCTGGCGGTTACGACATCTCCCAAGCCCGCGCGCAATCCGAGGTCGCCGCCGCGTGGCAAAATGCACTGCAATCGCCGCGCGCCGCTGTTGTCGGCAACATCGAGAATCGTACGCATGCCAATCATAAATCGCTCCTAAAGTCGCTCCCTAAGGTGCTAGGTTTTAGGTTCCAGGTGTTAGCTAGCTAGAACCTAACACCTGGTACCTAGAACCTCTTAAACCTTCACATCCAAATCCGAGGGCTGCACCGCTACTTGCGCGGCGCGGCGGATCACTTCGTCGAGCTTCCACCGCTTCAGATGGCTCAGCGGGCGGCACTCGACAATGCGCACCACGTCGCCCAGTTTTGCCGTACTGTCCTCGTCGTGGGCGTAGAATTTCTTGCGCTTGGTAATGATGCGCTTGTACAAATTGTGCGGAACGCGGCGGCTCACCTGCACCACGATGGTCTTCTGCATCTTGGTGGACACCACCTCGCCGACCTTCTCCGTCTTGTGCCCTTGTTTTTCCTCGGCCATACTTTACTGTTTCGCTCCCGCTTGCGCGGCCAGTTCGCGCTCCCGCAGCGTCGTGAAAATGCGTGCGCGGGTTTTCTTAATGCTGCGCAACTTCTTCAACCCGTCCATTTGCCCCATGGACATCTGCAACTTCAACCGGAAGAGCTGCTCTTCGGTGTCGCGCAACTGATGCTGCAATTCCGGGCTATCCAAGTCTCGAATTTTTTGGGATCGCATCGTCTCTACTCCAGGCGGCCCACCAGGCGCGTCCTGATCGGCAGTTTGTCGGCTGCCAGTTGCATGGCCTGCCGGGCAGTCTCCATCGGCACGCCTTCCATTTCAAACAGAATCTTTCCGGGGCGGATCACCGCGACCCACTGCTCGGGCGCGCCCTTGCCTTTTCCCATGCGCGTCTCCGCCGGCTTCTTGGTGATGGGCTTATCCGGGAAAAGGCGAATCCAGACTTTGCCGCCGCGCTTGATAAACCGCGTCATGGCGACGCGCGCCGCTTCGATCTGGCGGTCGGTCACCCAACCGCACTCCAGGGCCTTCAAACCGTAATCGCCGAACGAGACCGTCGATCCGCGCCAGGCTTTTCCGGTCATGCGCCCACGCTGCTGCTTGCGGAATTTGACCTTCTTGGGCATCAACATGGCGGCTTAACTTTTCTCCTCTTTGGGCTCCGGCTCGGGAGCCTTTGTTTCGGGAGCCTTGGTTTCGGGAGCCTTCGCCTCGGGAGCCTTCGTTTCGGGAGCCGCTTCAGGAGCGTCCGAGCGCGCTTCCTGTTTCCATGCGGGTTGGGGCGGCATCAGCGGCGGCATCAGCGGGCCACCGGTACGCGCGGGCCGCGGCAGATCGGCCGGCATTGCCTGCGTTGCTCCTCCTGGAGTCTCAGCCGCCGTTACCGGTTGCGGCTCGCGGCGACGGTCCCGATCGCGATCACGGTCCCGATCGCGCCTCGGCTCCATGCGCCGTGGTTCCGGTTCAGCCGAAAGACCCGTCCGGCGCAGTTTGGTATCCAGAATCTCGCCTTTGTACAGCCATGCTTTGACGCCGATCACGCCGTAGGTGGTGCGGGCTTCGGAAAATCCGTAATCGATATCGGCGCGCAGGGTGTGTAACGGAAGCTGCCCTTGCAGATACCACTCGCTGCGGGCGATTTCCGCGCCGTTCAACCGGCCTGAAACACGAACCTTGATCCCTTTGCAGCCGAAGCGCAGCGCGGAATCCACCGCCTTCCGCATGGCGCGCCGGAAATTCACACGCTTCTCGAGTTGCAGAGCGATGGACTCGGAAACCAGTTGCGCGTCGAGTTCCGGTTTGTGCACCTCTTGAATGTCGATGAAGACTTCGCGCTTGGTCTGCTTGGCCAGATCCTGCTTCAACTTCTCGATTTCCGCGCCTTTGCGCCCGATAATGATGCCGGGCCGCGACGTCCGGATGGTGATCCGCAGCTTGTTTCCAGGGCGGTCGACTTCGATCGAGCTCACGCCCGCCGACTTCAGCCGGTCGCGCAGGTCTTCCTTCATCTCCAGGTCTTCCTGCAGCAACTTCGCATATCC
>Ga0206858_1177_pt1 | contig 14882 bp, 14 predicted proteins | sample Alteio_BWOrgCont_46_FD_152622 | JGI IMG/M metagenome (GOLD analysis project Ga0206858, IMG submission 152622) | Enriched cells from forest soil in Barre Woods Harvard Forest LTER site, Petersham, Massachusetts, United States -... | ecosystem: Environmental > Terrestrial > Soil > Temperate forest >... | reverse complement strand
ATCATTCAGAAATAAGAATCTTATCCTTCTACAATAGATAGTATTTTAGAATATAAAACTTGGGTGTCGAAGGGCTTGGCAATGTATCCATTCATGCCTGCATTGTAGCATTTTTCTTCTTCACTCGGCATAATATGAGCCGTCATAGCCATAATGGGAACATTGCATTTTGGGGCCGGCAAAGTATTTCTTATCGTACGGGTGGCTTCATAACCATCCATTTCCGGCATTTGTATGTCCATCAAAATAATATCGAAATCGTTATTATTAATCTTTTTAATTGCCTGAATACCATTTTCAACAACATCTACTTTCCAGCCCCAATCGCTAAGTACTTTCCGGGCAAGCAATTGATTCATTACATTGTCTTCAACCAATAATACATTCAAATTTTTTATCTTGCTGGCAGAATCTGCCGGTATTGGAAAAGCAATGGCCGAATCCACGCTGAATAAATCTTTCACGGCACTATCATGTTTTTTATATTTTATCTTAAAGTAAAATGAGGAACCTTTCCCTTCTTCACTTGTAACGGCAACACTTCCACCTTGCAATTCTGCAATCTGTTTTACGATAGATAAGCCAAGACCTGTTCCGCCATATGTTCTGGCTGTATTGCTATCAGCTTGTGTAAATGCTTCAAATATGTTTGTAAGTTTATTTTTGGGTATTCCAATACCCGTATCTTTTACTTCTACTTCAATTTCTACTTCATCTTTTTTATCTAATAAGAGTTTTACGTTAATTGTTACTTTCCCTCTGGCTGTAAATTTTATGGCATTAGCAGTTAGATTAAGTATTACCTGATTTAGCCTGGACGGATCACCCATCAAATTATCAGGGATGTTTTTATCAATATTTGCAGATAATTTAATTTTCTTTTCAGATGCTTTAGGTTGCATCAATTCGGTAGACATTGAAATTATTTGCGATAGCTTGAAAGGCCTATTTTCAATGGGCATTTTACCGGACTTCATTCTCGAAAAATCTAAAATATCATTAATAATCACAAGTAAATTATCGCCCGACATTTTAATGGCTTCAATATATTGTTGCTGTTCGGTTGTTAAAGGTGTTTTAAGCATAAGGTTGGTAAAGCCCACAATGGCATTCATAGGGGTACGTATTTCGTGGCTCATATTAGCAAGGAACTGCTCCCCGACTCTTTTAGCAATTTCAGCGCTTTCTGCACGCTCCTTCTCCTTATGCAATTGTTCTTCATCATGTTTTTTCTCGGTAACATCGCGTATAATAGATAACATTTGCATACGCCCGTTAACTTCTATATTTCGTACCGTATACTCTATGTCAATTATCTTTCCATCCTTACGTATAACCTTTGTTTCTCCTGCACTTTGCTGTCTCATACCGGTAATACGCTGCTGCAAGTTCTCCGTAAGGCGAGACCTTTCCTGATCAGGGACAATTGTGAGGAAAGAAGGCAAAGCAAGTATCTCTTCTCTGCTATATCCATAAATGTTACATACCGCATCATTTACATAAATTATTTTTTCCGCTTCGTTAATTGAAACTCCTTCTCCCATTTCACTTTCTGTTTTAAGTAGAGTTTCATACAGGTTTTTTTGATTCATCAAAGCTTCTTCTGCCTGTGTTTCTTCTCCTATTTTTTTCTGCAAGTTTTCAATCATTTGATTGAAAGAGGTAGCCAAAATGCCAATCTCATCTTTAGAATATACTTTCGCCCTGTCATTAAGATTGCCGGTAGCAACAGTGTTTGCGATCCGGACAATTTCGTTAATACCTTTTGAAATAGCCCTGCTTACTGATATGGTAAGAAATAAGCCGGTACATTCTACTGTTATGGCTATTGAAAAAAGAATCTCTAAAATCAGGTGTTCAATCCAACGGGAGCCCTCTCCAAGCGTATACGAAAAATTATCTTCCAAAATGGAGAGCGTTGTATTTAGTTGGTGTATTTGATCCTGTGTTTGCCCTATTTGCTCAACGGATGTTTTGTTGTTAGTTACTTGGCTATGCAGCCTGGTGCCTAAATACTGAAGCATGTCTATAAAATAATCTCCCTGTGTCCATATTTTAATAGCATTGTTTATGTAAGAAATTTTATGAAACCTTGTTAAAAGATTTATGGTCCCATCAATGTCTGCCGGATGGAACCGGCCTTCTATAAAACCTTCGCGCACCGTATCTACATTAGGATTGAGCTTCATAAGTTCCAATCTTGATTTTCTGTCTCCCAATGGAACCGCCAGCAATTTTAAGTATTGTTGGTAATCTTTTTCATCATGCGTATATCCATATTTAGTCAAGCTATATACTGCATCCTTCTGTGCTTTAGACCATAAACCTTCGGCACCTACCAAAGCCCTGGTGGAAGATAAGGTATGTATCATAAATGAAAGGGTAAATAATTCCAAGGCAATTAATATGGCCATTATACTTACAACAAAGTATAGCTTTTTAGTAAGCGGAACATTCTTTAACCACTTAAAAAATAGAAATCCGCCCATCTTTTTAAGTTACTGGAAATTGTGCAAAAAGCATCAATTTCAATTTGCTAATTGATTAAACGTCGAATAGTCTGATGCATTAATTAAACTCTTCTCAAAAATCTAAAGATATTAATACCTTCTGATATATACTATACTTAATGCAAAAAGTTACAAAACCTGAAAAAGACCATATTCAATGGGTTTAAGGGATAAAAAATGTAATGCATTGAGAAATAGCGCAAACCAAATACATGAAAGATTAATAGTAAGTATTCCTTGCAATTTATCATAATATTTCATACATTTGATGGTGCAAGTTAATAAAAACGTCACCCTCGACATAAAACCTCCGTATTATGAATTGTATCATAGTTGACGACGACGACGCATCTATAAGCGTCTTCAAACAAATTGCGAAACAAGTAGATTATCTTTCTATAATCCAAACATGTTCAAACCCTATAGAAGCAATGAATGTTTTGAATGAGGAAGATGTTGATGTATTATTTTTGGATATAGAAATGCCGGAAATGAATGGGATTGATATGCTTAAAGCGCTAGATACCAAGCCGCATGTAATACTAATAACATCGCATAACGAACATGCTCTTGCAGCTTTTGACCTAAATGTGATAGATTATCTTATAAAACCTGTAACATTACCGCGTTTACTTAAAGCATTAACTAAAGTAAAAGATGTTGATAATGTAAAGGGTAAGGCAAATTCCGGGCAGGACTATTTTTTCATTAAGAAAGAGGCTGCACTTACCAAGGTTCCTATTAAGGATATTTTATGGATTGAGGCTCTCGGAGATTATATTACAATACATACCAAAGATAACCGGTATGTTTTACACGTTACACTTAAATCAGTTGAAAGTAAATTGCCCGCCAATAAATTTGTGCGGGTGCACCGTTCCTATATTGTTAATATTGATAACATACGAACAATAGAGGATACTACTATTTTTATAAATGAAATATCCATTCCCATCGGTGCTTTATATAAAGAGAGCTTTATTAAACGGCTGAATCCTTTGTAATAGGTAAAATATCTTAACCGTCATTTTTTTGTATTCAATAGCTTTTTAAACACGTTCACCGAAAAAGCTTCACACAGTAAATCATAGTAGAGTAACTTAGATACGGCTATGTTATAGGTTATAAATTGCTTACGCAGAGTTTGACCTGCTGCAGTTAGTAAGTTGGCTCAAAAGCAGAATAGGTAATATCTATCCTTATGAGAACGCTGAAAGATTTTGCTGTTTATATGAGAGAATCGCACTTGAGGGATTTTGTGATTTATTATATAGACACCATTAAAGGGATGAATATTCCTCTTGTTAATCTTGCCCTTGAAAAAGGGCTCATCAAAGACCTTGCTGAAGAGACGAACATTATAAGGACCATGGACAGCCAGCAAATTTTTTTCAGGTCAATCGAAGATGATACTGTAATTGAAAGAGCCAAGGAAAGCCTGAAAGCGTGGGAAGAGGATAAGATGCCAGGAGGAATAACCAGGGGCGATGTTCTTCCATCTGACCTTATTTTAATATATGCTGCACAGAAAAAAGCATTTCTTCATTTTTTGCCTGAATATACTATAGATACGAAAGAAGCTATATCTATAACGCAAGAGCTTGAAGATTTATACACCAAAGCGCAGGACTATGCTATACAAGTATTGTTCAACTTACAAAAAGCAACTGAGCAACAGTTAATACAAGCGGAAATAATAAGGCAACGACTTTTATCTATAGTAGAGGCTAGTACTGATTTCATAGGATATGCGGATGCAAAGGACAGGCATATTATGTATATAAACCAGTTCGGCAGGAAAATGATAGGTATAGGGAAAGATGAAGATGCTACTAAATTTAATGTTTCAGATGTACACCCCGATTGGGTATATAAAAAGCTGGAAACCTTATGGATTCCGGCAGCAGTAAAAAATGGAGTATGGCAAGGGGAAGCAGCTTTCCTAAGCCGTAATGGGCAGGAAATTCCGGTTTCCATGATTCTTATGTCACATAAAAAACCGAATGGTGAAGTAGAGTTCATTTCAACTATCTCGCGCGATATAAGAGAACAAAAAATTTCAGAACAGGAACTGAAAGCAGTAAATAATTTTCTTGATTTGGTGCTGGAGAATATCCCCAACATGATATTTGTAAAAGATGCCCGTGATTTGAGATTTGTACGTCTCAATAATGCAGGTGAAAAGCTTTTAGGTTTCACGAATGAAGAGTTGATGGGCAAAAATAATGCTGATTTTTTCCCTAAAGAGGAAGCTGATCTCTTTACAGCTAAAGATAATGAAGTTTTAAACCAGACCAGCGTTGTAGATATTCCGGAAGAACCTATCACCACAAAAAAGGGGGAGATACGGTGGTTGCATACAAAAAAAATTCCCATTTTAGATCCCGATGGCAAGCCATTATATTTACTTGGCATCTCCGAAGATATTACAGAGCTATTACAGAAAACTGAAATGGAAAAGTTGGCTGTGGCGGCTACAAAATCTTTTAACTCTGTAATAATAACCGATGAGTTTGGAAATATAGAATGGGTTAATGAAGGCTTTACTGCACTCACCGGATATAATTTAGATGACGTTAAGGGCACACATGGAGAATCGTTGAGGAGGGGCTCTGAAACCGGTATTTCTAATAGTGCCAGTTATTATAAAAGTGTTATACAGGGAAAAGTACCCATAACGTATGAAAGCAAAAACTATTCAAAGCAAGGAAGAGAATACTGGACCATAACAACACTTACACCGGTATTGGATAAAAGCGGAGAAGTAAAGCGCATTATCGCCATTGATTCGGATATTACGCTGGGAAAGCAAATGGAGGAAAATCTGCTTAACGCCAATAAAATTGCAGAAGATTCGCTCAGAAAAGGTAATAAGGCACTGAGGGAACTTATGGAGGCTAAAAAGCAATTGGAAGAATCTATGGGCGTTAAAGAGCAATTTCTTGCCAATATGAGTCACGAGATACGTACCCCTATGAATGCTATTGTAGGCTTTACTGACCTGACGTTAAAAACATCCCTATCACCGGAGCAAAAGCAATACATTGATGCAATTAAAACTTCCGGTGAAAATTTGATAGTAATTATTAACGATATCCTGGATTTTTCCAAAATACAATCAGGCAAAATACCTTTTGAACAAATTGAATTCAGCATTTCGCAGGTCGTTTCCACACTCACTGAACTGATGCTTCCTAAATCAATAGAGAAAAACATTAAACTATCCAAATCAATAGATAAAAGGGTACCTGATAGATTAATAGGTGATCCTACAAGGCTAAGCCAGATATTGCTAAATCTGGTTGGCAATGCCATTAAATTTACACAGAAAGGAGAAGTTAAAATAAATGTGGAGCTGGTTGCTGAAGATAAAGATACCGTAAACCTTCGGTTTTCAATTTCTGATACCGGTATTGGTATACCAAAGAAAAAATTACCATACATTTTTGATGCTTTTACGCAAGCTACTTACGATACTAACCGAAAATATGGAGGAACAGGCCTGGGGCTCGCTATTGTAAAACAGCTTATCGGGTTGCTGGGAGGAGATATAGAAGTTAACAGTAAGGTGAATGAAGGCTCAATTTTTACGTATGATCTTACTTATAGAAAGAATCTTAACCCGGAGGCAGCTAAAAAAGTTATATTGATTGAGAATGAACCGGACCGAATAACGGATGTAAATGTATTGCTTGTGGAAGATAATACATTGAATCAAATTTTGGCTCAAAAGGTGTTATCTGACTGGGGCTGGAAAGTTCAAATTGCTGATAATGGACTTATAGCTGTTGACAAAATTGAAAAACAAAATTTCGATGTGGTTCTTATGGATATTCAAATGCCCGAAATGGATGGATATGAAGCTACTCGTTATGTGAGGGAAATGTTGCCCCAGCCTAAATCATCTATACCAATAATTGCAATGACGGCACATGCACTTTCGGGCGAAGAAGAAAAGTGTTATAAAGCAGGTATGGATGGATATGTATCAAAACCATTTAATCCGGAAAAACTATACCGGAAAATTAATTCTGTTTTAAAAGTGCAAATCAATGGCGCAACTCATAATGGCAATACCAGTACAGAAAATAATACAGCATCTAAACATACCGACCTTACTTATTTGAAAGGAATTGCAAATGGAAGTAATGCATTTATTGCTCAAATGCTGAGTATATTTATTGAACAAACCCCACAAGTACTTGTGCGTATGGAAAAAGCTCTAAAAAACAAAGACTGGAAATCATTGAGGTTTGTTGTACATAAAATGAAACCTTCCATAATGTTTACAGGTTTATCGGAAATTATAAACGATGTCCCTCTTTTGGAAGAATATGCGGCGGAAGAATCTCATTTAGATGCCATACCTGCATTGGTAGATAAAATAAAAAAGGTTTGCAGAGAAGCTGTTGTGGAGTTGAAAGAAGAGCTGGGAAAATTCCAATAAACTCTTATATGTTTAAGCTATCCCTTTCGCTTTTTTACCCTGCATTTTATACTGTTCGCCGAAAAACCAACCAAATAAATACGGATGGTATTAACTTGCATATAGTAGTAACAATGAAATTTAAATAAGATAGGTAAAACTCCTGATTATTAGTATAACTTTTTAAACTTTAAAATTATGAAAACGCAGGAGTTAAAATCAACAAAAGCACCTCAAAAAGAATTTTCCAACACTTTATTCTATAGTACAAAGGGAAAATCAGAGCCAGTAGTTTTTTCTATGATAAAGCGATGGAAATGTTTATGTTCATTAGTGTTTGCAGGGATTCTATGTTCATGTAATAATAGCGACCAGCTTGTACAACAGTATAAAGCATTGCATGAGCATGATTCCCTGCTTATGTTGCAAACTCAGGCTGATGATTCAACTATCAGGGGCTATGTACATAATTTAAGTGATATACAAAGCAACCTGGATGAAATTAAAACCCGGGAGAAGATACTTACCGTACACGGCCAGAGTGAAAACAAAACCGGGAATACAACGATTGAAGATATAAAAGCTATTAATAAGTTAATTATTAAAAGTAACAGGGAGGTTGCAGCTTTGCACCAGGAGATAAAGCAGTTGAGCATAAAAGATGCTGACATGGAAAACACCATAATCATAATGGCTAATGAGCTAACAGAAAAAGATACTGAAATTTCAGCTTTGTTAAGCGGGCTTTCCAAGATTAATAATTCTTATACAGAGGTTACTCGCCAGTTTAATGACAGTATAGCGGTATTGCAAAATCAAAATGCCCGCATTGGATATATGATTAATACAATGAATACAGTGTATTATGCAATAGGTACGGAGAAGGAGTTAAAAGACAATAAGGTGATAACTGAAACAGGTGGGTTTGTTGGGCTCGGAAAAAACAAAGAGTTGACACCGGATAAGAATACCTCGTATTTTACAAAAACGGATTTGACAAAACTGAACATTATTCCTCTTAACGCCAAGTTTAAGAAGTTACTTACCACGCATCCTGCCGAATCATATAAAATAACGGGTGACAAGAAAGCAGATTCACTTGTAATTACCAATCAATCCGCATTTTGGAGCGAAAACAAGTATTTGGTGATAGCGGTTAAATAAAAATCGTAGTAGAACTTGCTTTAATAGCCTCATAGTAGTATGAGGCTATTTTTTATCCCTAAGATGGCTCATTTAAAACTATTTATAGTAATGTTCACCGAAAAAACAATGAATCAAACGTGAAGAGGTTATAACTTTAAGTAAAAATAAGAAGTCATGAATGTACATGCTGAATATTCGGTTTTTTTAGTAGATGATGATAAGATGTTTCTTACATCGCTAAAAAACAGTTTGCAACAGAAATTCGGTTCACTGTTGAATGTCTCTGCTTATAACACAGGGGAGGAATGTATGGAGCATATTTTTCAATTCCATCCTTTGGATGCACCTCCTGATATTGTCATTCTTGACTATAACCTGAATGATGAGGAGCATCCTGATGCCGCCGATGGTATGGAGGTATTGAAGGAATTAAAATCCATATCAAACGATACGCGTGTAATAATGCTTTCGGGCCAGGATACTTTGCAGATAGCTAAAGATGCCCTTAAAAATGGAGCCTATGAATACATTGCAAAAGGGGAAAATGCATTTTTTAACACCGAGAATATCCTTAAAAATGCGATTGAAGAAATAAAATCGACAAGGGAAAATAATAAATATTTAAGATGGAACCGTAATATGGGGATATTTATTATTGCCATGATTTTATTGGATGTTATCCGGTATTTATTTACAATTTAAATATCGGGAATGCTGATATACTGGCACGTCTATCCCGAAAATACAAGATTGCAAACCATTTTTAATACTGTTCATCGAAAATAGCGTGAAATTGAGATAAATGAAATGTAACTTTAAATAAAAGAAGAGTTATGGAACCACAAAATGAATATTCAGTTTTTCTGGTAGATGACGACAAGATGTTTCTTACCTCATTAAAAACCAGTTTAACCAGACAATTTGGGCCATCATTAAAAATTTCTGAATACACTACAGGAGAAGAATGCATCCAAAACATTGATACACCTCCCGATATTGTCATTTTGGATTATTATTTGAATGACGATAAGGATCCGGATACCCTGGACGGGATAAAAGTATTGCGGAAAATAAAGTCCGCATCAAATGATAGTGTTGTAATAATGCTTTCGGGTGAAGATAAGCTACAGGTTGCAATAGATTCTGTTAAAAATGGAGCATACGAATACATTGTAAAAAGTGAAAGTGCATTCGTCCGCATACAGCATACGTTGAAAAATGCCATTGAAAATATAAAATCATTGCGGGAAAATAATAAATACCTCAAGTTGAATATTTCGTTTGCAGTGATCATTCTTGCAATTGTATTAATAGATGTTATTTGGTACTACAGTTATCATTATAAATTTTAATAAATCTACCAGATTATGAAAATCAAGCGAATCCTTATCCCGACTGATTTTTCGGAAACTGCACAACTTGCAGTTGCACACGGAGCTTATATGGCCCACTTGTTCAAGGCTAAAGTTTTTCTTCTCCACGCAATAGAGGCTGAGGTTTACGCCATGCTGCCTGAATCTGCATTAGTTATGGAAATAGAACCTCCTCAGGAACATGTGGTGGAAAGACTGAGCAGTGTAGCTGAAGATATTGTAAAGAAGTATGATATAGAACTGTCTACCCTAACAGTGAACGGCAAACCTGCAAAAGGAATTGCTGCGGCAGTTAAGGAAAATGGAATTGATATAGTAATTATGGGCACTCATGGAGCAGGCGGCTTTGAAGAATTTTTTGTAGGTAGCAATACGCACCGGGTTGTTACTCTTGCACCATGCCCTGTTTTATCTATACAAAAGTTTGCAAAAAAAGTGGGGTTTTCAAATATTATAATGCCTATTGACAGCACCTTGCATTCGCGTCAAAAAATCAACAATGTAATTGCATTGGCCACCGCATACGAATCCAATGTACATATACTCGGGTTGCTTGAAAAAGACAATGAGGAGGCAGATGAGAAGAAATTTAAAATAAAATTAGATTCGGTGGAAGATAGGCTTATTCATGCAAATATTCCATTTACAAAAAAATTGGTCAGGGGTGATAACCTGGCAGTAGAAGCAATGAACTATTCAAAAGAAGTGAAGGGAGATTTGATCGTTATTATGTCAGATCATGAAAGTAAGCTTACCGGTATTTTCATGGGTGCTTATGCCCAACAAATCGTGAATCACTCCAGAATCCCTGTATTGAGCATAAAACCTGAAGAGACTACTATTGAAACATTTGACCTGACTGGTGGAACAGGCGTTATTATTTAAGGATCGCTTATAATGAAAAGGAGGGAAATAAAATGAGAATATTGGTTGTAGACGATGAGGAAATGACGGTGGCTGCACTATCTAAAAAGTTAAAGGAAAAAAATTATGAGGTACTCACTTCTTTTGATGGCGTAGAAGCGCTTAAACTAATTACAGAAGAAAAAATTGATCTCGTAATAAGTGATGTTATGATGCCCTGTATTTCAGGATTTACATTGCTAACGATGTTGAAAAATTTCTATTTCTGTAAAACCCCTTTAATTTTAATGTCAAGCTACGGAGAGAAAAGCTTTGCAGATAAATCGTACGATTTAGGTGCCCACACGTTTATTAAAAAGCCCATAGATTATAATGATCTCTATAAGAAAATAGAAGAAGTGGCTTCACAAGGAAATTCTTAAATTTTTCTAAATACCTGCAAGGAAAATCTATTGCCATTTTTTTCGCCGATTTATGGGGAATGTTTAAAGCATATTTTTTTCTGTTCATCTAAAATTTGAAGTGGAAAAAGTATTAGGCGCTACCTTGCAGACTCAAGCAATAAGTTAATAACATTTAAATTTTAAAACTATGAACTCACAAAAAATTGCGCTGTTTGGTATTCCGGGGGAAAGTACCCGGCGCTTTGCAACCGAAGCTCTTAGAAGGGGCCACAGTGTTACGGCCATTGTACCTAATGAAAAAGAGTTTACCTTAAAACATCCGAATCTTAAAGTGGTGACGGGTGACGCAAGAAAAGATCAGGATGTAAGCAAATTTGCCCAGGGACATGACGTGGTAATTTGTACATATGAGCCTACACAAGCTAAGCCACGCGAACATGTTGAAATTATGCGCTCGGTAATTGATGGCGTGAAAGATTCAGGGGTTCATCATCTGATATCTGTTGCACATCCATTTGGGCAACCGGTAGAAAGAACCGAAGAATCCTACAACGAGTTTAAGCCGATTGTAAAAGCCCAGCAAGAAGCGCTGAAGCTCTTCCAAAATGAAAACCGGATTCACTGGGGTTATGCACATTCAATTGAGCCCGAAGCCGAAGCAAAAACAGGTAAATACCGGAGCAGCAATGAAATTCTATTCACTAGCCCCGAAGGTGAAAGCAGGATACCATTGGAAGGTTATGCTTCTGCCATAATTGATGAAGCAGAAAAAGGTGAAATGGAACTTCATGATTTTGGGGAAGAAGAAGGAAAAGAAGACTAGCCTGATGTTGGCATAAAGAATAAACACCCTGATGATAAAATGTCAGGGTGTTTATTTGTTTTTAAATATGCCGAATTAGCTATAGCTGGCCGAGTGGAAAATTCACCGATGAATTATTTGTTTTCAAATCTCCGTTTTGTGTATTCATCGAAAATCGGAAACAGAAAATAGATAACGGAGTTATCTTGCAATGTAATCAGGAATTAATAAACTTTAAATTTCAACTCTATGTATTCACAAAAAATTGCACTGTTTGGTAATTCAGGTGAAAATAGCCGGCTAATTGCAAAAGAAGCTCTTAGAAGAGGTCACTACGTTACGGCCATAGTGCTTAATGAAAGGTATTTCACCCTAAAGCATCCCAACCTTAAAGTGATATCGGGTGATGTGAGAAAAAATTATGAAGTAAGTAAATTGTCAACAGATTATGATGCAGTAATCTGTGCCCATGAACCTGTAGAAGCTAAACCAAGGGAACATGTATATGTTACTCGTGCTGTAATTGAAGGTGTAAAAGATTCGGGTGTTCGTCGGCTTATTTTTGCAGTACATCGAATTGGGCATCCAATAGAAAGGACTGAAGAAGCATATGATGGATTCAAGCCAATTTTAAAAGCCCAACAGGAGGCGCTGAAAATTTTAAAGAATGAGAACCTTCTTCAATGGGGATATGTACATTCCATTGTGCCGGAAGCAGTTTATCAAGAAGGCAAATATCAAAACAGTAATGAAATTTTATTTACTACTCCGGAAGGAGAGAATCGCTTGCAGGAAAAAGAGTACAGTTCGGTTATACTTGATGAAATTGAAAAATATCAAATACCATACTACAATGAGAGCCTGAAAGGATTAATGGAAATTAACATATAGCAATCAATCCGTCAATTCCCTGTAAAAGCCAATTTGATTTTTAATTAGCACGCATAAAACCTATTTCTCAATAAATACATCTTACAAACTCTATGAATACAATTGCAGATACCATCACCGTCATTCAGAAAGAATTGCTTGAAACAATACACTTTCCGCACGAAGAAGTATTATCAGATGCCGTACTAATACAATTTAGAAAATATGAAGCTCAGCGGGCAATGAAATTAGGAAATACTTATAAAGATAAGGTAAAAGTTGTATTTGAGGATACTGAAGGAATAAAGATGATTGAGACTACAGTTTGGGGAATGACAGATAATGATTTGATTTTCAAAAGAGGGATGATGGTGCCGCTAAATCGGATACATGAGATTATTATTTAAGGTGTAGGCCAATCCCTATAAAATAAAAGAGGGTTCAACTTTTTAAGTTAAACCCTCCGGGTGGGAGCTACCGGGTTCGAACCGATGACCCTCTGCTTGTAAGGCATAAAATTCAGATGTTAGGTTTTTATATGAAATATACCTGAATAGCCAGTAAATATTAACATTCATAGGGGTTATGTTCATAACTATTATAAGGTTGTTGATGGGTTATTAATACTATTTGTTTGTACTTTTGTTTGTACTTTTGAAATATCTACAGACAAAGACAAATTTATGAAAATAACCACAGCTATCATTTTAGAGACCCGTAAACCCGGTACTGATAATACCTACCCCGTAAAGTTAAGGGTTACTTATAATAGAAATTGCAAATATTACATACTTCGCTACCCTAAAAACAATGAAAGTATTTATCTTACTGATATTGATTTTCAAAAAGTAATGGGCGACCGACCCCGTGAAGAAAGTAAAAAACTAAGACTAATATTAAATGCCCATGAACAAAAAGCAGTAAAAGATATTGAATCATTGCCAGTATTTACCTTTGAAAAATTTGAACGTAAATATTTTGATAAGAGAGATAACAAAACTGATGTGATTTCAGCCTTAAAGAATAAAGCAAACTTACTAAGAAGCGAAGGCAGAATATCAACTGCAATATCTTATGAATGTTCTATAAACTCTTTAAAAAAGTTTACTGAAAAAGATACTTTGGCATTTGAAAAAGCAGATACTCATTTCTTCAATGATTATGAAAAGTGGATGCTTAAAAATAATAACAGTAGTACTACAATCAGTATGTATGTGCGTAATGTGCGCACGATTTTTAATGAAGCTGAAAGAACCGGGGTAATAAAGCAAAGTTTATATCCTTTTGGTAAAGATAAATACGTTATTCCCGGTGGTAGGAACGTTAAAAAGGCACTTACAATTAAAGAAGTAGGGTTAATAGCTAACTATAAAGTCAAAGAGGGGACAAATGAACACCGTTACCGGGATTATTGGTTATTTAGTTATTTATGCAACGGTATTAATGTAAAGGATATTGCACATCTCAAATATTCTAATATTGACGGTGATATAATAAGATTTGTAAGAGCCAAAACCCAAAGAGAGAACAAGGGCAATCAAAGAACTATTTCTGTGGTTATAACAAAAGAAGTAGGTAAAATTATTGACAGTTGGGGTAACAAGCCCGGTACAAAAGAAAAATATATATTCCCAATACTTGAAGCAGGGCTTACACCTGAGCAAATTTATGGTAGAATACAACAGGCTACAAAATTCATAAATAAGTATGTAAATGATATAACCGAGGCATTAGAATTAGGCACAAAAGTAACTACTTATACAGCCCGTCATAGTTTTGCAACTGTTTTGAAACGCACCGGGGCAACATTAGAGTATATTAGCGAAAGTTTGGGGCATAGTAACATTGCAACTACTGAAAACTACTTGACACTCAAGAATTACTGCGGACAAGCTATACCCTCCCCCTAAAGGGGGAAAAATCGGCAGTTGTGAAAGGATATGGCAGCGAACTTGGTAACCGAAAACGGGTATTGGGCAGAGCGAACAGAAAAATGATTTCCAACAAACGAATCTTGCATTTGATTGACATTGCAAAAAGCAAGGGAGAGAAAGAAATTGAAAAAAATTTTTGGGAAGTTTTCCATTGCCAAAGAAAAATAGTTACGACCAATGGCAGGCAGCATTGTAACTATTGCGGGCGGCGGTTATGTTCAGTTTGTAATAACATCAGGGAGTATATCCTAAGAAGCAAGTTTGGACCTGTTTTTGATACTTGGAAGGACCCGCACTATCTTGTTCTTACAACAAAGTCGGTCCCTGCAAGAAAGCTAAAATCAAGGATGGATGCCATGTATAGGGCATTTAAGCGAATAAACTCAAAGTATCAAAAGCGGCGGCAACGTGGGGACAAAATAGAATTTAAAGGAATAAAAACCCTTGAATGTGAGTTTAATCCTGATAAGCGTTGGTATAACCCTCATTTCAATGTACTGGTCCCGAATAAAGAAGTGGCTGAACTTTTACTAATGGAATGGCTGAAACTATG
>Ga0206858_1176_pt1 | contig 15023 bp, 8 predicted proteins | sample Alteio_BWOrgCont_46_FD_152622 | JGI IMG/M metagenome (GOLD analysis project Ga0206858, IMG submission 152622) | Enriched cells from forest soil in Barre Woods Harvard Forest LTER site, Petersham, Massachusetts, United States -... | ecosystem: Environmental > Terrestrial > Soil > Temperate forest > O... | reverse complement strand
GTTGATGACATTCGTCGTGCTCGTCAGGCCGTCAATGTTCAGAGTGCCGACGGTGATGGCCGCATTGGTTGGGCTGGAAGGCTGGAGTTGCAGGGTCGTGCTGGTGTTGTTGGAGGAGCTGGGAGAGAGAGACAACGCGGTGAGCGGGCCGGTCGCGTTGGCGATGGCCAGCGAACCGCCATTGAGGTTGATCGTGCTGACGCCTATCGGATCGGATACGAGGTTATTAATCGTCGCGCTGCCGCCGGCGATGGTGAGCGTGCCGGTCGTCGTGGGCGCGCCGGTGCTGCCGGTGGTTGTAGCCAGATACAATGTGCCGGGCACGGCCAGCGAGCCGGGGCCGAGGAGATTGATCGCGCCCACCCCATTGTCGGTGTCAGACTCAGTTTGATAGCCGTTATACAGGGTCGTCGCATTGAAAGTGCCAGCGGCAATATTCAGAATCCCGGTGGCGGCGTGGGCTCCGGAGGCATTAGGCGAGCGTCCCAAATACATGGTGGTCACCAGGGCATTGACGGACCCGAGCGAGAAATCGGCCGTGCCCGCCGGCGAGGAAGAGGCTCCGGTCTGGCCCAAGCCGTCACCGATGGACCAGGTCGAAATTGGACTGACGCCGTCGGCCGCGCGGAAAACAGCCAGCGGTGTTCCGGCGAGGCCGGTATTGAACTGCAGGGCAGCGACTTGTTTGCCGATGCCGACGCCGAGCGTGTTCACGTTGAACGTGTTCGCCTGTCCGAGATAGAGGTAGGCTTCCGTCGTGTTGTTTACGCCCGCTTCTCCGACCAACAGCGACAGCGTTTCAGTCTGGCCCGTTTCTGAGACAGCGCCGCCCGTGGCTGTAATGGTGTTGGTCGTGGCCAAATAGAGCACACCGGCGTAATGTCCGGGGGTGCTGCTGGCGGACCCGCCGACAGCAAAGGTGCTGACATTAGCGGTGAAGGCGCCCAAGCCCGACAGGTCCAGAGTGGCTGCGGGCGCGGGAAACGCGGCGCTTGACAATGCCACCCAAACGCTGCCGGCGGTATTGTTCACATTCAAGGCGCCGCTCGGGCCTGCGATGGTCACGAATTCTGTGCCGTTCACACCAAAATCAACGGTTGGGCTCCCCACCGTTAGATTGCTCGTGTTCAGCGAGATTCCCTTGTTGATGTAGGTGTTTTGAAAGGAATTGTTGCCTATGTTGGTGTAGGTCAGGCTCGATACGGTGGTGTTTTGATCAACAATATTGTTGATATAGTTCGAGTTGGCGATGCCGCCGGGACCGCCTCCCAGACTGTTGAAGGGAGACCCGTTGGCCGAGGCGGTGTTGTTGAAGAATACATTGTCAGCCGCCCCCGGCGCGCCGGGAAATTGCCAATTCAGACGGTCCGACCAGTTGGTGTTGACGTTGTTGAGAGCATCCACTCCGCTCCAAGTCACAAACGGCCGGACGTTGACAGGCCCGCTCAGGACGGTGAGCAGCACATTGGTTGTGCCGCCCTCCGTGACATTACCGGTGTATCCGACGGGAAGAGTGCCCAGACCGAAGTTAAATTGAGACATCGGCGTGGTCGATTGCATCACAGAAAAGGTGACTGGGTAACTGGCCAGGGGCGGCAGAGAAAGAATGTTAATGGTGTTCGTTGGGCCGCCCACGTTGATTGCAGTGGCGTCAATCACGGTCGGAGCGTAAGCCACGGCCAGATCGAGGCTGGCATTGGTCACGTCCAAACTGGTCAAGGGCGTAGCAGATGTGCCTGCGGTGTTGCTAACAATGAGCGTGCCGCCGTTGATGGCGATCACGCTTGTGCCGCCGTTGGTGCCGGGCACGATGGAGTTAGCCCAAACCGATCCACCGTTAGTAATGTTGAGAATGCCAACGGGCGTCACGGAATAGGCCTGGCTCCCGCCGACGTAAGTGAGATTGAGGACCGTGTCAACGATCAACAAGCCCGTGCCGCCAACATTGACCGTTCCGGCGCCGGTGGAATCAACATTGCCGTTGGAGTCAGCGCCGTTGTAACTGATGTTCAAGTTGCTCGCATTGATCGTCCCTTTGTTGAAGCTGAGCACTCCTTTCACCTGGCCGCTGGAACTGGTATTGACAGAATTCAGGCCGACGTAAATATTATTGGCCAGGGCACTGACTGAACCACCCGTGAAATCGTTTGTGCCCGCGGAGGCCAATGGCGCCGTGGCATTGTCAAGGCCGTCGCCAATGACCCAATTGGCCACGGTGCTGGCACTGTACCCTCGAATCGTCGCGGTGGGGCTGGCGCTGACGACACTCGGATTGAAAAAGATTCCGCCGCTGCCCAGTTGCCGACCGATGGAGATGTTATCGGCAAAGATGGCATTGCTCAAACCCAGGTACAAAGCGGACGGCAGTCCTGCCAGCGTATCGGCATCGCCAACTTCCAGCGCCACTGCGGCGCCATCCGCGTTGTCGGGTTGAGATGAGCCTGTATAAATGACGTTGGTTTGGGCCAGATAAAGGACGCCCGAAGGCTGCGGAACGGTGTAAGCGCCAGCGGTATAACCGCCCACTCCCACCAAGAGCGATAAATTAGATGAAATGAAGGTCCCAAGGCCGGACATGTCCAACGTGGCCCGCGGTGATAATCCAGGCGTTGCCGTTCCTAGACCGACGAAAAGCGTGCCGCTAATGTTTTCTGCCGCCAGGGTTCCAGTGGAGCCGCTAATGGTGACATTCCCAGTCGCGCTTGTCCCGAAATCCAGCGTTGGACTGCCAACCGTCATCGTGCCACTAGGGATGCTTAGAACATTGCTGCCGGATATAGAAGTGTTTTCATAACTACCGCCCGTATTGGTGTAAGTCACCGAGGTCACCGTAAAATTCGTGTTGGCGATGTTGTTAATTTTAGAGGCCACAACCGCGCCCGGGCCGCCGCCAGGAGTGCTAAGGGCCGATGCGGTTTGGGATGAATTCCCGCCGGTTGAATTGAAGACGACGAGTGTGTTGAGACCGGGAACAGTACCAGCAGACCAATTGGCGGTGTCCGTCCAATTGGTGTTCTGGTTGGGAATATCGGCTCCGGTCCATCCCGAGGGCGACTGCGGACCGGAAGTGAGCTGCAATTCAATGACACCGTTGTTCGCGCCGCCCTGAATAATTTGGCCTTTGTACCCTGTCGGAATACTGCCCAATACGAAGCTAAAGGTGCCGTTTTGCAAGATGATGGAGTTGGGCGATTGGATCAGGGGAATCACAGTCGGGAAACTGAAGACGTTGGGCAAGGCGGTGATGTTGATCGTAGTCACATCTGTCGCGGAAAAGTCGGCGTTGACATTGGTGGCCACGATGGGCGCCACGCCCTGGGCACCCGAGAGATTAAGGGTGGCGTTGGACAGATTCAGAGTGGTCAAACCGGCTGCCGCAGTGCCGGCGATATTGGTCAGAACCAGATTGCCGCCATAGACACTGATGGTGCTGTTGCCGGCGCCCGCCAGGATTGAATTGACCCACGCGGTGCCACCGTTGGTAATGTTGAGCGTGCCCGTGGCATCGCCCGCAGTGGCGCAACTGGCCATGATCAAACTGTTATTCACGATGAATGTGCCGTTGCTAGCTCCGACGTTGATTGTTCCGGTCCCGGTTTTCCCCGCCGTATTGGCGGTCGGTTGATAGCCCAGATAGTTGGTGTTCACGTTAAAAATTCCACTCCCAATGCTTAATGTGCCCGCAGTTGCGCCGCCGCCAGTTCCGGTGGCTCCTGCCCGACCCACGTAGAGAGTTATGACCTGCGCGTTGACCGTGCCGAGGGAAAAATCAACCACCCCAGCTGCGGTGGTGGTCCCAGTGTTGACGATGCCGTCGCCGATGGACATGGTCGTGACCCGGGTGTTGGTGAAGCCCACCAGCGTGGCGATGGGATTGTCCCCGGTATAAATTGGGTTGAATTGAATCCTGCCGGCTGAAACTTTTTGGCGGCTGACGCATATTGTATCGGCGCTGAGGTAGTTGGAGAGGCCAAGATACAGATAACAAACGCCACCGTTATTGGAAGTGGTGTCGCCGACATCAATCGCGCCGGTGCCAACGGTATCACTAGTTTCTGTAGCAGCGGTTTGGTATTCGGCTACGATCTTGTTGGTTTCTGCGAGGTAAAGAATGCCGCCGGGACGATTTTGCGTTGTGGTGCTGGTATAAGCCACCCCAACCATGAACCGGCTCACAGCGACCTGAAGCGTTTGCAGGGCCGACATATCCAGCGTCGCCACCGGCGACCCGCCCCCGGCGGAACCCAGACCGACGAAGAAGACGGCGTTCGTGTTGGTGATGTTTAGCGTGGCATTCGTCCCGGCAATCGTAGTCAGGGCGGTGGTAGTTCCGAAGTCCAGAGCATCGCTGCCTGAAACGAATCCGCCGGTGTTGGTAACATTTAGAGTCAACCCATTGGTCAGGTAGATGTTGTTGTAATTGGCGCCGGTGTTGCTGAAGGTGATCGCGGAGAGGGTGCCGCCAAAGCCGCTGTCAATGATGCTGTTAAAATTGGCGAGACTAAGACCGTTGGTGCCACCGCCAACGGTAATGAGACCCGCCGTGCCGAAGGCGTTGCTGCTGGTGAAAATGACGGTGTCCGCAAAGCCTGGCAATCCATTTGGGGTCCAATTGAGGATGGAGGACCAATTCAAATTCGCGTTGGGTCCATTGGTCCAGTAATAGGTCGTTTGCGCGCGCGCGACTTGGGTTGCAAAGACGAGAACGGATGATAAGACGAGCGTTTTGATAAATGAATGAGTTTTCATAAAGAGACGAGGCGAGAGGCTGTTTCTACGCGCTGCGCGGTGCATGTGTCCATTGTGTGATTGGTCGAGGTTAGCACACAAACCCTTGCCGTCAATGAGTTTTTCCAGCAAAAAATTGATGTTTTTCGTCACCAACAGGCCGCGCCTCAATCGCCCGGCTTGACCGTCCACATTCCCTTGGGATTATTGGTCGTCCCGGTCCCCACCGTTTGCTGAATGCTTAAAGACTGAACGTGATTGTCGTGGAAGAGATAGTTGAACTTTATTCCGTGGGACTTATACACCATCATGCCTTCGTTGTCGGGGTCGCTGGGATCCAATTGGAAAAGTTCCCCATTGCCCTGGCCGGGGTCGGGACTATTGGGGGCGATGCAGATGCAAGGCCAGATGTTGCCAGCCACGTTGTCGCCAGAAGGATCTTCGACCAGCAGAATCGTGCCCGCAGGATCCAGAACGACTTTGGTTGGATAGCCGGTTGCATTCCAGTCCGCAATGAAGCCACCGTCCCAGTAAATCCCAACACCATTCTGAATGGGCGGCAAAGGGTAGTCTCCCTGCGAGCACGGCACTTGGTAGCCCGTCTCCCAGTCAGGACCGGCTGAAACCATGGCATAGCTTCTTCGCCCAAAGAAATTGGGGTAGTTGGCCACCCAGGCGGTGTCCGGGCCCGTATCCGCCGGGCACCGCAGAATTGGAGGGGTGATATCCGCCTCGATGGCCCCGCCAGACAGATCGGTCAAGGAATTGTGGCCGCCAATATAGCGATTAATCCAACAGTCCCAGCTTTGCTCGTCGGCGATGCTCTGGATACCGGCTGGCGGGAAATTTTGGAGATTGTCGTCGGCAAAAAGCGTAATGCCCAAGCCCAGTTGCCGGAGATTGGAACTGCATTTGGTTTTCATGGAAGCAGCTTTGGCGCTGGCCAGCGCGGGGAGCAACATCGCGGCCAGAAGGGCGATGATGGCGATGACCACCAGCAATTCGATCAAGGTGAACGCCGCCGGCGGTGTTCCCTTCATGGCGAGGCCCCGCCTGTTTGCTGGTGTTTTCATGTGACGACCGATATAAATGCTCTCGTTAACGGTCCACCACAATAACTTTCCATTTCTTGGTAATGGCGTACTTTTTTCCGGCCGGTGGCGGCGGAATGGTCAAATCATTACGCGCCGCGGCAAATTCCTCAAAGCTGCCTGAGAGCTTTTGTCGAACCATCGTCCTGTGGAGTTCCTTGGTTAATTGCGCGAGGGTAGCCTCCTCCTCGGGGCTTAGGTGCGTGGATGCCGCCGCACCATCCGAGCCGTTTTGCTTGCAGCCTGGGGAGAGGCTCAAGCTGGCCGCCAACAATAACGCCATAGCCCAGCGCGCCATTTGTGCCAGGCGGATGCGGTATTGGTGATGCATTCGGAACATCTTCATTGGTGGCTGCTTTTTAGTCAAAATGAATAATGCCCCTTTGCAAGGCGGTGGTGCTGGCCTGGGTGCGATCGTTGACTCCGAGCTTGGCCAGGACGTGGCCGACGTGCAATTTGACCGTCACCTCCGCAATGGCCAACTCGGCGGCAATTTCTTTGTTGCTCCGGCCTTTGACGATCAGCCCCAGGACATCAATCTCGCGGGACGTCAACTCCGGGTGCGTCATGCGCTCGGCCAGCCGGGCGCCGACTGCGGGGGAGATGTGCCTTTCACCGGCGTGAACCGCACGAATGCCGGTAATCAGTTCATTGCGGGTGGCGGTTTTGAGAAGGTAAGTGCGCGCCCCGGCCAGGAGAGAGCGGTAAATATCTTCCTCGCCATCGTGTGTCGAAAGCATGATGATGGCTGCACCGGGAAATTCCTGGCAAATCGCCCTTGTTGCCTCTACGCCGCTTATGCCCGGCAATTTCAAATCCATTAGCACAATGTCCGGCTTTTCCTGGCGGTAGAGCGTTACGGCTTGCTCGCCCGTCCCGGCCTCCGTGGCCACAGCCATGTCCAGCTCGAGATTAATCGAGCTTCTCAATCCCATGCGCACTACGAAGTGATCGTCAACCACCATGATTCGGATTTTCTTCTCGGTTGACATACTTCTTGTTTTAACCGGCGGCTCGCATTTCCAATTCGGCGGAGGCGCCCGTCGTGAAAGACAACTCCTCGCTTCCGGCCACTTCGACACGAATTTCCGTGCCTTGTCCTGGGGCGCTGATCATCGTGTAGCGGCCGCCCATCTTTTCGGCCCGCTCGCTCATGTCGAGCAAGCCAAAATGTCCGCCATAGATGACCGATTGGTTGTCGGCCTCGAAACCGACGCCGTCGTCGGTAACGCTCAAGCAAACTTTGGCCGGCTGAAAGTCCAGGCGGACTACGATTCTCGTGGCGCGCGCGTGCTTCAGGGCATTGGCCAAGGCTTCCTGCGTGATGCGCAGTAAATTGTTTTCCATTTGTGGGGGCAGCCTTCTTGACACACCGGAATTTTCGACCTCGATGGGGACACCCGAGCTGCGTGACATGAGCTTGGCGACTTCGGCCACCGCGTTGACAAGATTGCTGTTTTCCAGCAGGTGCGAGCGCAAGTCCCACACGGAACGGCGGGCTTCGAAGAGACTGCGTCGGCTCATGTTGCGGGCCAGTTCGAGCATCTGACGGGCGGTGCGGGGCGCTTCATCGAATTTGGCGGCGACCGTTTCCAATTGGATAGTGATGGCCACCAGTTCCTGTTCGAGGGTGTCGTGAAATTCGCGGGCGATTCGGGTCCGCTCCTCCAGGACGGCCTCGCGCTGAAGCTTTTGCTGAATGATGGCCGTTTGTTTCCGGACGCGGCGGTCCAGCACAACAACCCAGGCAAACCCCGCTGAGAGCACCACCCCCATGATCGCCACAATCCAGAGAAGACGTGCAAGGGTCCACCAAGGCGGATTATGGACGACCACGACATCACTGGCCGAGCGCAGCAACAATTGGAATGTTTCCGGCCTGGTGGCAATTGAGGGGTTCCAATTTTCCATCGGTTGCGCCAGACAAACGCCGGTCAATTCAAGCTCGCTTCCTTTTTGCAATTGACTGAACCGCCGGTCCGCTTTGGAGGCTTCGAGGCGGGCATTGAGGATTAAATTGTCCGCTTCAACGATGAGCACTTGTTCACCGGCGCGCTGCACTTGGTTCATCAGCGTGCCACGCACCCGCACCAGGCCGCATTCGTAATCCGCCGAAACCAGTTGGTTCATTCGGGCGTTGATCGGCGTCGGAGGCGCGGCATGTCCGACGCGGCAAACCAAGGCATCCTCGAGAACCGGCGAGTATTGTCCGACCAGCGGAAAGCCTGTTGCTTCCACCAAGTCTCCCGGAACGAGCGCGTTGGTTTGGTCGGTCTTAACATACAATCCATCCCCGCCATCCTGGATGAACAACGAATTGCCCTTCTGCTCGGTGACAATCCCCGGCACTTTAACGCGACGCCCATAATAACCTTCAGAATTGAACCACAACAAACGGCTTAAAGGAACGGTGACTGGTTCGCCTGAGGCCGGAATGTCCACCACGACGTCTTCGGAACTGCTGACGCTGATATAAGCGGCGCAAATTTGGCGTTTATTATTGAAGCGGGTTCGGACCACGCCTCGCACGCGAACGGTCGCGCCAATCAATTTCCCTGAATCCGGCCAATCGAAGTGGGTGACCAGCGCGCTTAACCGCTGCCCATCCAGCAACAAATCCAGCCGCGTATGCTCCTGCACGGCGGGCACGATGGAACGGACTTCGCCTCGGACCTCTACCCATTGGCTGTCTTCTTTGCCTGTCGCGAGTTGCTCGAAAGTAACGGGAACGGGTTTGGGCAACGCCGCTCGGCCGAGGACTCGGATCTCCTGGGAAAAAACCAATGGCACAAAATCCCCCGCTTGGCTGACGCCTTTGACCTCGATTTCATCCCCGACGTTGAAGTTAGTTCCGTCCCCCAACTTCACATAAATACCCGCCGTGGCGTCGTGGAGAAATAATCCCCAATCGGATCTGGCATCGCAAAAGGTCACCACCCCTCGCACCAGCGCCGGGTAACGCCTCGCCGCCTGTTCGGGTGAAACCTCGCGGATCTCACGAATGGAAGTCATCCAGGGCAGGGGCACTGACGTGAGGTTGGTATCGGCGCGGCCGGAAAGGGCAAACAGAAAACCACCCAGTATGGCCGCCCGCAATGCAGACGGCGATGCGGCACACCGGAAATCAAGAGTGTTCATGCTCTCATTTTGCCAGAAATCGCCGGGCACTTCAATCCAAGACGATGCTTGGGAAAAATTTGAGGCGATAGCGGGCATGTAGCTCCACCTTCGCAATATCAGGTGGGATGGTCAATCAGGCACTAAGGTTAATGAACACCTATACTAAAGGCGTAGAACAATACAAACCCAATGCCTTCGTGACAGATTCCTGGGAAAGAGGCAGGATCATCCAATCCATTAAAGCAATTTGGCAAACAAATCGAATCGCCCGACGACTATCTACACGTATGAAAAAGCACCATCATTCCACCTCAGTAATTCTGGCAGCCGCGGCTTTGGTTCTGGCGGGGGCGGCCCAACTCCAGGCCACCCCCAATTTTGTCGTGGCAGCCTTCGCGACCGGTACGCAGGGACAACCCAATGGCGGACAGTACAGTGGCGATGACATCTCAGTCCCCTATGGCGCGGGCACCATTGTGTGGGATGGCGTGACTTATGATACGGCTGACGGTTCCACGGGCGCGGCTTACATCACCGCCAACTTTTCGTCGGCCAACAACACGGACGTTCTGGTTTCCATGGGGCCTGGTTACAATAATTGGTATTACGAAGGAGACAGCGCTTCCTGTCCGACGGGCACGGTTGATTTCACGCAATATCATGCGGTCCAGTTTGACATTCTCTACGACACCAACTCCGCCTTGACCATTTCACAATTTAACACGGGCAACAACTGGCCGACGAACTATCTCACAGCGGCAGCGCTGGCCTCGGGCGGTTCGAATTACATGGCGACGAAGGGCGGATACTACACCGCTGGAGTGAATGTGGATTTGTTCACTGGTGCTAACGGCGCCAATGTGTATTTAGGAACCTTTCAGATTCCCACCAACGCGGCCTCGGGCTGGCAAACTGTTACCATGCCTTATAGTGATACTCTTTCTGGAATAACTTCCGGCGCCGGTCTCTGGTTCCAAGGTTCCTTTGGCGGCGGGTCGGGCATCAATGGCGGTCCTTACAATGCGTCATTTTGGATTGATAACGTTGTCCTTGTAGGGAACGTGACTGTGGCCGCTCCTCCGACCCTGGCGCTTCCCACAAAATCGGTTCCCGGACTTAACGTATTCGCCAGCACGGAAGGCAACAGCTTCTATGACCGCCAGGGAGTCCTGCTGGTGCCCAACAGCGGATTGTCTTGGGCCGGTAGCACCAGCAGCACACCCACCTACCCGGTTAAATACTCGTTCACCCTTAACAGTTTTCCGGGCAATTCAACCTACGGCGGCGAAGCCTATATGTTCTTGGTGCCGAACCCAGTCGGACAGGAAGGCGGCCCCGACTATAGTGAAGCCAACTGTGCCATTTTCGAAATCCAATCCACACCCAACGGCGGGCAGGGGATCTTCCAAATCAAAGTCAACGAACCGGGTGGAAACAATATGCAGTACGGCAATGCTCCCTACACCAATGCCCCGGGAACTTGGCCTGGCGCAGCAACCGTCGCTTTAACCAATTGGTTTGAAACCGGCGGTTTAACCAATGTCCAAAGCAAACAGCTTTATGGGACTTGGACGCTCCAATTCACTACGTCGGCCAAGGGATCGCTCATTGCGCCCGATGGGACTATCGCCAACTTCACCATTCCTTCCTACTACGCCACCAACTTCCAGGAAAACGGCAGTACCGCAACCGGCTTTAACATCTATCTGGGCATGCAGGCCAACCAGGCCTCGGCCATGGATCAGGCGGTGGTTTATGGGAGTTTCGCCCTGACCAATGTGGGCGCCAATTTCAGCGAAAACTTTGTCGGTGAAACGACCTTGAACACGAACAACTGGAACCCCAAGTACGCGGGTGGCCCCGCGGGCGTGTTAATCGTGCCTACCAACGCTCCTTATTGGATCAATTGGTCGCTTCCTTCGGCCGGCTTCACCTTGACTGACAGCGGCAGCCTGGCCACCAACGCCATTTGGAATAATGTCTCCAATTTTCCGCCTATCTCCATGTTTGGCAGCAACGTTCAATTGATTTCCGCCAATGACTTGCCCAACGGCAAAGCGGCTTACTTCGAATTAGTCAAACGAACCTTTAGTCAACTGCTGGTTTTGCTGCCGGGGCAAACCAACGCGCCCAACACAACCACTGGAAAAGTCGGAACGCCCGCTCCATTCAGCCTGAGCGCTTCCGGCGGGGTGCTCAACTTCACCGTGCTTGCAGTGGATTCCCATTGGAACCCGGTTTCCGGTGTCAATGACACCCTTTCGTTTACCGACACGGATGGCGGGATTTATTCGCCCCCGCTGACCCTGGCAAACGGAACTGGCACGTTCTCCGTGTTTTTCCAGAATACGGCCAGCAACGTCACGATCACCGCGTCCGATACGACAACCCCTACCATCGGAACCAACGTCAGCTCCGCATTCACGGTCGGGCCATGAGTGCGCACCTTCACATTGCGGGCGCGGGATCAAGCCCGCGCCCGGCACCTCATGCTCGCGGATTTACCCTGATCGAGCTGTTGGTGGTGATCGCCATCATCGCCATCCTGGCGGCCATGTTGCTCCCCGCCTTGTCCTATGCCAAGCAGCAGGCGCAGTCAACTCAGTGCATGAGCAACGGCCGCCAGATCATGATTGGCTGGCACATGTATGGTGACGACTCAGGCGACATCCTTCCCCCCAATGATTTTCCGTACGAGACCTGCTATTACACGGCCAGCGCCGCCACCAAAACGGAAATGAAGAACTGGGTTTGCGGCACGATGGAGCAACCCATTGATGCCATTGAACTGAGTGAACTCACGGACCCCGTCGGCACGGCGCTCTCTCATTATATCGCCAACCCCTACATTTACCATTGCCCGGCGGACAACTATGTTGACCCGAGTTCGCACGCCATTCATGTGCGCAGCATTTCCATGAACTCCGCCGTTGGGACAACTTGGTGGGGCTACTACAATGGCGGGACGCCGCCGCTGGGCGCACCGGTTGAAGGCGGATGGCTGGACGGCAGCGCATACGACGCAGCCCAAAACACCTGGCTGACCTACGGAAAATTGTCCTCCTTCACAAGGCCGGGCCCGGCCAACACTTGGGTGATCATGGACGAAAACTCGTACTCAATCAACGACGGTTCGCTGGCCATCTCCGCCGCCGCCACGCCCGGAAACACCTATCTTGTGGATTTTCCTTCCGGCAACCATGATCATGCTGCAGGCATCTCGTTCGCCGACGGCCATTCGCTCATTCACCAATGGAGGGATGCGCGCACCTACACTCCACAAGGGCTGCTGGCCCCCGGCCAAGGCGGGCAAGGCTCAACCATCCAATCCCCTGACGATCAGGACTGCTTTTACCTTGCGCCCATTACATCCGCGATGAAGCAATGATGGCGGCCCGGTTTGCTTTTTTGGAACATTGGATTATAAATGGGAATGAATTCTCGCTTGCTGGTGACAGTGTGCAGTCTGTTGCTGCTGCAAAAAGTGACTGCGCAGGCGCCGTTGCCGATTTACACGGATAATCTCGTCAACAACTTCCAAAACTGGAGTTGGGCCACGGTCAACTTTTCCAACACTTCGCCGGTTTACTCGGGAAGCTATTCGATCAGCGTCACCGCTTCGGATTACTCGGCGGTCTGGCTCCATGGTCCGGGTTTTAACACCGCTCCCTACACAAATCTGAGCTTTTGGATTAATGGCGGTACCGGCGGCGGACAAGTGTTGAGCGTGGCGGGAATTCTTGGAGGCGTCAGCGTGGGCAGCTACACCCTCCCGGCCTTGACGGCCAACACCTGGCGGCAATTTACCATCCCGCTCTCCTCGCTCGGAGTCGCGAACCAAACCAACTGCAACGGTTTCTGGTGGCAGTTGCAGTCCTCCGGTTCGGCCCCGGCCTTTTATCTGGACGCAGTTCAACTGAACGCCGTTCCGGCGCCGGCGCTTTCGCACCTGACTGTCAACGCCGCGCAGCCTGTTCGCACCGCCGACGCCCGTTGGTTCGGCATCAATACTGCCGTTTGGGACAGCAGCCTGGACACCTCTTCAACAATTGCAGAATTGCATGATACCGGCTTGACGACCTTGCGGTTCCCCGGAGGCTCGACAGCCGACGGCTATAATTGGGCCACAGGAATTTCCATCGGCAATACTTTTACTTGGGGGACTTCCTTTGCCAATTTCGCCCAAGTGGCGACCAACATCGGCGCGCAAGCCATCATCACGGTCAATTATGGCACGGGCACGCCGGCCGAGGCGGCGGCGTGGGTCAGCAATTCCAGTGTCATCAATCATTACGGCTTCAAGTATTGGGAAATTGGCAACGAAGTATATGGCACATGGGAAACTGACAGTAATGCCAATCCGCATGATCCCTATACTTACGCCACCCGCGCGCAAACCTACATCCAGCAAATGAAGGCCGTCGATCCCACCATCAAGATCGGGGTCGTGGTCATCACGGGCGAAGACATCGACTCCAACGGTTACAGTCTGCATCCGGCCACCAATTCCGCCACCGGCCAGGTTCATTACGGCTGGACGCCAGTGGTCTTGAGCACGCTTAAACAATTGGGTGTGACACCTGATTTCGCCATTTATCATTCATATCCGCAATCCGGCAGCGACAGCGATCCGTTTCTCCTGCAAGGCACCAGCCATTGGACAGGCGATGCCGCCAATCTGCGGATGATGATTACCGATTACTTCGGTTCGGGTGGAACAAACATCGAACTGCTTTGCACGGAAAACAACAGCGACTCCGGCCCCTTGGGCAAGCAATCCGTCAGCCTGGTCAACGCCCTCTATTACGCGGACAGCCTTGGCCAATTGATGCAGACAGAGTTTAATTCCTTCGTCTGGTGGGATCTTCGCAACGGCCAGGATACCACCGGCGATCTTGATCCGACCCTCTACGGCTGGCGCATGTACGGCGATCTGGGCATCATGAATGGTGTCGGAACTGCCTTGACGAATCGTTACCCGCCTTATTTCAGCGCGAAACTCATGGGATTGTTCGCGCGCGGCGGCGACACTGTGCTCACCGCCTCGAGCGATGACAATCTCCTCTCCACCTACGCCGTGCGGCGCGCGGACGGGGCGTTGACTTTACTGGCGATCAGCAAGGATTCTGTCTCCAATCTCACCGCGCAAATTGCGCTGAACGGCTTTGCGCCCGGACCTTCCGCGACGGTTTACTCTTACGGCATGACCCAGGACAACGCCGCCGAAACAGGGACAGGCTCGTGCGACATCGCGACCGACATGACCGCCGTGGCGACCAACTTCAATTACACTTTCGCGCCGTATTCGCTGACGCTTTTTTGGTTTCCGCCCGTCGCGCCTTTGCTCAAGCCGATGCCGTTTTCCCCGGGCTCCGGCCAGTTCGTGGTGCAGCTTGCCGGACAATCCGGCGCGCCTTATTTATTGCAACTGTCCACTAACCTCACCACCTGGACCACCGTCTCAACCAACATTCCGTCCGCCTCTTCGCTCAACCTGACGAACACACTGGCACCCGGCGGCGGCCGGCAATTCTGGCGCGCCGTGTGGCAACCCTGAATTTTATTTTTCCAGGCGTTATTAGCCGTTATTAGGCGTTACTAGCCGTTATTGCCTCACACTTTGGGCGACGGGAATGGGTGAAATTTGCGCCCGCCTGCCTCGCAACTGGCGCGAGAACGGAACGGAAATATCCAAGCTCATCGTGAAAATCAACGACTTGCATTTCATGGCCACGCCGATTTCCCGATGACTACTCTCCGTTTCATCCATCATCCTTCTTCCATTCCTGCCTTCCCGGTTCCCTAATATGTCAATGAACAACATTCTATTCCACACTATCATGTTTTGACGCGAATGCAAGCAGTCAGATTCAACTTTTTTTGCGCTGCGGTGATATTTCTCGCATTTTTTGAGGGAGATATATTGTAAGTGGCTATCGCTGGGCATGTTAGGAATGGTCGATCTGTCAGCCTAATATGCTCGGTGGAGCGAGACTCTGTCGAGCTCTGACTTGATCCCATGAAATCGAGTCACGGCTCGACACAGTCTCGCCCTATCTTTGCGCCGATTATCCTGGAGAATAA
>Ga0206858_1006_pt1 | contig 15423 bp, 11 predicted proteins | sample Alteio_BWOrgCont_46_FD_152622 | JGI IMG/M metagenome (GOLD analysis project Ga0206858, IMG submission 152622) | Enriched cells from forest soil in Barre Woods Harvard Forest LTER site, Petersham, Massachusetts, United States -... | ecosystem: Environmental > Terrestrial > Soil > Temperate forest >... | reverse complement strand
TTTTTTATTTTCAATTTGATATTATTAGCATGTGGGGATGGATCTCCGAGCTAAATATTTAATGAATTAAAGAGGAGTAGTGATATGAAGAATTTCAGGATACAAAGACGTACAGGGTACATGGCCATACTAGGCCTTGTAGTATTGCTGTGTGGCCATACATATGTAGCCAAACTAACAGCTGACGCCGGTGCCGCTGCTGACCTTGCTCAAGCAACCAGTCAGGGTGCAACCGATGGGACGAATCAGGGAACGACCGATGGGGGAAATGTAACACAATCAGCTGGGGTAATTACAGCACAACCAGCAGCAGCCGCCATGAATGCCAACAATGTTCCAATGAACATTCAAACACTGGGAGCTGGTGTAAATACTTACGCATCAAACGCAACTCCCTCAACTGCGTATATAGCTGCCTATAATAGTGCTTACTACATTGCATTTGCTACCGCGCGTTATAATGCCATGTATAATACTGCATTAGCTGCCTATAACGCTGCAACAAGCGCATGGCAAAGTGTCGGTCAGCTACAAGGCAAAGCACAAGCGGCATTAGCTAAGGCATCCAATGCAGATGCTCAAACTGGTGTAGATCCGGCAACTGATGCTAATATAACGACACTAACTGCGGCAGTAAATACTTACTATCCTCAAGTTGCGTCTGCAACAACTACTAAGAATAATGCAAACGCTGCCTATACAGCCGCACTTAATGACTACAACACCGCTACATCAGCAATACAACAGGGTGGTATTGATGGTAAAAACGACGGCGTATCAGACGCAAATGCTGGCCGCGCAGCAGCAACGGTAACGCCGGCCGCGCGCGCGACAGCTGCACAACAAAATTACACCTTCAATGATACGCAAGACAACCTCTATCTGGTATACAATGGGGCCTATATGCAAGCTTATACGCCTGCCTATACTAACACACCCCACAAAGCAGCTCAACCTACTGCAACTACCACCAAGCCCACTATGGTAGCACCTACCACAGCAGCTCCAACGACAATCAAACCTGCGATAACAGCGCCTACCACAGCAATTCCAAGCACCACTAAAGCTGTAACGCCAACAGCAACTGCAAGTACAAGCGCTAGCACATCAGCAATAATCAATAACATATGGGCTCTAGATACAAGCGGCATTATGTATTGTAGAACAGGCGTAACCAGCAAGCTCGTCATTGGTACCGGGTGGCAAAAAGTATCTGCACCACTTAGTAATAATAATCTAGCCGTATGTGTTGCTGCGGCTCCAAATGGCGTTGTCTTCTGTTTGGATGGCAATGGCGTTGTGTACCATACTACACAAGCTGCTGTTAGCGCCAATCCAAGCAGTGCGACTCTGTGGACGGCTATACCAAATACTGGGGCTATTCAATTGACTCAAATTGCCGTCACTACAGAGGGTGCGCTATTAGCACTTGCCGGCAATGGCCCTATTATATACTGCTGCAACAATGTCTCTAATAATTACGCCATTAGTAATTGGGTACCAATTTCGTCAGCAAGCCGTAATATTACCTATTTGGCCGGCGCTGTCAATAACACGGTATGCTACGTTGCCAGCCCCGGAAGTGCAAATTATAACAACGGATGCGTATATTATAAAACATACGGTTCGAATCAGACGTTTACGGCGGCGGCTATGAGTACATATCAAGCACAACCCTGGCAAACTATCAATGTATCGGCATCACAAGTTGCTAGCGGCATTAGTGGTACTACCTGGTATGTAAATACCAGTGGGACCGCCTTTTACTCAACCAATGGGACATCGTGGACACAAACGCAAGGTAGCAATGTTAGTAGTATTGCTGCAGGCTCCAGTGGCTTGGTGTGTTACATCAATAACAACAACCAAGTGTTTTATGGCTTACAATCGGCTTTTAGCACCAACCCAAATGCTTCATGGACACTATTTCCTAATACTACCAAAGCAATCAAACAAATCTCGATTGGTACCCAGAGCCCTGGTCAATAGAAGATTATGAGATCTTGATAACAAAAGCCCCGGACCTAAAAAATCTGGGGCTTTTTGCTGTGCAGGCTCTGAGGGCCATATCTTTTTTTCAAAACCCTATCTTTGCTTATTTTCTATTTGATATTATTAACCTGTGGGGGATTACATATCTCCGAGCTAACTATTTCGGGTAAATAATTTTTTTCACTATAAAGGAGCAGTCATGACAAACATAAAACAATATTGGTTGGCAGGATACAAGGTTGCAATACTGGGGCTTCTTGGCATGTTGCTTGGCACATCACAGGTATCTGCAATGGTCAACACTATATGGGCCGTGGATACAAAGAACAACATATCATATAGAGTCGGTGTAAGCACGCAAACGCCAATTGGTCTTGGATGGCAAAAGACCTCTGGAAGCGCTGCGTGGGTCGCCGCAGCCCCAAATGGTGTTATCTTCTGTTTGGGTACTAATGGTATTGCGTATCATACCACACAAACCTTAGCTAATGCCGATGCAATAAAGCCAAACCCTATGTTGTGGCAGCGTGTAGGATCACAGCCTACAAACTTTAAACAAATAGCCGTCACAACCGATGGCACCCTGCTAGCCCTTGGTACAAATGGCGTTATATACAACAACACGTCACGCAATGCCAACGGCCTGCCGGGCACCTCGTGGGCGCCAGTAACCCCAACAATCAACAATGCTACCTATATTGCCGGTGGTCCAAATAAAACGGTCTATTACATTTCCTCTGTCAATAGTGACAATCCTGCTGGTTACGTATACTATAAATCACTTATTGAAAAATCTGGCAGCTCTGGATGGTCGGTTACTACCGATACTTCAGCATGGATCAGTCCTCTGACTTACGTAGAATCTGGTGTTGCTAGTGGTGTTAGCGGCACAACGTGGTATACCACTGGAGGGAACGTGTACTCCGCAGCAAATGGGACATTACAACAATCAGCGGACGCCAATGCTCATGATATCACCTTTATTGCAGCCGGCACACGTGGCCTGGTCTGTTTGGTGAATAGTAACGGTAGCATTTTTGGTGGGAACGGGGGCGCCTGTTTCTTGTCATTTGATAGCAACGCTACAGCATACAAGCAAGTTTCCATCGGTACCCAGGCAGCAGCAGGAGCCACACCACTTAAAGGGACATCAACCACACCACAGGCAACAGTCGCCCAAGCACGAGGTCAAGGTGCTTTTGATGGGTATAATCAGGCACTTGTTGATGCAGCAAATCCAAACAAATCATCAACGCCAATGACAAATGTTAACAATGTTCCACCGCTCTTTCAGGCGCAAGCAAGTACCTATCTATCGATCTATAATTATGAGTACAATCCAACCTTTGCTCAAGCGCGCTCTAATACTGCAGCGGCGGCAGCAGCTACGTTACAGAAGGCAGCTATAGCGGCCGGACAGAAAGACGGGGCAGCCAATGGCAGCGCAGATGGCACGGCGATGACGTCATCGCAATTATCGGCTTATACAACAGCCTTGAACAATAAGCAGCAAGCTGATAACGCACTCGCTACGGCTCAGCAGAATTGGAATAACAGAAAGACTATGCTCTTAACAACAACAATGAACCCTCCAGGAGGAGCATGGGCCATACAGCATGATATCCAGAACCCTTCATCTACGGACAACCCTTCATATTATCTTAATTCACCGGTAGGCCTAGCTACTACTGCTGATAATGCTGCCATTGCAGCAGTTACGACTGCACTTGCCAACCTTGTGCAACAGGGCGGCCCTCATGCGTCGCCGTCTACGGGCACCAGTTATGCAGCATACAGTGCGAATGCAACTGATTATGCTAACGGATATAATGGGATCAGTGATCCAACTGTAGGGTATCCTGCAGCACTTGCTGCGGCGATCCAGCAGAACGCTGGTCAGTAGGAGATCATTAGATCATGATAAAAAAGCCCCGGACCTAAAAAATCCGGGGCTTTTTGCTGAATTACAAGGGCTTTGTGCCTTCAGATAAAATATCCAAATATTTCGTGTATACAAAGCGCTTACCACGCTTTCTCCCCGTAATCTCTGTAAGAATACCGTACTGCACAAATTTGGTAATAAGTGTCGTTGCTGTTTGATGCGATATGCCAAACAACTCCTGAATCATCGTAGGCTGAATGATAGGCGTATAAAAAAGCTGGTCAAGTAAGCGAAGGGCAATCACTGATGACGACTTTGTATAGAGTATGCGCTTATTATCTTCTTGCAAAGTAAGGATTTGCTTTGTTGTTTGAATAGCTGACTCTGATGTCTGAATCACGCCCTCTAAAAAAAACAAAACCCATTGCTCATAATTACCGGTTTGTGAAACCATACGTAATCGATCGTAATATTCTTGACGATTTTTTTTAAAATAATAACTCAAATACAACAATGGCTTTTCTATAATCCTCTTCCAGAAGAGATAAAATGTGATGAGCAAGCGCCCTACTCGCCCATTACCATCCAAAAATGGATGTATGGTTTCAAATTGATAGTGCATAAGCGCACAGTCAATAAGCTCAGGCAAATTAGATGGGCCATGTATATATTTTTCCAGCTCGCCCATTGCCTTTAACGCCTCATCTGGCGGCGGCGGAACAAAAATGGCATCTTTAAGTGTTGATCCCGGAGCTCCAATCCAATTTTGTGATCGTTTAAACTCTCCCGGCGTTTTACAAGCATCTTTGCTCGGATTAAGAATAATAGCGTGCAGTTCTTTGATAAGCCTTAAGCTCAACGGTAGCGATGTAAGCCGCTGTATGCCATAACGTAAGGCTTTAATGTAATTAAGTACTTCGCCAACATCATCAGGATTATCAACCACCACCCCACTTTCAAACTCAAAAATATCCTCAAGCGTTGCCTGCGTTCCTTCAATTTGAGAACTTAACAAGGCCTCTTTTTTACCATACATAGCAATAAAAAGATCGGTGTTGGGAAGTGTATACGCCATCCCATCGAGACGAGATAGCGATGCCATAGCCTTTGCAAGTTTATCCACAAGCGCCCCCTCAAGCATAAATGGCGGGTTTGGGGGTAGCGGTGTTGGAATAAAGGCCTTATAGCCCTTTGGTTGTTGTTGAGTAAAACCGCTGCGTGTTGTCATTTTATATCTCCTTATGTAAGTGAATCTACATAAGGGTAACAAAAACCTCATCTTATGTAAATTCACTTACATAAGATGGTAAAAAACAGCCTGCTATGTAAAAAGATTTACATAAGGATACTTTGGATGACCGACAAAAAGGCGGGTAGGGGGAGCGTGTTTTTATGTTCCACGCCTCATACTGGCAATGCGCTGCAAACCGTACAGCATGCTTACAAGGCTCAGCAACCCGGTACCAATCGATACGACTATGCTGATCATGAAGCTATGGGCATTCAGCATAAAGCCCATACTCAGGAATGACACCGCGCTGGCCATCACCACCGGCACAGCAACACTGAGTTGCGCTTTAACTAGGTCAAGATGATATACCCCGGCACTGGTAGCAGTCATGAGCATAATATCAGCGATGGGCGACATGTGGTTACTCACCATAGCACCGGTAACAATAGCGCCAAGCGTTGGCATTACCAGCGGTAGCTGCGCCACATCCACCGGCACCGGCAGGCCAGCTAAATTTGGTAGCAGGCTCAAGGCAAGCGGAATAAGCATGCCAATAGCGCCCCATGCGCTGCCCATCATAATTGCAACCAGCATCGCAAACACAAACATTACGGCAGGAAAGAGGGATGGTGACATGGTGCCGTCCAGCAAGGTTGCCAGGTAGCTGCCCGTTGCCAAGTCTTTGGTTAAGATGGTACTTAATGTCCAGATCAGGATAAGCATAATCACCGAACCACCCATCAGGCCATACCCTTCCCTTAGGATTGATGGCATCTCTTTAAGCGTTAGCTTGCCGCGCGCCAAGAAGAACAAGCCGGTTGCGATGCAGGTACACAGGCCGGACCAAAAAAGTGCCGCCGCACTATTTGCATGCTGCAAAACCCCTAAAAAGGTTCGCTGCCCACCGCACAGCCACCAACCGCCGCTATAGGCCATAATGGCTATAACCAAGGTGAACAAGAGGCCAAGCGGCATAATAAAATCTATGAGCGCACTGCTGGACTTTCGCGCTGGCGATACATCACTACCACGACGCACCACGGAAACCTTGCCACCAAACAGATTGCCCTGGGCGATTGCTATCTGTTCATGCTGCGCAATGATACCATACGTTCGCTGACTACAAGCCAGGTACCATAATGCTATAACCATCAGCAATGCGTAAAACATCGTGGGGATGGTGGCCATATACAACGCAAATGGATCAGCAATAATCAGCGTTGCAGTGTCAATGTTGTCGGCTACGCCGGCATTACGCAGCTGCCCAACAATGTAGGCAACCCAACTTGACAGCGGGACCAGGACAGCCAGCGGGGCTGCAATGCCATTGACCAAGACACCAAGCTTGACCCGCGAAATCTTGAACTGGTCGGTAATCGGCTGCATCACCGATCCTACCGTCAGGCAACTAAAATAATCGTCGATAAAAAAAAGTGATGATAGCAAAAGTGAAGCACGCTGGGCACCGGCAGCTGTTTTAATGTTGCGCATAACAAAGGCCCCATAGGCATACGCAGCACCGGAATGACGAATCATGGTAATCAGCAGGCCAAGCAACAATAAAAAGGCGACAATAAAGAGGCTATAGCATTGGTTAAATGATTGCCAAGAGGTGAGATTTGCAAGCTCGGTTGTGTCTTTAAGGCGCATGAATAAAAATGACCCTGCTGTCGGGATAGAAAAATTATTCACCACCAGCGCGGCGCTGATTAGGCCAATGACCAGCGAAAAAAGAAGCCGCTGGGTAATGGTGGCAAGCGCAATGACAATGAGCGGCGGTATTACGGATAACCAGGTTGGTTGCATGGTACGATTCCTTATTGCAAGTGTAGTGCAGTCTATAAAAAACAGATTTTAGTATACCACACAAACGTAGAAAAAATCATGGTAGACAAAGCAAAAGGTTATGCTATGATTCTCTACGGTTTAACACTACATCATCCACAAAATCTTAAAGGATTATCTTATGCTAAAGAAACTTTCAGTTGTAACCCTCATTGCTTGCACAGCGTTATCGTCGGTAAGTGCAATGAATAAACCCAATAGTAACACTAATAGCAACAATAATAATTACACCGGGGGAGGCAATTCCTTTTCACACCACCATCAGCCCCACCCTGTCGCACACCCACCCGTCAGCTTCAACCACGGGTGCCATGAGGAAGACGAATCAAACAACTTTGAGTGCGGCCAACCAAGCAGCTCAAGTTCCAGCTCTAGCGAGGACAAGAACCCCAACAAGAGTTCATGGTCAACTGGCAACAAAGCAACAGTTGTTCTAGCCACAGCAGCAACCTGTGCAGCGATCTACTACCTCGTCAAATACCTAAAGAACAGGAAGAATGCTGCCAAACCAGGACAGGCGCTCACAGGAACGGAAGCAACAGATACAGCCTTGCCTAACAACGCAACACTAGAAAAGACAATGAAAAAGCTGGAAGCAGCGCTTGCATCGGCTACCGCAGATGAGTTAAAGCAGCTTACCGAGCTTGTTCTTGCCAGACAAGAACATCTTAAGGCGCAGGCACTAGAAGATAGAAAAAAGGTGCTGGAAGCTATTCTTGCAACAGCCACCGTAGATCAGTTAAAGCAGATTGGCAAGCTTCTTCTTGCTGCACAAGCAGGTCTTAACGTACAAGCTGCTTAACCCATTTGTCGGCGCTCATATCCTTCGACAAGCTCAGGACGAGCGCCGCTCAACAAGCTGGACATTCGGGCAACGAATACAATTTCTTGATCTGGGCCGCCGTCGGCTGCAACAGTACAAACGCTGTTGCGCCCTCGGTGGCCCGTGCCTCATTGTACGGCAGGCCATAGTGCTTATAAAATGCATGCACTACCGATTCATATAATTTTTTATCACGCGGATTATCAAGCATATACGACGGATGTATTGAATCTTTGAGCACCAACAGGTGAACATTATCAAAGCCACGCTCGCGCAGGCGCTTGTACAAATAGATGGTGCTCTGTGGCGGGACCAGCCCATCTTTTAACGAAGTAACAAATAAAAGTGGGATATCATCAGTAATCGTTTCAGCATACTGACGTGGAAATGGGCCTTTTTTATTATAACTGCCCATGACAAAGGTCCCTACCTTGTGCAATCTTTTTTCTGCTCGCAGGCCCTTGTCACTATAAATAAAGTGTTTAATGCCATGTGGTATATCATCAAAGATTCCCTCGAGCACTGCCGCCTTTACCTGAGCCGGTTTGTGCTTAGCAATCAGATTAAAAATGGTGGCGGCGCCTCGAGAATCGCCATACAAAATAACATCAGTATCCGGATACTTCTTGACGTGCTTACGATACGCCGCATACAGCGTTTTGATATCTTTGGTTTGAGCAATATTTGCCTGCCCCAAATTTAACGTATAATCCAGCACCGATGTTGATGATGCCGGATTATCTTGGACCGTAGCATCATATTTTTCTTCGAAAATGCGTTTTCCTACCGGAAAAAGGTCACGTCTAAATCCATAGATCATTGCCGTAATTGGATTGATGGCAAAGCTACCCGGCTTGCTTAAATCGGTCTCAGGAAAGATTACTGATGAGTGCGGCTGGCCAATCACATGCCCACCAGATCGCCAGGTAATTTTTTCTCCCGTTGATGCAGTAAAGCTTGGGCAGTACCGCCCCATCATCACCTCGGTGGCCATAAGGCCGGGCACATAAAGGTATGATGTCGGGTGGTCAGTAGGATGCTGATCAAAAAAGGCCTGGGAAAGCGCGAGGGATTTGGCATCATGCTCACTGGTGTACTCCGGCTCTTTTTGTTGGCGTGAACAGGCAGAAAAGGTTGTTATTAAAATACTTATGACAATAGCCACTAATGGCTTTGATATAACCGTACTGTACAACATAGTGATCCTATCCCTGTTTTTTTATTCATAAAAGGCGCTCATCCTGAGCCTGTCGAAGGATATGAGCGCATATCCTCCTCAAACACTATTTTTAATAACAACTTTACAGGAAAAAGCCTCTGGATGCAAAAGCATAAAAACGTTGTCGCGCAATGCTTGCATTCACGCTCAATCATTCGTAGACTACAGCAATATTAATAAGAAAGATTTTCCATGGCCCAACCAATTAAAACATTACTCGCAAGTATCATCCCAGAAAATCATCGCTGGAAACTGGCAATTTTTGAAGCCTGGCCACGCATTATTGGCAAGCTTTATCATAAGGTTACCATCGAAAAAATAGAGGATGACACCATTTTTTTAGGGGTATGTCATCCAGCATGGGCACAGGAATTATCGTTGCTTACACCGGTGCTTAAGCAAAAAATCAATGCCTGCCTTGCTCAGGCCACCATTAAACACATTCGCTTTCGCTATACCGCCTACACACCATTGGCAAAACCTACCATTGTCCCCGCACAAGCTCCATCTCAGCAGTCAATTTATACGATGCTACCCTTGCTCACCGACCAAGACTATGCAGCTCTTGCTACCGTAAAGACTGATGGGCTAAAATCCATAATGACCGCCTATCTAATTCGATGTAAAGCTTTACGGAGGAACAATGATGTTAAAATTCAGGGACAAGGGAATACCTAGTAAGCTTATTTTGAGGAGCGCTCATATCCTTCGACAAGCTCAGGACGAGCGCGATTTACGATACCATTTTTACCAAATCGGCGCTCGTGGTTGGTTCGTCCTTCGAGACGGCTCTTACGAGCCTCCTCAGGATGAGCGGGATAATTTTAAATATCCCGAGGACCCCGAGCAAGCCTTGCTTGTCGAGGGGCATGAGCGGAACAAAGCGCTCACCCTGAGCCCTGTCGAAGGGGTCGAACCATTTGAGCGCCTAAGGTGGCGAATGCTAAGCTTAATATACTTAACAATCCTCTTATCCTTGGCGGCCCAGCAAGCGCACGCAGTACCACAGCTAGATAAAAAAAACCGAATGGTAATCGTTAGTACCACCACTCCCCATGCAACCAACTATTACAAATATTTTGTAGCTACCTTTTTACACATGCGAGGCGACCTTGATAGGGCAGAAAGCTATTACGAGGCCTTCGTTAAACAAAAACCACATCCGCAAGCATACCAGGGTTTTTTTGAAACAAAATTTGCGCTCGGTAAGGCTGACCACGTCATCAGGGCTTATGAGCAGGATAAAGAGCGCTTTGATAAGCACTTTGCCAATAACCTAGAGACGCAAATGCTACTGGCTCATGCCTACCTTAATACCAAGCAGGAGGCTCAGGCCGAAAAGCTCTTTATTAAGCTTGCCGCCCAATATCCTGATGATGATCAGGTCGCCTATTTTGCTACTATTGCCTACATCAATAACAATCAGTTTGATAAGGCGCTCAGCTTTCTTACCACCTGTTTTAATAACCCATCACTCAAGTCAAAGTACTTTCTCTTGTATTTTCTTCAATCAAAAATTATGATTCATCAGCAAAAATTTGCCGACGCCTTGCACAGTATTGAAAAAAGCCTTAGCCTCTTTCCAAAATTTGACCGCGCCCTCCTCTTTAAGGCGATTCTGTACGAGCAACTCGGTAAGGCCAATGATGCTATCGCTGGCTACAAAAGCTACCTTGAAGTAACGGGCGGCGATACTGCGGTAGAGCGTCAGTTGGTGCAATTGCTTTTTGCTCAGCAACGCGTACCTGAAGCTCTTGAGTACCTTAAGCGCGTTAATGCTCGCAGCCCGGAACATTTTTTTGATCAGGCAGTTACTGCCTTTACTAATAAAGAGTACAAGCAGGCGCTCAAGGATCTTGATAAAGCGCTTTCCTTGCGTCCTATTTATGAGCAGGCAATCCTATTAAAGGCTGAGATTTTATTACAGGAAAACCGTACGCCAGAATTACTGCGCACCATGCAAGACTGGCTGATTAAGTCTCCAGATTACACTGCAGCATTACAAACGTTTATGCTGCTACGCAAGACCACCGTTCCGGTCAATTTACTCACCCAAGTACTGAGTACCGTAGCAAAAAAAAAGCCATCCACCCAGGTTCAGATAGCATTGGCAGACTTATATGCTGATGCCAAAGATTATGTCAACGCCCTAACGCACTTCAAAGCCATTGCGCACACTGCGCAGGATAATCGCCTCAAAGCGCGTGCCCTTTTTCATATAAGCCATATTCATTTTCAGGCAAACCAGGTAAAAGAACTTGAGGAATCTTTAAAGCAGGCGCTTGCGACACAACCAGTGTATCCATCAAGCTATAACCTCCTTGCCTACCACTATGGTCAGTCCAAGAAAAATCTTCCCCAGGCTCTTGAACTTATTGAAAAGGCATTAGATGCTGCACCAGAATGCCCCTATTACTTAGATACAAAAGGCTATATTTTGCTACAATTGGGCAGACGTCAGGATGCAATTGCCACCTTTAAGCAGGCACTTGATTTATCGCCCGATGACACGATTATTAAGAATCATTTAAAGAATACAGAAGAAAGCATCGCATGATCATTCCCACACTCTTTGTTGTAGCCGGTGGCTCTGGCGGCCACATACTGCCCGCACTTCATATCGCACAGGCATGGCGGAACCACAACCAGACAAGCAACATCATCTTTTTTAGTGGTTCAAGTGACGTTGAAAAAAAGGCACTACACAATGCCCCGGTTGACCGGATTGTTACGATGGCACTTGGAAAATATTCGCTCCGACAGTGGTGGACCCTGCCATGGAGAGCACTGCAGGCTACAGGCATTCTTATACAAGGACTCTATTACTGTTTGCGCTACCAGCCGGAACGTATGATCACTACCGGTGGCCTGCTTGCCATTCCGCTTGGACTGGCCGCATGGATAACGCGAACACCATTGGATGTCTATGAATTAAATGTGATTCCGGGCAAGGCGATAAAAGCGCTGATGCCTTTTGCCAGCAAGATTTATTGCGTTTTCCCACAATCAAAGCAGTACTGCCGCTGGGGTAAGCGTGATTTTAGTAGCAAATGTGTTATAACACACTACCCGCTACGTTTTACCGCACAGGATAAAGTAGTTGATCATGCTGCATTGTTTGAGCGTATTAATGCTGCTCTAAAAACACATGATGCGCAGTTGCACTTTTCATCATCACGCACAACACTGTTTATTGTTGGCGGCTCGCAGGGATCGGCATTCCTTAATAATCAAGTCAAGGAGATGATTGTGCGGCATAAAAGCCTTGCTCAGCGCCTCCAGGTTATCCATCAGACCGGCTCATTTAATGAAACCGACTGGCAAACCTGGTATGCGCAGCAACATATTCCTGCTTTCACCTTCAGTTACGACAAACGAATTCACGAATATTATAAGGCGGCAGACCTTATTATCAGCCGAGCTGGCGCTGGCACACTATTTGAAATCGCTTTCTTTCATAAGCCATGCATAGTAATTCCACTTATTGCGGATACCACCACGCATCAGCAGGAGAATGCATATGCAATGGCCGAGCGGTACCCGGCCCTATTTGATGTACTCCAGCAGGTTGATGTTGCCACCAATCCTGACCTTTTGTACGATCACGTGATGCAGAAAATAGCTAAGGCTGTGCTAGTCTGAAAGTAGCGCAGCGAGCCTGTTTTTGCATTCTTTATACTTCTTAGTAGCACTCTCTAAGGTGTCTTCAATTCTAAGAAGCTTATGCTCTAAATCATCACCCTCTCTTGTCACCTTCATTTTTTCATTAATCCAATACCGCAGGAGTGCATCAATGTTAGATGCTTTATGATCAATGCTTACCTTTGCATCAGTAAGCTCCTTGAACAATGCTTGGCATCGCTGCTCGGGGCTGAAAGCTTCCCCTACAGCTTGGCATATTACGGGGTCCAAGAGCATCAGGCGACTTACTCTTGGCTCGTTGCTGAACCCACACCGTTTTTCGGCACTTCCATCCTTAATGTCACGTACCAGCTCATAGTATTCGATAATTTTTTTTATCCTGTCCTTCTTATCGCTTTTCGCCAGAAACTCATTCTCAACAATCTTGCGACTAGCCTCTAATTCATTCATAATGTCCTGAATTCCGTTCAACCTTTCCCTCATAGTTGCAACTTCTGCAGCTCTTCGACCTCTAGCAGTTAAAGGACTGCGGGGCGATTGTATCGAAGTTTGAACACGTCTATGGCGTGGTGATACGATTTCTGAGACCATATGCTCATTGGCAGTATTGCTATTAGCTCTTTTTGTGACAATAGCTGGTATTTTGTGACGGCCCATTGATCGTGTTGTTGGCTCAGGTGCGCTAGATGTGCTATCAGGTGAATTATCCATACACTGTAGTGACACACATGGAACTGCGATGATCAGCACATTCATAGCTGCGACCAGGATACGTATCTTCATAAAAAACTCCTACTATTGGAAATGGTTCCTCATATTAAAAAAACACCCTACTATCATAATTTTACAATATAATAATTCAAAGTTGCAAATAAATTAAAAAATATAGATAGAAATAACTGTATCCGCTGGTAAACTTAATACCCACGTAAAAAAAAGGATCTCTCCTGAAACCCTTAACGAATGGTTTCAGGTACACCTTAATGGCGCTCGTGGTTGGTTCGTCCTTCGAGACGGCTCTTACGAGCCTCCTCAGGATGAGCGGGATAATTTTAAATATCCCGAGGACCCCGAGCAAGCCTTGCTTGTCGAGGGGCATGAGCGGAACAAAGCGCTCACCCTGAGCCCTGTCGAAGGGGTCGAACCATTTGAGTGCCTAAAGAGAGTCTATTTTATGGCGCTCCTATCCTTCGACAGGCTCAGGACGAGCGCCAAGTTGGCCCTTTTCAGCTTTCAGAAGAAGTCTAATGTCTTAAAAAAACAGGAGCTCAAAAATGCACCCACGACTACTACACATCTACGGACCTTTATGGATCCAATCGTATGGCGTTATGATTGCCATTGGCTTTATTGTCCTGGTCTTTTGTACCTATAATCACCCCCTGCGCAAGCGCCTTATGAGCGATATTATTTATCACAATACCCTCTTCATAGGTCTTGCAAGTGGCATTATCGGTGGACGCCTTCTTCACGCCTTTGCCGAACCTGAAACATTGCAGGGGCACTGGATAGACATACTATTCCCCTGGGTGCCAGGCTTTTATGCTCTGGGCGCTATTATTGGTGCTATTATCGGTATTGTCACCTATGTATGGTGGCGCAAGGTCCCAGTTCTACCAGTCCTTGATCTAGCCGCACTCTACGTACCGCTCATGCAATCGATAGCACGTATTGGCTGCTTTGCTGCTGGTTGTTGCTATGGCACCCCAGCGTATGGCCTATCATGGGCTATTACGTTTACCAATCCAGATGCTGTCGCCCCCCTCAATGTTCCGCTCCACCCAACACAACTCTATATGAGCATCGGATCATTAATAATTTTCATACTACTACGCCTTGCCTGGCCGCGGCTTAAAAGCCGTGCTGGAAGCATTGTAATGCTTGCCCTGATGCTTGAAAATATATCACGATTTGTTATGGATTTTTGGCGAGCCGATCGCCACTTAGCGCCACTTACATTTGGCAACAGCACGGTCACCCTGTCCCATGCACAATGGCTTGCGATACCGGTTTTCCTAGTGGCAATGGTTGGTTTTGTGGTGATTTGGCGGAGTAACAAGTAAGCATGTCACTATTTGTCTACCTCAAAGAGCAACTCTCCATTATCGATATCATCAGCGAAAGCGTCCCCATAAAGGCTGCCGGGCACTATTGGAAAGGACCATGTCCATTTCATGCCGAAAAGGACGCCTCCTTTACCGTCAGCCCCGATAAAAAGATCTTCTACTGCTTTGGCTGTCAGGCCTCAGGCGACGTCATCTCCTTTATTGCCAAGCGTGAAAATATGACACAGTGGGAGGCCGCCAACCATCTGATCGATCGCTATAATATCGCTATCCCAGACCATTTATTACAGGCAAATGCGGGCAGCATTAAACAGAATCATGCAGAAAAAGATGAGTATTTTAAGCTCTGTAAGATCGTAGCCGGCTGGATGCACAAACAGCTCCTTGCCAATAACACGGCACTACAATACTTACATAACCGGACCATTACCGATGCCACCATCCAGCAGTTCTGCATTGGCTACTTCCCGAGCGGTAGCGCTGCCATGAATAGCCTGGTGAAAGAGGTACAAAGCGACGGCCTGCTGCTCAAAAACCTTTTAGAAAGCGGCATAGTCCAAGAGGGTCGGGCAATGCTGTACTCCCCTTTTGAGGAGCGCATCGTCTTTCCAATACGTGATGGGCTTGGACGTTGGTGTGGCTTTGGCGGCAGAATCTTTAAGCCGGGCGACGAGCGGCCAAAATATTATAACAGCAAAGAGTCAATTGGCTTTGAAAAGGGCA
>Ga0206858_1174_pt1 | contig 15552 bp, 18 predicted proteins | sample Alteio_BWOrgCont_46_FD_152622 | JGI IMG/M metagenome (GOLD analysis project Ga0206858, IMG submission 152622) | Enriched cells from forest soil in Barre Woods Harvard Forest LTER site, Petersham, Massachusetts, United States -... | ecosystem: Environmental > Terrestrial > Soil > Temperate forest >... | reverse complement strand
CTGGACTTAAACCAATGGGTTTTATATTCAAGGTATGACCAATAGGTACAATTTGCCAAACACTCGGATCGCCTAAGGATACGCCCAATACTTCTTCATCTTCAGCAAAGGAAATTGTTGTTGCTATTCCATACGCAGTTGTAATTTCATAGACTTGATCAGGATGATAAATAACGGTTTTAATACGGCTATCGCCTGCATATAACCCTGGATGAAATAATAAGGCCATACATAACATAATAACAATTTTCATAAATACACCTCGTGGTTAACTTGATAATGCGACTGGTAGGTCTCGACTTCAAAATTGACAGGATTAATTTGATGGGCTTCATCTAAGGGCAAAAATTTATCTGTAAAATGAAACTTGATTTGCGCATTGGCAGAAATTTCTTTGGTCACACCCTGTTCGTTAAGCAATAAGTTAAAAGAAATATAGGCTCGATGTGGATTTAAAAAAGAAATATTTATAGAGCTCACATCAATGTTATTATTACTACTATCAAATTTTGACAAGTAATATTGATAATCATGGAATACCGCATCATTAGACAGTGCATATACAATATTTGAATCATCATTAATAGTCAAAGGATTGTAGCGCTCTCTTGCAATGAGAAATTTTCTTATCATGTATTTTTTCAAATGATCATTTTCAATTAAATCATTGCTGGCAACGGGTTGTATGGTGACAGGCTCACCCTTGTCTTGATCTATATAGACTAGAAATGGTGTGTTTTCTTTTAAGGGAAATACGGTCATTAATGATATTACAGAAATTGTAGCAATAATAAGTGACATGATGGCAATGACTATTGCCCAATTACGCCAAGTAATTGCTTGGCTGTAAATGTCCGTGCTCCAATTATTTTTTTGCATAATATCCACCAATTAAAGTCGCAATACGACTTGCGCTTAAAAATAATCCACATGAAATAAAAAGTAATAACAAAAATGATGACACATCAATCATATCCAGAGATTCTTGTTTTAACATATCATCAGTAGTATCAAAGGCTATCGCGTAAACCATGGCGATCATGGCAAAGATAATAATTTGCTTCATCATGGCGATTATAATTACCCGCAACCAACCTATAGATAATGATTGGGTGGTTTTGAACATATACAAAATAATAAAAAGTGGCGCTAAGGATAGTCCAATAGCCATGATCATTTTTGCAAGTGATATGATAAGCAGACCATATCCCACTAGAAACAATGTCATGATTAATACCCCTAACGCCATCAAACCTTGATGAATAGCAGAAATTGAAATTGCGCCCCAAATAGTTGCAGCAATATCTAAGCCTGAAAACCATAAATATTCTAATAACTCAATGCCAGAAGCCTGATGCGGAATATTTGGCACAACGGATACCAGCGTCACTGCAATTTGATCTGGAATTGCTGTTGCTAAATCATAAATCAGCAACGCATATACTGACCAATGTGTGGCGGCAAAATAACAAAAACTTACTAATAATATTTGTTGCAATAACGATAGTTTAAAAATGGGTTTATCAGCAAATAAATATTGATAACCTATAAACATAAAATACATAGCAACTAACAATCGTATACTGGCAATATTATCATTAACCAAGGCATGATAAGCATTGAAAGTATAATCCTGAACCTGGTTATCAATTGTTTGCATTAATTCAGTGATAAACATTAAATCAACTCTCCACAACCTTTGCGTTCATAGTAAGTACAAGGCGCAGATAATTCATTAGTATGCGCACAAGCTGTTAGTGTCAGTATTATTAAAAATGCAATGATTGCTTTCATATATTTCTCCTATTTTTTTCTAAACGTATAAAAGTTAGTGTGAGCAGCCAGATGATTGAGTTCAGCCTGCTGCAACATCGCGTTAATGTGCATTTCAAAATTTTGTACTTGGATCATGTTTTGTAATAAATAAGCGACCTCGCCCAATAAGCGATTTGTAAAGTCTGATGATTGCTTAAGTGACTTATGGGTATTAACCTCATCTAGTAAATTATTAATACGTTCATAACTGTTATTAACAGCATCAAATGTTTGCGCAAAGCCTGCTAAATTTAACTTAGTCCAGTCTTCGTTATAAGCATATAAATTTCGATGTGCACTGTTTGGATTTTTTGAGTCAATTTTATCAAGATCAACTGCAGGAAATTTAGTTTGATAATAAGTGTATCTATCTTCTAAATCGCCAGGGTTAAAGCCATGATTCACCATGTCTTCAAATTCCTCAATGCTATTAGGCGCCCATTCCCGGGTGTCTTTATCAGCATTAGAATTGTAAAGATCGCTATAAGCATTTTTTCCTGATAACAGATCAGTATGAATTTGAGCTTCGTTAAAATGCTTTTGCATTTGTTCGTATTGAGCTTTTAATTCATCTATCATAAAGCCAATTTTAATAATCGCCGCCTCATCAATGACAGGCGTCATTGCATGAGCTGTAAAGTGATAACAGATTAATAATATCAGTGTAATATTACGCATGTTTACTCTCATGACATTTTTTTATATAGATAGGCAACCATTTTTCAACATCATCCCCCACCTCGCGTCTAATTTCATCCAACATCACTGCCTTTTTCATATCACCTGATAGGACATAAATATAATCTTCTAATCCTGCTAATGGGAGCGTAGCCAAGCATGATTGATCTGATTGTTTTAATAAAAAGTAATGTGAAGATTTGGGCGTTGATTTAATCAAATAGTGTTCATGCTCAGTTAGACCCAACAGTTCACAATATAATTTCTTTGATGCTTGATGATTGGGGAAATATATTTTAGTTTGCACATTTGAATTGATTATTTCAGATAGCTCATTATACTGAATAAGCTGCTCAGGATTTTGTGTTAAAAAAATAACAATTCCATTTTGTCTGCGGATTGTTAAAATCCATTCTTCTAAAATATGTCGAAACATTTTAGAGCGTAATAAAGACCATCCTTCTTCTAATACAATAATAAATGGCGCGTGTTGTGTTTGCTGCATGGTAAAGCGAATACGCATCAACAAATAAAATAGGGTTGGCGCAAGTGCTATATCATCTTTTAAGACCACCGTCATATCCATGCCAATAATGGCACTTTCCAATGAAAATTGATCAGCACCCGCACCAAAATAATCTGTACGTGAACCTGTTCCATACCATAACGCCAAACGTTGTTTTAAATGTGAAGATTTAAGTGATGGCGATATTTCTGCTAAATTTCTGTATTCAAGAGGATTATCAAAAATAGTTTCTATAGCATCATGAATGTTTGTTCTATCATCATGACTTAAATCTTCGCCTTGTGCTGACAATAATAATCCCAACCAACACTCAAGTTCTTTTCTATTCTGAGGTGTATCGGGCATTTGCAAAGGATTAAATGCTTTAGTATCAACACCAATACGTACATAATCACCACCTAAGGCTCGGATAAATGGTTCGCTACCACGTAAATAATCAAAAAAGAAAATACGCAAACCTTTATCTAAAAATTTAGTGCTTTGCGCCAATAAAAAATCGGTCAATAAGGTTTTGCCTGTACCTGTTTGTCCATAAATGGCAGTTGATCCGACTTTGCCTATATGAAAATTAAAATAGATATTATTGCCATTGCGCGCAGATAATAAACAGACTGGATAACCCCAAATACTCCCCTTTACATCACCACAATAGTGGTTATTAAATGTACATAAATCTGCCATGTTACGTGAGCTCAGTAAGCTCTTACGCATAACATAATGTTGATTTCCTGGAATGCCTCCTAGATAGGCCAATTCTAAATTCAAGTCTTCACGAATCGCATGAATGCCTATATCAATCAAACTCGCATCCGCTTTCGCTATTAATTGCTCCAAAATTTTATCATCATCCGCAATACACATTAAGGATAAGTTATGATCTCCATAAGCTATTTCACCTGAGGCGACCTGATCTTCTGCCTCTTGAATCTGAGCAATTTGAGTCCGCGCTAAATCATTGGCATTTTTAAGACGAATATTTTGTTTAGACATTTGGGTCAGTATGCTTTTTTTATCTGCAGGAATAAACAATTGGCTTAGCACAAATCGCCCTGGCAAAGACAATAACTGATTTAAAGATGAAAAATGAGTTTGCGTACAGTAAGCCTTGATGCCAAGTATGCCGATATGATTTTGGCCTATTCGCAATGTTTGTTTATTTGCATACACGCGTTGTGCAGGCAAAATTCGTGAATAATCTTGTTCGCGAAAATATATCTTTTTATGTGTTAAATTAATTAGATAATAAATAAACTCCAATGGCGCGGAGGCTGTGCCATGCTCAGCCTCATATAAAGATAATAATTGTGGTTGATAAGACTTAAGCGCATACATATAACGATATACAATATCCAGTAACGATTTTTTAGCATCTGATAAATATAAGTTTATTTGCTTATCTTTTTTATCAAAACTTAAATTATTTAAAAATGTCATGACTTGTTCATGATGAGGCGCAGCATGAATAATCGATAGGTAATATTCCTGATAAAACTTAGGTTGAGAAAAATGTGTTTGTTTATAAGCATCATTCAATTGCTTTGCAAAATTAGCTTTAAAATTTCCATCTGGATATTCATCGTCTACTTTTTGTATGACATGAAAATAAACTGCAAAACCAGCGCCTGCAATAGATGTAAATAAATCTGACCATAAAGATTGATATTGATCGAGTTCACCGGGAGTTTTTGTCTCGCCATATAATCCCGAAAGTTTAATAATAGCCAGCAAATGATCTTGTTTGGTCCGCAATAGGTGTTCATCATAATGGCCAATGATGTTAATGTAATTTGATAGTTTGAGGTCAGAGGGTGCAAGTGTTTTTAATTTCATGGTCACTCTCCAGCATAACTGCGCGCATTAAAATATTGCCTAATTGCAAATGCACACACCCCTATTTTTTGCAATCGCATGTTATAAATATCTATGCCCCAGGCATCACGCGCAGTCTGCATGCGACAAAATATATAACCGGCAATGAATAATCCTAAGACCAGCGTCCAACTGTCTATCCAGACCATCGCCACACAACCACCGATCAATAAACAGATAAACATGTTGTATGGCAAACCACAGATTAATGCACGACGTGTCAATGCTAAAATAACGGGTGTTGGATTATATTGTGACAGCGCTTTCATCTCATGCTCCTATAATTTTTTGAGCAATAAACGCTGCGCCATAAATAAGGCCAATACCAATTAAAATAGAACGTAAAAAGATAAAAGGAATACGCCCACTCATGCAGGCAAAACCTGCACCTACAATAGCAAGTGTACCTGCAGCAAGGCCAATATCATTGGTGAGCCAATCGGTAATATTAATAAGCGCTTGATATATAGCATCATCATTTTTCATACAAACCTCCTTGTTATCTGAAGACTCCCAAAACACGGTACAAATTCAAGCCTCCACGTCGCATAAACATGTACCGAACCTCTGTTTGGGAAAATTAAACTGTGTTATAATCTCCCAATACATACGTAAACCCTCTTGATTAGTCATTAATGATTTGCGTATAATAGGCTTCAAGTCAATTTGACTCATTAATGAAGCGCATTATTGATCGAGCAAAGCTTGTCTGTCAAGCTTTTTTTAGAAATAAATTTAAAATAAATAGGTGAACAAGTGAGTGAATTAAGCAGCGTATTAACCCATCTTTTAAAGGTTTCAGGGAATTTAAGTGGTACGGAATTAGCAAGACGTGTTGAATTACCGAGTGCAACCGTTAACCGTTTAATTACAGGCTCAGTGCAAGACCCTCGAATTTCAACTTTAAAAGCCATTGCCAAATATTTCAATATCAGTTTTGATCAATTGCTAGGCTACTCGCCACTGCCTAAACAATTTAATTTAGCGCACAATCGTTTTGCTTATTCATTTCAAATGCCAGTTTATGAATTACATCAAATTCACAATCATTTAGACAATGAAGATGCTGCGGCAAGTCGCCTCACCTGGCAGTCTAATGATAATTATGATCAAGAAGAATTATTTGCCATTAAGCTTGAACAAGCGAATTTCGAACCTACTTTCTTAAAAGGCAGCACTTTGATTGCCCACAAAAATCTTGCACCACAAATTAATGATTATGTATTAGTGAGTATTCAGGGTAAAGAAGCAACAATACGTAAGTTTTATATGGAATCTGGAGAAACTTATTTATACCCATTGAGATCAGAATTACCTGTCATGAATGCTGAGCAAGAATCAGTAAAAATCTTAGGTGTGATTTTGGAATCCCAAACCAGCTTAAGAGCCAAACCACAAGCTGAGAAATAATTTTTTATTTTTCCTGTGCAAATGCAATTGTTGCAGTCAACTCCTGATAAAGCGGACTGTCTTGAGGAACTAACGTCTGCATTTGCTGCCAATATTGTATGGCCAATTCGCTATTACCGCTGGCAATGGCTACGTTTGCAAGTAAGCTTAAGCTCTCTATACTGGGTTTTAACTTTTTAATTTGTTCTAGCAATTCCGATAATTTCGGGTCAATCTTGCCCTCTTTTGCAAGAAAATCAGCCGTCACATAATCAATTAATAATTCCGTATCGTCAGGAGCAAGCGCATACGCTTTTGCGTAAGCACTATTCGCATCAATATAATCGCCCAAACTAAAATATATTTTTCCTAATAAAGTCAAAGTGACTGGATCATTTGGATGTTGCTTAAGTTGTTTTTGCAAACCTTGCAAAAGCTCAGGTAAAACATCTTCTTGATTATTGAACGCTTGTAATAAAATCGCATTGCGTAAACCTTGAGAATTACCTAAATAATAATATAGTGATAATGCAGCAATGATCATGAAACCACTTAAGACAAAAGTAATTTTTTTATTACGTGTCGCATAGACAATAAATCCAATTGCTAACAACAATAATATTGCAATACCCAACCATAAACTTATCATTTACGTTCACCCTTATGTTGCTGATGAGCGCGCCTTATGATAAAACCAACAACTATTCCTGCAATTAATAACAATATCATGGGGCCAAACCATAAAAATCCTGTGCTTTTATTGACGGGGGGTTGATATAAAATAAAATCCCCATAACGTGTGGTTAGATAATTAATTATTTCTTCATCACTATGCCCTGCTAGTATTTGATCATACACTTGTTGACGCAAATCTTTAGCGAGCGTTGCATCTGAATCTAACACCGTTTGATTTTGACACACTAAACAACGTAGTTTTGCGGTCAAGTCAATAAATCTCTGTTCATCCTTTGGATTATTAAATGGATAGGGCGAAACAGCGTTTGCTTGTTTAAACTCATTGAGCACAGGCATAAATCTGTCATGCCAAATATCAAGAGTTAACATACCAATATGACGATAACGTACTATACCTTGTGCATCTATCATGAAAGTCTCAGGTACACCAATCACGCCCCAATCCATACCTACACTGCCTTGTTCATCAAATAATACTTTTTGATAAGGATTGCCGCGCTCGGCTAACCAGTTTTGTGCCTCATCCCGATTATCTTGATAATTAAGTCCAATAAATGGAAAATCTTCTGCAGCTAGCGCAACAATAACATCATGCTCTTTAGCACAAGGTGGACACCAAGATGCAAATACATTAATAAAAAATATTTCGCCCATTAAAGATTCTTTGTTATACTTTTTATTCTCATCAAACAGATCAGTTAAATTAAAATCAGGCAATGGCTTGCTTAATAAAGCAGATGGCATTTGCTGTTGATCACGCTTTAATCCAAGTGTGAAAACATATATTAAAGCAAAGAATATTAAAGTAATTATTATTGTCCATAAAGTTTTTCTAAGCATTTTTTTGATTCTCTTTTTTAATTCGATAACGTTTATCACATACAGCAATCAGCGCGCCTATTGCTATCAATAAACCGCCCAGCCAAATAAACCGAATAAACGGTTTATAATAAATGCGCACTGACCATTCTTTTTCACCTAATTGTTCACCAAGGGCTACATATAAATCTCGTGTAATGCCTGGATCAATATCGGTTTGACTTTGAGCAATTTTACTGACGTTGTATATGCGTTTTTCAGGATGTAATTGGGTTACAAATTTATTGCGATGATAAGCATCAATGGATGCTATTGTCATCGTATAATTGGGCCCTACGCCTTGATTTAAAGCGCTCAGTGTAAATTCATATGGTCCTGCAAAAGTAGTATCACCTAACTTCATATAGACATCTTTTTCAACTTCCAATTGTTTTGACAAACCTACACCTAACAATAAAATCGCAACGCCAAAATGAGCACAATACATGCCGTATTCACTCGCCGTTAAGGTTGTAAATTTTGTATACATATTTTCAGCCAATGATAAAATCAGCCATGCACCAAGGCCTACAGTGAGCATGACATTAATGGGCATCATCATACTAAGGCCAAAAGCTAATAATGCAGGAATGGCTAAATGTTTAATCAGTTCACGGCCCGAAGTTTCTTTATAGCGGCTCGCAGGGCCAAAGCCCATAAATAAAAATAAAATAATCATTAAGGGTACAAAAACACTAGAATAATAAGGCGGTCCTACAGAAATTTTATGACCTGTCACTATTTCTAAAAATAATGGATACAGTGTACCTAAAAATACAGTAGCGCAAGCAATCACTAATAATGCATTATTTATCAGCAAAAAACTCTCGCGTGATAAAGAATTAAAGCTCGCATTACTTTTCATCATGGGAGAGCGGAATATATATAAAATTAGAGATGCGCCCATGACAAAGCTTAAAAACATTAAAATATATAAACCACGTTCAGGATCATTCGCAAAAGCATGTACTGAAGTTAAAATGCCTGAGCGTACTAAAAATGTGCCTAATAAACATAATGAAAATGTTGCAATTGCAAGCAAAATCGTCCAACGTTTAAATGTATGGCGTTTTTCTACAACAGCTAATGAATGAATAAGTGCACAACCTAATAACCACGGCATAAATGACGCATTTTCAACCGGATCCCAAAACCACCAACCGCCCCAACCTAAAACATAATAAGCCCACCAGCTACCCACTACTATGCCTAAAGTTAAAAACATCCACGCCATTAAAGTCCAAGGTCGCATCCAGCGTGCCCAAAGAGGATCGCATTTGCCTTGAATCAAAGCGGTAATCGCAAATGCAAATGCCACAGAAAAACCAACATATCCCATATACAGTAAAGGCGGATGTATAATCAAAGCAGGATCTTGTAACAGTGGATTTAAATCCTGACCATTAAAAGGTGCGATAGGTAATGCGCGCAAGAAAGGATTTGATGTGAACATAATAAATACTAAAAATCCAACACTGAGCACGCCCAATACAGACAATAATATTGCATGCGTTCTTTCAGGTAAATGTCGGCCCAATATGGCAACAGCAGCGCCCCAAGCTGATAACATCAATACCCATAATAATAATGATCCTTCATGGCCGCCCCATAATGCACTGATGCGATACATCAATGGCAAATCAGTATGTGAATGTGCGGCAACATATATGACTGAAAAATCATTTTCAATAAATGCATATTCTAGAATTAAAAAACTGATTAATAAAAAAATAAATTGTGCAATGCAAAATCCCCCCGGCCTAGGGCCGGCCCCCTTTAATAAAGGTGGAGAAAATACGGCTACAACTTGCAACAATGCAAAACATAACGCTAATATCAGAGCAAATTGACCTAATTCAGGTATCATGGTTTCGCCTCATAGGCATCGACACGTTTTAATGATTCTACAACTTCAGCAGGCATATAGTTTTCATCATGTTTTGCGAGTACTTCGCTCGCGATAAAACTATTATCATTTTGCAACTTCCCCAAAACAACTATTCCTTGATTTTCTCTAAACAAATCAGGCAGTATCCCGGTGTAATGCACTTTAATCTCATTTTTGGTATCCGTTAATTTAAATTCTACTGATAAATCAGTTTTACTACGTACCACACTGCCCGGCACTACTAAACCACCCATACGAATGCTTTGATTTTTAGGTGCATCTTGCACTAGATCACTCGGCGTAAAAAATAAATTAATATTTTGTTGCAAGGCATACAAGGTAAGACCAATGGCCATGGCGATGCCTAAAATAAGTGCAACGATGATCATTGCTCGGGTTTGATGTTTTTTAGAAAAACGTATCACTTGTTGTCGCTCCGTGATTTGAAGTATACATATATGAGATACACCGCTAAACAGCCGATTGTAATCGCGACAGAACTCCAAATATAAATCCCATAATCGCCCATTTATTTCTTCCTTAACTGTAGACAGATAATACAGAGATAATATAAAACAAACCCAATAATCATTAATATTAATGGATATAACATACTATTATCGATCGCAGGTTTCGCAAAGCGGCTTAAGGTTGGACCTTGATGCAATGTATTCCACCAGGTCACCGAAAAATGAATAATTGGAATATTAATAATGCCAATAATCGCTAAATAACTGCTGGCAAGCGCACCTACTTTTTGTGGCAGCGCATCACGCAATGCCATATATCCAAAAAATAAAAATAATAAAATAAGTTCAGACGTTAAGCGTGCATCCCAAATCCACCACGTGCCCCACATGGGTTTGCCCCAGATACTACCCGTTATTAACGCTAAAAAGGTAAATAATGCACCCACAGGTGCGCTTGCTTTTGCAATAGTATCAAACAATTGAATTCGCCAAATTAAAAAAGCTGCAGCGCTCATGGCCATAGTGCTATAGACCATGAGTGATAAAAACGCGCTGGGCACATGTACGTAAATAATTCGAAACGCATCACCTTGTTGATAATCGCTAGGTGCATAAAATAGGCCCCAGAGTAAACCTGAAAATAATGTTATTAACATCAAAATAAATAAATATGGCCATGCGCGATTAGCCCAATCGGTTACATTACGTGGCGAGATAAATTGTGCAAACCATTGTTTTGTAAACATCACTACCCCGCCGTTACTTTTAAGATGCCCGCACTTGCAAACGGTGCCAGCAGGAATATTAAAATAAAGTTTGCCGCTAATAAGGCCATTGATCCTTGCCAAGGTAAACCGAGCGCACTATTTTGCACTGCAGAAACTGCAAATAATAAAGCAGGCACGTAAAAGGGTAATAAAATTATCCCCGTTAAGACACTGCTACTTTTAACAGAAACCGTTAATGCCGCGCCAATGCTGCCTAATAAAAATAATATAGGCATACCAAGCGCAAGAGATGCCAATAAAACCACAGTAAGCTCAACACTAAACTGCCACATTAAACTTAATATTAACGTTAAAATTAATAACGGAATTAAATTAAATAATAAATGTGGCAGTATTTTACCGATCACCAACAGCGGCAACTCTTCACTCAGTAATATTAAATCTAAACTACCGTCTACATAATCTTGTTTATACAAATTATCAATGGCTAATAATTGCGCGAGCAAGGCCGACAGCCAAATATAGAGTGGCAGTAATAAGTGATAATCTTGCTGCTTGGCGGCCAATACAAAACTTAAAATAAATATGACTAAAGTGAAAAATAGCAAACCTTGCAGCCATGATTGTGGATTGCGAAATAATAACAAGGTTTCACATTTTAAAATATTAGCGAGCGTCATTTAGGCTCCAATATTATTTTTTTTAATTGATGATTAATTGTTTGGTGCGTGGCGATGATGGCCATGTTGCCTTGCGATAAATGGGTATTTAATATATTTGCAAATATCTGCTCACCTTGTTTATCAAGTGCTGTCATGGGTTCATCCAATATCCAAAGTTTCGCATTGGATAATACTATTCTTGCGAGTGCGACACGCTGTTTTTGCCCTGAAGAGAGTTGCGCGCAGGGTTTATGTTCTAGGCCTTGTAAAAAATCAACAGAGGCTTGCGACTTTGCAAAATATTTTAAATATTCTATTACTGTTAACAAACCTTTCACCCCATTATGTGGGCCTAAATAAGTAAGGCTTTTTGGTACAGAAATTTGGCCACAAGCAGGCGGCAACAATCCTGCTAATACTCTCAATAAAGTCGTTTTACCTACGCCATTAGGACCTTCTACTATCAAACCTTCTCCTGCTTGCAAAGCAAAACTCACCGGCTTAAACAATAATTGTTCATCCCGGCTACAGCCTAAGTGCGTAGCGCTTAATGTGAAGTCTTGTGTGGTCATACTCTTTTCTGTTAAAGTGCCGAATTGGCTATTTTGCCACAAAAGAATAGAGTTAACCAACTCATTTAGAGGGAACTATGTTAGAATTTTTCGCACAATATTTTTTATTTTTTCTAGAAACGATTACCATCGTCGCCGGCATTTTAGTTGTCCTGATTACCCTATTTGCCTTAATTGCCAAGCATCGTCGCTCTCCAGACGATGAAGAACTGGAAATCAATTGTCTTAATGATAAATTCGACAATATGCATGCGGCCTTACAAGAATCCATTTTACCTAAAGATGAATTTAAAAAATGGTTAAAAGCCAAGAAAAAACAGGAAAAAGACAAAGATAAAAATCCCACCCTTAAACGGGTTTATGTCATTGATTTTGATGGTGATGTCCGCGCATCAGCCGTTGAAGAATTACGGGAAATGATTACCGCAATTTTAACCCAAGCCACAAACAATGATGAAGTATTAGTCAAAATAGATAGCGGCGGCGGCATGGTACATACCTATGGTCTAGCCGCTTCACAATTAGAACGCTTAAAAGCCAAAAATATTCCATTAACAGTAGCGATAGATAAAGTCGCTGCAAGCGGTGGTTATTTAATGGCATGTGTTGCCAATAAAATTATCGCTGCACCTTTTGCGATTGTGGGCTCTATTGGCGTCATTGGCCAATTACCCAATTTTCATCGTCTATTAGAAAAAAATAACGTGGATTTTGAACAACACACTGCGGGTAAATATAAACGCACGCTGACCATATTTGGCAAAAACACCAATGCCGCACGCGAAAAATTTCAGGAAGAATTAGAAGAAACTCATATCCTCTTCAAACAATTTGTCACTGAAAATCGTCCAATTGTAGATATTGAAAAAGTTGCAACCGGCGAACATTGGTATGGCACACAAGCATTTACACTCAAACTAGTAGACGCGCTCACCACCAGCGATGATTATTTATTAAATTATGCTGATAAAGCAGATATTTTTGAGCTCAGCTACACCATGAAGAAATCTTTAAGTGAAAAGATTTCTGAGGCGTTGTTTTGTAGTGCTATAAGAATCAAACAATTGTTTAAAATGTAAAAAGCGCACTCGACGATTGAGGCTCTTGATAGACATAACCGACACAGCTGAGCACATTTTTATATGTATTGCAAAATTCTCTATCCTTTAGTTTTTCTTCAACCCATGATCTCATGTGGTCATATTCTTCATTCATCCCTATGATTGATCCAAAACCTTTAGTGATCATTAACTGATACATCATCGGGTCTTCATATTGCATTTGCTGCGCAAAGTTACTATTTTTATATTGATCAGCAATGGTTGCAAGCCTATCTATAATAGGTAATTGTATAAATGAAGGTTGATTCATATTATAATGATCTACTTTAATTATTTTATTTCGTATAAAGTATAGCGATTGAACCAATCTAAAACTATTTGAAGAGTCATGCCGTGCATGGTATGGTTTAGCAAAATAATCAATTAAAAAATTTATGGTTTCAGATGTTTTATCCTCAGAGAATGACTGAAGATAGCTCTGAATGTTCATTAAAATCTGAGACCATTGAATGGTACATAAGCAAAAGTCGCGTTTATGAGCTGTTGTTTTATCAACAAAAGACATCAATACATTAAATGACTCCTGATGCCCTAACTGCAAAGCAAGATCTAAACAACTTAAACCACTTTTATTTGTTGTGAAAATATTTGCATTGTTCTTACAGAGTATCCGAATATAATGCGCATTATTAGTTCTTACACAATAATGTAACAATGTATCGCCCGTTGGAATTTTTAACGAAGATAAATGCTGGTTTGTATTTCTATCCTCGTGCGTATTGGCTTCTTCACTGAAATGGTAATCTGAAATTAATTGATAACAACTCTTAATTAATCCATTTCTTTTCACACCCTTATGATCGGTAAACAATTTCAGATCAACCTCTTGATTCTTACTTAAAAGATATTGAACAGCCTTATCATTGCCTTGCCAAGCGGCATGATACAATGCTTGATTCACTGCGGATTTTTTATCTTTAATTGCTTCATATAATTTATCTTTATATTTATGATTGCTTAACACTGCAATATCAAAAGCTGTTTTGTCATCCTCACCTTTGTATTCCAGTAAGTTTTGGGCGCGATCGCTCTTTAATAGCACATATAGACTTGTCTCTGGAATGTCTTGCTTATAATGAAATATTGTATAAAGGTCTTTATCATTATCCTTCATCACATATAATGAAATTATAGTATTTAATTTTAGATTTAAAGATTGCAGAAGTGCGATAAACCATGGGAATGTTTTGTGTTTTGTCAAATATAAATTGACTTTAGCCTCAACATAAAAATCAACATTACTTCCCTGATAGGATTTCATATGCGTATATTTTTTTATTAAATATATAAACATTAAATAGTTATTATTTTCTAATGATTTGATTATTAAATCACCGAGATCTTCTTCAGGAATTTCGATTTCACTTGCACGATAATTCAAGCCTAAATCACTGCCTATTGCATACATTTTAGCAAGCAACATGCTGGCAATGGTGGTCAATGACTCGAAAGTAAATTTTTTATTTTTTAATTTTTTATTTGGAAGCTTAAAAATTGTGGGAAATTGCAAGCAAAGGAAAAATAACTTTTCAACCTGAAGAGAGAGTCCCTCTAAAGTTTGGCCGCTTAAGGCCCATTCAATCCAATCAGGATGCTCTGCGAGCGCTTTATACTTCTCTTGGAACATATCAAACGGTAAATCTTTATCTGCTTTAACATTAAATTTACCGTATTTGCGTCTAATCCTAATAAAAGAAAAAAACTGCAGAATTTCTTCTATAATAACCATTTTATACCTCTACAACTTTACTACTCACTGCTACTTCTACAACTTTTTACCACTCTTGCATTTTACTTTTTAAACGAGTAACTGCTTGAGCATGAATTTGGCACACACGTGATTCGGTTACATTTAAAATTTGTCCGATTTCTCTTAAATTACGTTCTTCTAGATAGTAAAGCTCAATCACTGTACGTTCTTTTTCGGTTCTAGTACTACAGCATTAAAGTCGCCTTCTAAGCGATCTTCGCCGACGCACAATTCATCTAAGCTGTATACGCTGGCACTGTGACTATTTTGTAACATTTTGCGATACGCACCCACTTCGATTTTTAATTCATGGGCGACTTCTGTGTCTTTGGCATCACGACCTTTTACACCTTCAACTTTGCGCATCGCTTCTTGTACTTTACGGTTATCACGATAAACTGACCGTGGCACCCAATCGGTACGACGCACTTCATCTAACATCGCGCCGCGAATACGAATACCGGCATAAGTGGTAAAACTTGCACCTTTATCTTCACTAAATCTGTCAGCTGCTTCCAACAAACCCATTA
>Ga0206858_1173_pt1 | contig 15571 bp, 11 predicted proteins | sample Alteio_BWOrgCont_46_FD_152622 | JGI IMG/M metagenome (GOLD analysis project Ga0206858, IMG submission 152622) | Enriched cells from forest soil in Barre Woods Harvard Forest LTER site, Petersham, Massachusetts, United States -... | ecosystem: Environmental > Terrestrial > Soil > Temperate forest >... | reverse complement strand
TCGAAAAGAGATTAAGGAGCTGGATATGGAATGATGCAGCCTGATTAGTATCTAAGTATTATAAAATTCGCAAGCATCCTTATTATCAGAATAGATAAATAAATAGTCCATAAAATTAAAGCGATATTAAAAAAACGAAGACCTTGATTGAACGCTATTGAATCATCTTTATCAAATGCAGCAGATTGTTGTTTAAAACCCCGATAATAAAAAAGATGCGTAGCAACTACCAGTATTAATGAAAATATTGAAACTACCGGAAGCAACTTATTCAAATAAAAAAAATGAGGGTACTTATTCGCTCCCGGGTGTTTCTTTATCAATTTAAAAATCAATTCAATAAAATCTACTCCCGAATACAAACCCGACATAATTAATATCGCTAATGCCAGGCGCACGTTTCTTATTGCCATTTTTCTATCTACATCTTTAACATCGAATCCTGAAATCAAATCCTTTTCCATGAGGTGGTTTTTATTTACGAAAACAATCTAACAAAAAATAATTTAAAACTTGAATCAACTGAATGATTTTGCCAATAAATTTGGGATAGAATCTTATGGCTAATTCATAATTACAGGTATTGCAAAATATAGAACCTTATTATAACTGGCGGCATTTATACGCATCCGAAGAAGACGAACGGTCTCCTTTTTACGGAACTGTTCATAATGAATTTCAGTTTACCCAAACCGTTTACAATTATTATATACATCCGCAATGGGATGATTTTGGTTCCCGTACTTTATACATGAAGATTTTATTTGTGGATTACGAACAGAACTATGCCATCATAGAATTAATCGGCGAATGGAACGATGCCATTGAAAATGATATAATGACGATGCGTAGGGACGTAACCGATATTTTACAGCAGGATGGTATTTATAAATATATACTGATAGCCGAAAACGTTTTAAACTTCCACAGCAGCGATGATAGTTATTACGAAGAATGGCGGGAAGAAGTAAGCGAATACGGCGGCTGGATTGTAATAATAGGAATGCCCGAACAAAGCCAGTACGAATTTAAACGCTCCCGTTTAACCAATTATCTAACCTTGCTGGATTTACCCCAATGGCGTACCATGAAACCGGATATGGTTTTTAATGAGATTGATAACTGGATGATTAAGATGCTGGATTAGCGTACTCTAAAAGGGTTGACAACCTTTCAAAGGTTGTCAACCCTGGCCAACCATTTCACGATTCACTATCAACATTATATACCTCCCTGCAAACGATTGCATAATAAGTTGATGCTCACCCGATAAAAACTTAGCATAAACTTTTTTTTTCACCGTTCACCCCTACCTTTGCATTTCTTAACAAAACCAACCATTGCTTTATGACCTGGAAACATTTTTTTACTTCCTCAATTGGTAAGAAGGTTTTAATGGCGCTTACAGGGCTGTTTCTTATTAGTTTTTTAGTAGTACACTGTGCTATCAACGGCATGATTTTCTTTAATGACGGCGGCGAGACGTTTAACCACTGGGCTCATTTTATGGGCAGCAACCTTATTATCCGGATTATGGAGATAGGTTTGTTTGGCGGCTTATTGCTACACATCGTACAAGGATTAATGCTTTGGGCTCAAAATAACAAAGCCCGTCCTATTCAATATAAAAAGAACGATGCTGCAAGTAACAGCAAGTGGTATAGCCGCAGCATGGGCTTATTGGGAACATTGATTTTAATTTTCCTTATTATCCACTTATATCATTTCTGGACTCCATCCAGATTTGGCGGAATGTTTGGCGTACATGAATTGGATAAAGCTACATTGGTTACCTATAATAATCAGGAAGTGCATGATTTATACAAAGAAATGTTTGCTGTATTTCAGGATAACCTACCTGTAGTTATTATATATGTACTTGGAGTATTTTCTTTGGGTTGGCATTTATTGCATGGTTTTCAAAGTGCCTTCCAAACATTCGGTATTAATCACAAAAGATACACTCCAATTATTAAATGTATAGGTGTTGCCTATTCAATTATTATTCCGTTGGTGTTTGCCTTAATGCCGGTGGCTATTTACTGCGGATGGGTTGTAGCTCCTAACTAATAGCAATTACATTCAGTTTATATAAAAGGAAGGGTTGATAATCCGGATAAATTATCAATTACTAATTACTAATTATTAATTCAAGAAATATGGCTTTCAATTCAAATATTCCACATGGCGAGATGAACGAAAAGTGGAATGATTACAAAGGGCATGTAAAATTGGTAAACCCTGCCAATAAACGCAAGCTGGAAGTAATTGTAGTAGGCACAGGGCTTGCAGGAGCTTCTGCCGCTGCTACACTTGGTGAGTTGGGATATAAAGTAAAAGCATTTTGTTTTCAGGATAGTCCACGTAGGGCGCATAGTATTGCGGCGCAAGGTGGTATCAATGCTGCCAAGAATTACCAGAATGATGGTGATTCTGTTTTCCGTTTATTTTATGATACTGTAAAAGGTGGTGATTACCGTGCAAGAGAAGCCAACGTACATCGTTTGGCAGAAGTGAGTGCTTCTATTATTGACCAATGCGTGGCGCAGGGTGTTCCTTTTGCAAGGGAATATGGCGGTATGCTAAGCAATAGAAGTTTTGGTGGAACGCAGGTACAGCGTACGTTTTACGCTGCGGGGCAAACAGGACAACAATTATTATTAGGAGCTTACAGTGCGATAGAAAGACAAGTAGCGTTGGGCAATGTAACGCAATATAGCCGTCATGAGATGTTGGATGTAGTGATGATTGATGGCAAGGCAAGAGGTATTATTGTTCGTAATTTAATTACCGGTGAGTTGGAACGCCATTTTGGTCATGCGGTATTATTATGTACCGGTGGTTATGGCAACGTGTTTTATTTATCTACCAATGCAATGGGAAGCAATGTTACCGCTGCATGGAAGGCGCATAAAAAAGGAGCTTATTTTGGAAACCCTTGCTTTACGCAAATTCACCCAACTTGTATTCCTGTAACCGGCGATCATCAGAGTAAATTAACCTTGATGTCGGAGTCGTTGCGTAATGACGGACGTATCTGGGTTCCAAAACAAAAAGGCGATAATAGAAAAGCGGTAGATATTCCTGAAGAAGAAAGAGATTATTATTTGGAAAGAAGGTATCCGGCTTTCGGAAACCTTGTGCCACGTGATGTTGCATCCAGAGCAGCGAAAGAAAGATGTGATGAAGGCTATGGCGTAGGTACAACTAAGCTGGCGGTATATCTTGATTTTGCAGATGCGATAAAAAGATACGGTAAAATTGAAGCCGGTATTAAAGGTGACACCAATGCTACGGAAGCAGAAATTATACAATTGGGTAAAGATGTGGTGAAAGAAAAGTATGGTAACCTGTTTGATATGTATGCAAAAATTACCGGCGAAAATCCGTACGAAATGCCAATGCGCATCTACCCTGCCGTGCATTACACCATGGGCGGACTTTGGGTTGATTACGAATTACAAACAACCGTTCCGGGATTATATGCTTTGGGTGAAGCAAACTTTAGCGACCACGGTGCAAACCGTTTGGGTGCTTCTGCTTTGATGCAAGGATTGGCTGATGGATACTTCGTTATTCCTTATACATTGGGTAATTATCTGGCAGATGAAATCCGTACAGGTACAATACCTACTTCTCACCCTGCATTTGAAGAAACAGAAAATGCTGTACGTGACAGGATCAATACTTTAATGAACATTAAAGGAAATCAAACTGTAGAAAGTTTCCACAAACGCTTAGGTAAAATTATGTGGGACAAATGCGGTATGGCTCGTAACGAACAAGGGTTGAAAGAAGCGATTACAGAAATTCAACAATTACGCAGAGAGTTTTGGAGCGATGTAAAAATCCCCGGTGATATAAATGAAATGAATCCTGAGTTGGATAAAGCCGGTCGTGTGGCTGATTTTATTGAGTTGGGAGAATTGATGTGTAAAGATGCATTGAACCGTAGAGAGAGCTGTGGCGGGCATTTCCGTGAGGAAAGTCAGACAGAGGACGGTGAAGCAAAACGTGATGATGAAAACTTTAGCTACGTAGCAGCCTGGGAATACAAAGGCGAAGAAAACTGGGAATTACATAAAGAAGCTTTAGAGTTTGAAATTGTAAAACCTACCCAGCGTAGTTATAAATAAAATGAAAGTAAGCGGTTTCACCTTTATAAAAAACGCCATAAAGTACGATTACCCGGTAGTAGAAGCAATCACTTCGGTATTACCAATGGTAGATGAATTTATCGTTTGTTTGGGTGATTCGGAAGATGCGACAAATGATTTGATTGCATCAATTGGATCGGATAAAATAAAAACAATTCATTCCGTTTGGGATAATAGTTTGAGGGAAGGTGGCAGAGTGTTAGCGGTAGAAACAGATAAAGCATTGCAGGCAACTGCAGCAGATGCAGATTGGCTCTTTTACATACAGGCAGATGAAGTGGTGCATGAAAAATACCACGCCAATATCACCCATGCCATGCAGCAATATAAAGACGACAAAAAAGTGGATGGTTTATTATTTAACTACACCCATTTTTATGGAAGCTATAAATATATTGGCGATGGCAGAAGCTGGTACACCCATGAGATAAGAGTAATACGGAACAATAAAAATATCCGCTCTTACAGGGATGCACAGGGTTTTCGTTTTGATGATATTACGAAGCTGAAAGTGAAAAAGATTGACGCTTCTATTTATCATTATGGATGGGTAAAAAACCCCTTAACCATGTTTGCAAAAATCCTGAACTCTACTAAGCTGTATCAAAAAGATGATGTAGCAATAGACAAGCTGGAAAAGGAAATTAAAGCAAAGAACAATCAGTTTGATTACGAAAGAGTAGATACGGTGCAATTGTTTACAGGCACGCATCCCGCAGTGATGAAAGATAGAGTGGCGAAGGAAAACTGGGGGATTGAAATGGATACCAATAAAAAGAAATTTAAAAGCGCTAAACATAAGGTTCTTTATTTTTTAGATAAACAATTTGGATGGCGTCCTTTTGAATACAGGAATTATATAAAGATTTAGCAATAAAGCAATTTATTATATGGAGCATTATAATATGAATTTGACGTTGCAGGTTTGGCGTCAGAAAAACAGCAAACAGTCAGGGAACTTTGATACGTATAATGTAAAGGATATTTCTTCGGAGATGTCTTTCCTTGAAATGTTTGATGTATTGAATGAGCAACTCATTCATGAAGGGAAAGACCCAATTGCATTTGACCACGATTGCCGTGAAGGTATTTGCGGTATGTGCAGTATGTACATCAATGGTAAAGCACATGGTCCGTGGGAACAAAATACCACTTGCCAATTGCACATGCGTGCTTTTAAAGATGGTGATACTATTGTGGTAGAACCCTGGCGCAGTAAGGCTTTCCCCGTAATAAAAGATTTGATGGTGGACAGAACAGCCTTCGACCGCATCATTCAGGCAGGTGGATATGTATCTGTAAATACCGGCAATGCACAGGATGCCAACTGCTTACCGGTAGATAAACATAATGCAGATGCTGCTTTTGCTGCTGCTGCCTGTATTGGTTGCGGAGCTTGTGTAGCTACTTGTAAAAACAGTTCTGCCATGTTATTCGTAAGTGCTAAGGTTTCTCAATTGGCACTATTGCCACAGGGCGAACCGGAAAGACAAACACGTGTATTGAACATGGTTGCACAAATGGATAAAGAAGGATTTGGTAACTGTACCAACACCTACGCTTGCGAAGCAGAATGCCCGAAAGGAATTTCAGTTGCTAATATTGCACGATTGAACAGAGAGTTTGTGAATGCTGAATTGAAAAGCGAAGATTAAAAGATAACTTATAAAGTATATAAAGCCGGTATTGTAATGATACCGGCTTTTTTTGTGTAAAGGAAAAAAGAGTTAGTATTTTATCTTATATCTCGCTATTAATATGATCAAACTGTCAATTATAATATTCATTTCTACCATTAGTTTTACTTCTTGTTTTTCTTTAACAGGAGAAGGAGTAGATAGACTTCTAAAAGAAGTCCCTAATATACAACATGATAAAAAAGCTGTTTTATTTTTAAAAGAAGCTTCACTTTCCGAAGACTCTTATCAGGTCAGCATCAAAAACATTGACAGCAAATTTGATACAACTGAAACAGGAAATACATTTACTGTAGATGCAGATCATGGTAAAACATGGCTTGATTCAAATTCAATAAATTTAAATTGGGTATCAAACGATACGTTAGTGATAAATTACAATAAAAGCTTAAGGACATTTATTCAGGAAAAATATGTTAATGGAGTTACTGTTATTTATCAGCAGAAATAATACTTCAACAATATGCCCTTAAAACATTTCCCACACTCCGCTCCTCTTACATAATAATCCTAACTTTAAGCATTTAATATATCCCCATTAGTATATCTTATTCATTCGTGCCATTGGTGGCAAAAAACTTTGCGCCTTTGTTCCTCTTAGCGTCTTTGCGTGAAAAATTCATTCATGAAAAACCCATACAACATTTCCCACACTCCGCTCCTCTTACACAATAAATCCTAACTTTAAACATTGAACTATAAAAACCCCATTTGAAATTCCTGCGGATATATCTTCTTTTGTTGATTTTGTTAATTGTGCAAGTATCCCAGGCACAAAAAAAACCATCTACCCTATCCAATCTTCATGTAAAGGAAATCAGCACAGCAAAAAAGATTGTCAAGATAGATTCGCTCAGCATTGTGCCGAATACAGTTACTGTTTTTGGCGTTTCCACCGCTTCATATAAAATAGATGAAGTGAATGGCTTGCTAACCTGGGTAAATAAGCCTGCTAAGGATACTGTACGCATTGCTTACCGCACTTTCCCGTATCAGTTAAATGCCGTTGTGCAACATCATAATTTTGATAGCATCCGCTTTAACTTCATCCGTGATAAGCCCTTCACCTTTGATTATAATAATCAAAAAGACAATCCGCTTTTGGATTTTGGGAATATCAATTACAACGGAAGCTTTGGAAGAGGCATTTCTTTCGGCAATAATCAGGATGCGGTGCTTACCTCCAGCCTTAATTTACAGTTAAGCGGTTTTATTGGCGATAGCCTTGAAATTTCGGCAGCCATTACCGATAACAATATTCCAATACAACCCGATGGCAATACACAAAACCTGCAAGACTTTGACAAGGTATATATTCAGGTAAAGAAAAAAGGATGGCAGGCAAATTTTGGCGACATCGATTTACGCCAAACCAAAAGTTATTTCCTGAGTTTTTATAAACGACTGGAAGGGGCTTCCTTTATCACTACTGATAAGATTGGTGAAATGTCGAACACTTTATTAGTAAGTGGCTCGGTAGCTAAAGGAAAATTCAATACCAATATCCTAACGCCGATTGATGGTAATCAGGGGCCGTACCGCCTGCAGGATGCCAACAACGATTTATATTTTACCGTATTGGCGGGCTCTGAAAAAGTAACGCTGGATGGTGTGCTGCTACAACGTGGCGAAGACCAGGATTATATCATCAATTACAATACGGCCGAACTGACATTTACGCCCAAGCACATGATTACAAAGGATTCGAGGATACAGGTAAATTTTGAATACTCGGATCAAAACTACCTCAACTCCAACCTTTACTTAAGCGATGAAATAACCATTAATAAACGATTAACAGTTAGCCTGGGAGCATTCTCTAACCAGGATGCAAAAAACTCTCCTATCAATCAATTATTAAGCACAGACCAAAAACAATTTTTAGCAAACATAGGCGACAGCATTAATCATGCTTATTATTCAAGTGCTGTATTGGATACGTTTGCAGCGGGAAAAGTGTTGTATAAAAGATTAATCGACACTACTGTAAATGGCATAACGTATGATTCAGTATATCGTTACAGCACCAGTACAACGGATACATTATATAATCTTGCTTTTACTTTTATCGGTCCCGGACAGGGTGATTATACGCAATCAACCAATAATGCAGCCAATGGTACAGTCTATAGCTGGGTACCACGTGGCCCCAACAATACAAAACAGGGAGATTCCGAACCGGTAATTTTATTGGTTACACCTAAGAAACAACAAATGATTACTGTGGGTGCGGAATATAAAATCAATACAAAGACAACCCTTAAATCGGAGTTTGCTTATAGTAATTATGATGTAAACCTTTTCTCTGCATTGGGCAAAGGAAGCGATGGCGGCCTTGCAGCAAAATTGCAATTAACCAATCAGGATAAAAAACTAAGATTGTTTAGCAAAGCATTTGTATTGCAAACACAATTAGGGTACGAGTATGAACAAAATACATTTAAACCGCTGGAAGTATTGCGCACGGCTGAATTTTACCGAAACTGGAGCCTGGCCACAACAGTTGAAGCAGCAGATGAACATCTTTCCACTGCAGCTTTTCAATTAAACGACAGCTCTAAAAACAATAAGTTGAATTATTCCGTAACCAATTATAACCGCAGCGATAATTTCAACGGGTTTCTGCAGGTGATGGAACATACCAGTATTATACACGATTGGAAGATAAGCGACAAATTCAGTCTTACTACCACAAATAGTTCTTTCCAAAAAGACGTCTATTTTCGTCCATCCGTTGACGTTAGTAAGCAGTTTAAGCAACTTAAAAATATATTGATTGGAGCCAGTTTCATCAACGAAAATAACAGATTGCAGGATAAACAACCGGACACATTAAATGCTTTAAGCTTTGCCTACACACAATGGCAGGCTTATATAAAATCGGATACCCGAAAATTAAACAACTTTGGGCTTACCTTCTTTACACGTAACGACTGGTTACCCTTACAGGCCCAACTATCACCATCCAGCAAAAGTACCAACCTTAACATCTTTGCCAATTTATTGAAAAGCGATAAAAACCAATTGAAATTTAATATTACCTATCGCCAGTTACATATTATAAACCCATTGCTTACTTCGCAAACAGAAGACCATAGTTTGCTGGGCCGTACAGAATATGTATTTAAAAACTGGAAAGGATTACTTACCGGAAATGTATTGTATGAAGTAGGTTCCGGCCAACAACAAAAACTGGCGTTCTCGTATATACAGGTTCCTGCCGGGCAAGGGCAATATACATGGATTGATTATAACGGTGATGGCGTACAACAGTTGAACGAATTTCAGATAGCGCTTTTTACGGATCAGGCAAATTATATTCGGGTTAATACTCCTACCAATCAATATGTAACAGCCAACTATATTCAATTTAATTATAGCCTGGATATAAACCCAAGGGCAGTCATCAATAGTTTTAAAGCTACCGGGTTTAAAAAATTCCTTACAAGAATAAGTACATCATCGGCTTTGCAGGTAAATAAAAAAGATGTTTCTACCGGGCAGTTTGAATTTAATCCGTTTGCACAAAACCTGGTGGACACCAATATCATTTCGCTGAGTTCCTTTTTATCCAACACATTTTATTTTAACCGCACCAATACAAAATGGGGCTTTGATATTACACACAGTTTAAGCAACAATAAAGCATTGTTAACTTACGGTGTTCAAAGCAATAAAATACAAACCATTACTTTTAAAACCAGGTGGAACCTTAACCGAAACTTTACAGGAAATTTATCGGCACATTCCGGATTGAATGAACAAATAACACCAGCCTTCAGCAATCAAAATTATTCGGTTACTGAAAAAGGCGCAGAGCCTTCGCTTAGTTATATTTACAAATCCAATTTCAGGCTTACGGTTGCTTATACTTATAATGATAAAAAGAATACAGCTTCAGTTGGCTTTAATGAACATGCCGTCAACAATGCTTTATCGCTCGATCTTAAGTACAATGTGCTTTCCAACAGTACCATCAGCAGCAGTTTTTCTTCCAACACTATTAATTTCAGTTCCGCATCGGGAGGTTCGGCCAACTCGGCAGTAGGCTATATTATGTTAGGCGGATTAGCTCCCGGGCAAAACTACCTATGGGATATCCAATATACCAAAAGGCTTGGCGGCAATATCGAAATGAGTCTTCAATACGAAGGCAGAAAACCCGGGACAGACAATGTAATTAATACAGGGCGGGCATCGTTGAGGGCTATTTTGTAAAGCCCCCCTAAATCCCCCCGAAGGGAAAGCCCCCTAAATCCCCTCGTGGGGGGACTTTTGAAGAGTATAATACTTTAAAGCTCCTTTCTATTACTAATGAGTGGGAACCATATTAAATAAAAAGAGTTAACAATAAACAGAGTACTAAAAGTCTCCCCCACGGGGGGAGATTTAGAGGGGCTTCAGGGGAATTAAGGGTGCTTAACAATTCATTAAATCAGTATTTAGTATGAATATTATATTGTTTAATTATCTTTATTTCAATAATCGTTATCATTATTAATTTACAATTAAGATAACAACCATTTTTAACTGCCCCGGCAGCCCTCCTTATACATTTTCCTTTAAGTTTTAGTACAACCTCAATTAACTGGTGCAACCTTAATTACCTGTCTGTATTTCTACTACCCCGATGAATATGATTTATGGAAGAATCAGATTAAGAACAATCCATTCAACGGATTAAAAGATGCAACAAATAAGGCATGCTATAAAATTCAGCCATCTGATTATCCAATAAAAGCAAATCCTGAAAATCATCTAATCCTGAAAATCAAAATTCAGACAATTAAATGATTATCAAAAACATCCAAAAAAATCGTGATTAAAAAATCACAAGAATCATATAAATCAAACAAATCATAGTTCAGACAAACTACCAAAATGAAAAAACAATTACCCCCAAACAACCTTGTAAAAGCAACCATAACCTGCTTATTACTACTAGTATCTGCAACCGGCAGCTATGCACAAACCAAGCACTATGTAAGCACAACTGCTGCAGGTACGGGTGATGGCACAAGCTGGGCGAATGCCTCCGGCGATTTACAATCAACCATTAATGCAAGCGCAGCCGGCGATAGTGTATTTGTGATGAACGGTACATACAATATTACCACCTCTATCAGCATGAAAGAAGGCGTAAAAATATACGGCAGCTTTCACGGCAATGAAACCAACCTTGCCCAGCGCAACATGCCAGCTACCGATCCCAGTGTACTGGATGGAGGTAATACTGTAACGGTAATTAATAACGATGGCAATAATTTAACTACTGCGGCGGTACTGGATGGATTTAACATAAGAAATGGAAGTGGAAATACTTTTGGCGGTATGTATAATAACAGCTCTTCACCAACCATCAGCAACTGCAGCTTTAATTTAAATACTGCTGTAAATGAAGGGGGGGGCATATACAATAACTCATCTTCGCCAATAATCAGTAACTGCAGCTTTTCAAACAGTGCAGCAATAGGTGGAGGAGGTGGCATCTATAATAATTTCTCTTCACCAACCATCAGTAACTGCAGCTTCTCAAACAATTACTCACTAACTGATGATGGGGGTGCCATATATAATTATTCATCTTCGCCTATAATCAGCAATTGTATCATTTCAGGAAATTGGGCAAACGACGGAGGTGGAATGTATAATGATAATTCCTCTTCGCTAATCATCACCAACTGCAGTTTTACAGGAAACACTGCAAACAATGCAAGTGGTGGAGCTTTGGCTAATTCAAGCTCTTCACCAACCATCAGCAACTGCAGTTTTTCGGGCAATATTGGATTAACAGTTGTTGGACCACAACCTACTAATCCACCTGTTCCACCTACCGATCCACTTGCAATTAATAGAGGTGGTAAATATAATAACTCCTCTACACCAACCATTAATAGTAATGTTTTGAGCAATAATGGACTTAGTAACCTTAGTCCGGTCGGCAGCATAGAAAATATGAACTCCTCTTCGCCAACAATCAGCAACTGCATTATCTATGGCAATAGCGGTGATGGTGGTATTTACGATGATGGAACAGGCTCTCCTACTGTTACCTACTCCATAGTACAGGGCGGTTATACCGGTACCGGCAATTCAAGTGCAGATCCTTTATTTGTAAATGCCCCATCGTACACCACCGCACCATTTACCGGTGGCGATTACCACCTGCAACCCTGCAGCCCCGCTATCAATACCGGCAGCAATGCAACAGCAGTAGGTACCACAGACCTTGATGGCAACCCAAGGATATTTAATGGCACCGTAGATATGGGTGCTTACGAATACCAAAATATCCCAGTCACGATAACCCAGGGCAGCAATACAATTGGTGCTGCGCAAACAATTGCCGGTAATACTGCACCGGAAGCGCTTACAGGCAGTATGCCAACAGGCAATAATGCAGGCAGCTTTACTTATATCTGGCAAAGCAGTACCACTAATACTACCGGTAGCTATACCAATATAGACAACAGCAATACACAAAATTATACGCCTCCCGTTCTTACGGCTAACACCTGGTACCGGAGATTGGTTATGGCATCCAATATATGTACCGATACTTCGGCAGCAATACAAATAACGGTAACAGCACCGGCAATCAGCACCTGCAATAACAACCCGGTAACACTGGCAGGCAACGACCCGGATCCATATACAGGTGTATGGAGCATTGTAACAGCACCCAACAACGATAATGATATGGGGCAGTTTGATAACGCTACAAACCCGGCAGCTACTTTTACGCCAAAAGAAACAGGTACATACACCCTGCAATGGACAATAACAGACGACAACAATAACAGCACAAGCGTAAACACTATCGTTACAAACTACAGTGGCTACACCTGGATAGGTGCTGTGGATACTGTATGGAGCAATGCTGCCAACTGGGCTTGTGGCAATGTGCCGCCAGATTACGGCAATATTACTATTGCCCCATCTGCCAATAACCCGGTACTGGATGAGGATGTAACTACCGGCAATCTTACGCTGCAGGATAATACAACCCTAAGCATCAACGGGCATTTGCTAACGATTTTTGAAACCATTGCCGGCAACGGCACCTTAAGCGGTTCTGCAACCTCCCGCCTCACCGTATCACAAGACAACGACACCTTGAATTTTACAAACGGGTCGGGTATATTGAACAACCTTACACTCGCTATGTATATTTCCAGTCGATATGTAACCATAGGTACTGCTTTAGCGATAGCGGCTCAGTGGATATACCCCTGAGCGGGCACTTAAACACGAACGGTCTGCTTACCTTGAAATCGGATGCAACCGGCACTGCTTCGGTTGGGCAATTTTGGGCCAGTACACCTATTACCGGCAATGTAACCGTAGAGCGCTACATCCCAGCCAATCAGCAAAGGGCATGGCGTTTATTATCTATCCCAACACAAACCACACAAACCATCAATCAGGCATGGCAGGAAGGGTTTACCAACGATGTAACCGGCATTAACGGCTATGGCACTATCATTACAGCCCCTACATCCAATGCTGCATGGCTAGCCAATGGCTTTGATACCGCCCAGGTAGCAGGCTCCATGCTTACCTACAACCAAAGCAGCAATACATGGAAAGCTGTGGATAATACCAACGGAGCTGCCGGCACTAACCCTGCTAACGGAAGTATTGCCACCACATCCGGCTACTTTATTTATGTGCGGGGAGACCGTACACAATTGGTGTCCGCAGGCACTTTGCCTACTACCGCTACGGTGTTGCGTACCAACGGCCCTTTATATATCGGTGACCAAACCCCTGTTACAGTACCTGCCAACCAATATGGGCTGATAGGCAACATCTATGCATCCACGATCGACTTTACCGGATTAACACTAAACGGCGGCATTGACAACACCTTCTATGTGTGGGATCCTAAGCTGTTTAACCAGCCGCCATCTTTAGGGGCTTATGTAACCTTTAACGAAGCAACTGGCTGGATACCGGTGCCAAGCGACGCTACAAGCCCGGGCAGCTATGCCAATAATACACCCAATACATTGATACAATCGGGGCAAGCCTTCTTTGTGCATGCCACAAATAATGATGGCACCCTGCAGTTTACAGAAAACGCAAAAGTAGCTGGCAGTGCCATGGTGTTCCGCCCGGCAGCACCCGCAGGGGCAAGTAGCAAAATAACAACCAACCTGTACAATGGCACTGCCCTTGCAGATGGCAACGTAGCAGTGTTCAACCCTGCTTATTCGGATAAAGTAGATGGCAACGATGCATTGAAACTTTCCAACACCGAGGAAAACTTTAGCCTGTACAGGGATAGCAAACACCTGGTAATAGAAGCCCGCCAGCCGGTAGCTACCACCGATACGCTGCACTTTACTATGTGGAATATGAAACAACAGCAATACACCCTGCAGTTGAGCCCCAACAATATGAACACAGCACTAACGGGCTATCTGGAAGATACTTACCTTAATACCAAAACACCGGTAAGCCTTAGCAGTGCTACCAGTATCAACTTTACGGTAAGCAGCAATACAGCATCGGCTGCTGCCAACCGTTTCCGCTTGGTATTAAACAATGCTGCTCCATTACCCGTTAGCTTTACCGGTATTGAGGCAAAGACGCAAAGCAATGGCAAGGCAACTATAACATGGCAGGTAGCTAACCAAAACGGCATACAGCAATACACTGTACAATACAGCACTGATGGCATCCATTTCACAAACATCGGCACCATAGCAGCCAACAGTAATACCAACTATAGCCTGGCAGATGCTACTGCCACAGCAGGCAACAACTATTACCGTGTGCAGGCAACAGGCAATGCCGGCGATATTAGCTACAGCAGCATTGTTACAGCAACTATAGGTACTACTACACAGGGCATTACCGTATATCCTAACCCTGCAGCAAGCGGCAGCAGTCTTAGTGTACAGTTTAACAACCTGCCTGCAGGTACATACACAGCAAGCATTTTTACCATCAACGGGCAACTGCTAAGCAGCAGCTTACTAAACTATGCAGGAGCAAGCAGCCCGGCTATGCTGCAATTACCGGCTACTATTGCGGCAGGTACATACAACCTGCAGGTAACTGTTGGTAAAACTTTGTACAATACTGATATTTTTATAAGGTAAGATGGAATGTTTTTATAAGAAGTAGTTTTTATTTTCAATAGTTAAGAGATACCGGTTCATCCAAAAATGAACCGGTTCTTTTTTATAGCCTCCTGCATCCCAGCCATGCAATAGCATTCATTTAAAAAATCGTGCGATTTATCAGAACATATCATGGTGATAAAAAGATGTATGCTAACATTACGTCCCATAAGAACGTTTGATACAATAACAGGAGAGGTTGCTATGGAACATAAAAATCACATCGCTAAAAGCCACGCACTATCTGTTCCGCTGGAACAAAGCATTATCTAGGAGCATATACAATATCAAATTCAACCCCACAAAAATGCCCCGGAAAATCCGGGGCATCTATCTATAGTGAAAATCATAAATCACACATCAAAAATCATAAATCAAATCCTATCCAAACAAGCCGCCTTTTTTAAGGTGCACAGTGCCTTCGCCTATTTTAAAGCCATTGTTATACACTTCAATTTTATAATCGCCTATCACAAAGCTCTTATCCTGTTTCCAGTCGAAGCTTACTGTCTGGCGTTTAGCCTGTATATAGTTTACATCCATTTTTTCTGTGAATGCTTTTTGTTCGCCATCACGGGTAGTAAAA
>Ga0206858_1172_pt1 | contig 15589 bp, 26 predicted proteins | sample Alteio_BWOrgCont_46_FD_152622 | JGI IMG/M metagenome (GOLD analysis project Ga0206858, IMG submission 152622) | Enriched cells from forest soil in Barre Woods Harvard Forest LTER site, Petersham, Massachusetts, United States -... | ecosystem: Environmental > Terrestrial > Soil > Temperate forest >... | reverse complement strand
TGCGCCGAAATTTTTGGCAAGCAGCCACCAAAATGTTTCCTCCCAATGATTGTTGTTTTCTATAAGGTTTTTTAAGATGAGTTGTGTTTTTTGCTGCAGCCGCTCCACCAGCAACCGTTCTTTCCAGGCATCTACTATAAAAGCATCTACTTTATTAATCATTTCTTCACAAGGGATAAAAGCTTCTGCATTCATCAATGCTTCATATTTTGCCAATAAAATTTTAGATACCCTGCTTTGCAATTCAAAAGTAGGAAATGGCAATAGCAGGTTGCTATCGTGCTGCCATACTACATGCAGTATTACATTGCTATAATTTTTATCCCGGCTGTGTTTGTGGCTCTGCCAGTCGGACGATTTTATATGCAGCTCAACATTACCTGCCCAGGTGGTACTACCCGCTTTTATTTTAGCATTGGAAAAATCAGGCCCCTGATTGGTATTAAACGCTCCGGGATGCATTATTTGCAGTGTATCACCTTCTATCGTTTCCAGTTCATTTTTATTAAAGCACTGGAATTTCCAGATGTACTGCAATAGTGCCTCGGTTATCTTTGTATTGTTTGTTTCCATAGCTGCGTATTAAGGGTTTTATTTGCAGAGTCGGGAGGATAGGCGGGGAAAGCTTATAAAAATAATTTCACTATTTTTATGCACTTTAATAAGAATGAAAAAGCAACAAACAAGTTGGATAGCAATCGCATCAGTCTTTATAATGGCTTCGTCATTTCTGTTATTGAAGATAGAAAAAAAAAAATACATACCTGCCTTCTTATAAAATTATTTTTAAAAATAATTTATTGACTTCTGACAGCGTTTTGAAAATGTATGGAAATTGCAATTATCAAATCTCTAAAAACGCTTCGCAAAATAATGACAACACAGGCCAATGCCTGTTTTTAGAAAGCAAGATATCTGCCCCCTCAGTAGCTAAACCTTCAATCAAATATTGTCTGTATGATTCTTCTTTATCAGTAAAAATTTATACCGGATATGCTAACCCGGGCAAAGAGGTTATAGTGGACAACCCTACCAACAATAAAAAACTGGAAGCTGTTCTTTTAAAATATCAATAATTAAATGAGTATTTTGCGATTAAGAAATTATATCACACAGAATAAAAAAGCTTTGCTGGCTATTCTTTTTTTTATTCATTTCTTTTTAATAATAGTATATAGCACCCGGGATATTGTTGCATTGTCCATCACGGAAAAAAGCTATTTGTCGAATTTTTTTTCTATCAGCAGATTAAGAGCAATGGATTATAACTTATCGAGGGCTTTATTACATACAAGATCTTCAACCAAAGAAAATTACATGGGCTTATACTTAACCCTTACCGGTGCACAAACATCTTTTACTTATTTTGTAGGCAATGCGGATGTTGAGAAAATGATTTTTGATTTGGAATTTAAAGACGGTACCCATCAGGTTATTTTACCTGAAATGGCCAACAACGAAATAGCCCTCCGTTTTAAACATATTTTAAGCATAATTAAGTTATCAAAAAGCGAAGCTTACCGTGATCTTTTGGTAAAAAGAATTACAGAGTATGAAACAAAAAGCTACCCCGACCTGAAAAGTGTTACAACAATTTTTGGCAAATTCCATATACCTGTCTTTACTGATTACCAAAAAAATAAAGACATGAATTTCAAATGCCTTTATCAATATCATTACCAAATAAAATAACAACACAGGGTGCTAAAAAAAATTGACCAATTTCTTTTCCAATACACATCCAAGCAGCCCTTTGGTTTTCTGCGTATAGCAACAGCCTTTTTATGCCTTTGTGTGTTCATGTGCATTAATGGCAGCATTCAAAGCTTGATTGGATTAAACGGATTGGTGGGCAGGGAAATTACAGAGGCTACCATTGGCTCTGATATTATGCCACGTATTAGCTGGCTTATTAACCCCTTACTGCATGCAGGATTTTCGGATGCTACCTCTATCACAATCCTTATGTGGATATACTTTTTGGCAATCATTTTAATGATGGTTGGGCTTTTTACAAGACCTGCCGTTTTTATCGTCTGGATGATTCATTTAATGCTGCATCAATCAACGGTTCAATTTTCTTACGGCATGGATGCTTTTGCCAATCTATTATTGTTTTATTGTTTAATAATGCCAACGCATAAATATTATTCTTTCGATGCTATCTTGTTTAAAAATATTAAAAAGCCCAATCCTGCGTATGAAAGTTTTTGCGTGAGGATTTTGCAAATCCATCTTTGCATTGCTTATTTTTTTAGTGGCTTTAGTAAACTGCTAACACCGGGCTGGGTATCTACAGATGGCATTTGGCAATCCCTTACAGTACCGAATTATAAAACAGTTGATTTTTCTTTTTTAGCAAACTATCCCATTGTAACGGCTTTGCTTGGTTGTTCTGTAATTGTACTGGAACTTTTCTACCCAATCTTTATGTATGTTGGCAAGACAAGAAAAATATGGCTGATTGCTATCCTGCTGCTGCACATGTTTATAGGTTTATTCATGCTGCTTCCTTTTTTTGGATTGGTGATGATTATATTCAATATTGCAGCTTTTGGATGGAATGAATTTTATCCTGCAAAAATTTTTGCCACGAATAAACAGGAATAAAATTTGGTGACTATATCTCAGTTGGGAGTACTAAGAATATTGATGTGATATTATTACGTAAGCAAATCCAGCAATAATAAGAATTTCTCCAACCAAAAATAAACCTATCGAGATATAAAACAAAGACCAAGTACGTGTACCTAAAACAGTGCTTCTCCCTCTCATCTGTTCTATTCCATCCAATTCATTCTTATCCTCTTTTCTTCTAATCTGGGTGGTGATTCTAAAATCCATCAAGCGGTTTATTATCAGGATAACGATGAACAGGATGCATAATAAAAGAAATGAAATCCCGATTAAAATAGGACATATACAACAATAATAATCGTGTGCCAATAATTGGGATATCGAAAACCCAACTGTCGCCATTGTTATTATCAGAAAGGTGTTAATAACATAGCTCATTTGAGCAATCGTTATACCCTGCCATCGTTGAAAGCCATTATTATTAGAGTCACTCATAAAAGTAATTTACCAAATGTAATGAAAAGCATGCTCTTTTCAGTTCGGAGATATTTATCTATAAAACGTATGGAAAAGTTCCCAGAAGCATCTTCATTTGAAGAGTTTAATAATATTTTAAAATCTAAACTTAATCAATGTGATATATCGGTATTGGATATCCAATATGAACGAATACCAGAGTTAACACCTTTTGATGAATGGATGAGAAGGAGTCTCGATAACTTTGGGATAACGAAAATTGATTATAGATATCAAAAGGAAAATGGACTATTGGAGTTTAAGGTCTTTCCGCCCTGTGAAACTGTGTAAATATTGATATTAAATCAGTACAAAAATTTGTGTCCGATGAATCTTTTTTTGTTTTATATACCCAATACTCATTTCTTTCTTTATCAAAAAGATAAGTATCGTTCAAAACATAAATTGCATAATCATCATTATTACATATTTCCTCGGAAATAGAAATAAAAAGCTCTGGATTAAATAGCTTTCCATTAAATGTAAATCCGTTTATTGGTGTAGCAGACATTATTTTTTCTTTTTATCTGTTTTCTTTTCTTTAGCAGCCGGAGGCACAAGCGCATTGAATAGGTCTTGGAACGACCCATTTATTTTCAGCTTCTCATCGTACTTAGTCGCCCGCGGCTTCGTTGCTTTCTTTTGTTTCATTGTTATTGGCGATAAGGTCTTTATACTTCAACCTTCCAGCCACTCGCCCCAAAGTTATTTCAAATCTGTCAGCATCCGGTATATCCCTACTATTAAATCGGTAATTAAATTCGTCAAAATATCGCGGCATGTGCTTGGGTGACATGTAATGGTATGTACCGATGTAACCCCGTTTAAATAGGCTCCAAACACCTTCTACTTCATTAGTATGAAACGCTCCACGCACATACTCTCCTTCGTTGTGCTTAATCACAACATGAGAATACTCTTTATTCAGTCCATTGTAACCACCCCATTCATCCGTTATAACAATCGAGCCCGGCTTTACAACGCTCTTTATAAAAGGTTGCAAAGTGCTGGCTTTGGTATCTTTTCCAACTATTGTTGTAATCATTCCACCACGCTGCTTAATCCCAACTACTGGCGTTTTATCTTTTGTACTTCTACCTTGTGATTCTGGAACCTTTTTATGTGCATGGCGATTCTTGTTTTTACCACCAATAAATGTTTCATCAACCTCAACAACGTCTTCAAGCAGCACAGGTGTTTTTTGTCTTAACGACTCCCTGATTCGATGTAAAAGAAACCAAGCTGTTTTCTGCGTCACTCCAAGGTCCCTATGCAACTGCAAGCTGCTGATACCTTTTTTATGGGATGCGATTAAATACATTGCTGCATACCATGTACGGAGCGGAACTTTTGAGTTTTCAAAAATGGTTCCGACAGTAGCGGAGAATTTTTTCAAACATAATTTTTCGCCACACTTGAAACCTCTGTTTGTGCGATACACCTTTAAACTGCCGCAATGTGGACATGCAACATTATCACCCCACCGGTGCTTTTCAAGATGCGTTCTGCAAGTTTCTTCGTCTTTGAAATAATCAAAAAGCTGTATTAGATTCCTAAAGTTATTCATGTTGATTCGTTGTGTATCCAAATATACTTCTTGTCCCATTATATACCTAATTTTAATTGTTAAGGATTTATAAAACTTAACAGAAATAATTGATAAAGTCAAATGGATATCACACGTACCTCTATAGAGCCTTTATGTTCCCGCAAAACAGCAATGGCAAGTTTCTTCATCATCTCTTTTGCAGCTTTCTTGTCCGGGATTTCCTGTTGTAGAAGTTCCCGGAACAAGTCCAGCTTGCACACGTATAGGGTGTTACATTCCTTCATTGGTATCTGGAAATAATAGAACCCCATATGGTTGAATACCTTCACGTACCTTAATAACAAGTTTGCTTTTGCATCCTCGCCCATATTATTGCTTTTTAATTAAGTAGAATATCAATGGTTCTGTTCAATATTTATTGCATGGGGATTTCAATAAATTTCCCTTCAGTAATGACAATACTATCGCCATTAGTGGCAAATAACTTTCCATCAAATGTTCCGTTTATTGCCAAGCCGCCCCAATTCCACAAGACATAAGAACTATCAATCGATTGAATATTCATGTTAAATAGATTCCCTCTAATACCGCCATTACCATAAGAGGTATTATTAATGACAAAAAGCACGTTAGCATTATTTGTAGAATTAAGTGTTACAGGAGGGTTTATTCTACTGGATGAATTGAACAGAATTTGAACAAAATTCGAACTTGGATTATTGACGCCACTTAGCCGGTATTGATAGAATGGAGGGTTATTATAAATAAATTGTTGCACAAAAAAGCAGAAGTTTCCTGAATCGGCATCCTTATAAGCCAAGTTGGGACCGATGTTTTTATGCCCTTTGCAATCCCATGTTTTACCGTTGTAGTTAAAACTTAATTCAGTTTTAGAACTATCCGGTGATGTAACAGGATTGTTTGGATTAATTGATGAGTTAGTCGATGGTTTGTTGCATGCAGCAATTAATAATACGACCATTAGCGGAAGGAATTTTTTCATAACAGTAAAGAAGGGTTGTACCGTTATGTCCCAGCCGACGGAAGTTGTTAAATTAAAATAGCGTGGGACATTATCATAACTACCGGAGGGATGGGAACCGCGAAGCAACCACTGACTCTATAGTACAACAAAGCCCACGCTGTAGCGTAGGCGTTATTGCATATAATAATAGAATCAGTTGGGGAATCAATTCGCGGTTTTTTCCCTTCCAAAAATTATAGGCTAAACGCTAATATTTTTTATCGCAGTAAAACTAAGACTTCCTGATTGAAAAATTAAAAAATTTTGTTTTATGTTTGTTTTACATACTTTGGATTTCTTATTAATCATAACCAAAACTTATACATGAAAACAATCTTAGCCATTTGGCATTCTGCCAACAAGGGTAAAACGGAAACTTTAAGGGAATTTGCAAATCTTTTAATTACTACTTATCCAAAGCCAGCACATAATGAAGTTTTTCCAAAACCAATACTTATTCCTGCCAGAGGAGATTTTCGTATTGTGGTAGAAATCAATGGAAAAATAATTGGCGTCGAAAGTAAGGGAGACCCAAAAACAAATCTTGGTGGAAGGTTACTGGATTTATCAGATAATTTTAATTGCGACATAATATTATGTACAACAAGAACCAAGGGTGAAACTGTTGATGCAGTTAATAACTTAGTTCATAATAAAGGGTTTCAAACAATCTGGACATCGACATACGAAGTTGCAAATAATCATCAAATTGTTAATCAAATTAAGGCCAAACATTTATTGGATTTGCTTCAAAACCTTAGCCTTATTTAAACTATTAAAATATGAGAAAGTATTGTTTTACTTACGACGCATTAGATTCCGATGAATGGAAACCTGACGAATTAAGGTCACTTATAGCAAGTATTTTGATTGCACATAGTGCAATCAATCTTGTTTCGCCTGCTGCAAGCACAATATTATTCGAAGATGTTGCTACTATAAACAGGATTAGTTATTGGAATAACGTTATAAACATGCAGGTGTATGAGGATATTTATTATTATTTGTGCTTAGTTGGAAAGGACGTGAATGGGGAATATATAGAAAAGATTGACCCTGATAATGATTTAAATAGTAATTTTCAAGAGTTAGTTTTAATGCTTATTGAGAATCTTAATTAAGTTCATCTTGCGGAGGACTATCAAAGTAGCAACTCAAATTAATAAACCATAACCTGATGCCTACAAATGGTTTCTTTTTAGTCCAATCCCAGAATGATTTCTTTTTTTCTTTCTTTTTCTTTTTATGCATACAGATTTTAATAGATAAATATATAATGGAACATAAAAATACTTTTACTAAGCAAGAAGAGAAGCAAATCAAAGCGCTGCTGTCCACATTACGGGAATCAATAATCGAGCAAGAGAAAAAGAATATACGCGGAACGTTACGAAAGAAGTTCGATTTCTACATAACCCAGTTCAGGAAATCCGGCGCCGGGTTCACGGTGGATGATTTCAATGAATGTAAAAGGCTTCGGGAGATTATTATTGTTTAAAAACAATTCCAAAAGTAAATTATATTTAAAAGCCATCAATTTTGATGGCTTTTAAATAGATTAATTAAGTTTTACAACTCCACTTACCGTAGATTGAATTATTTCAATCACGCCTTTTCCTTCCTCCTCAATTTCATAATCTACACCTTCCGTTAATACTTCTTTACCAACTTTAATAATTGGTTTCTCATTTTCTTTAGCATGGATGTCAACACCATAGCCGCCCCATGAATTTTTAAAGATTATTTTCATAGCACAAATGTACCAATTTGTTAAAAAATGACGGAGAGAATAATTATTAGTAAATTTGTATATACTATCATTATTAAATTTCGTTTTATGCAACAAACGTTAACTCTCAAGACGCCATTTGGACCTCTTGAGATAGAAGGAAAACATGTTTATATCAGCTTCATTGCTGGTGCAGTTGTTGGAGCCATTGTTTTATTTGGCTTTCAGAAAAAGACAGGAAAATTATTGCCTGCAATCAACTAATTGAACAAGGTTTATCCAAACCGTAAATGGATAGTTTCAATTTGTGGGTCAATTGAAACTCTAAAACGGTACTGCTGCATTTGTATGTATTAGGAAAATCCCCAACCTTTTGTAGGGTAAAGATATTCAGTCTCGATTTTGTAGTCGGGGCTTTTTATATATTAACCAAGTGATTTACTCCCAACTGAGATATAGTTGCCTAAAATTTTATGCTATAACCTTATCAATTCTTAATTCAAAACTCCTTCAAGGCTTTTATTACACGGCTTACGGGCAAGCCCATCACATTGTAAAAATCCCCATTGATTGATTGTATGCCTGTAACGCCAATCCATTCCTGTATAGCGTACGCTCCTGCTTTATCATAGGGCTTGTATTTATCGATATAAAATTCTATCTGCTCTTTTTCCAGTGCATGAAATTTCACTTCTGTTTTATCTGCAAAAGCTATTTCTTTATTTGCCTGCCGGATGACTACCCCTGTTATCACCTGATGTTTTTGTGCGGACAAATCAGTAAGAATACGAATGGCATCTTCCCTGTCTTTGGGTTTGCCAATAATTCGGTTACCCAATACCACCACAGTATCTGCTGCAAGAATTGGAATAGATATATCAGTAATTTTTTGCACCGCCAATGCTTTATTACGGGCAATATGCACCGGAATTTCTTCAATTGATAAATCATCGGGATAAGATTCGTCGGTTTCTTTTATGATGATTTCAAAAGGCACTTCTGCCCATTCCAATAATTGTTTGCGACGTGGAGATTGAGAGGCTAAGATTATTTTTTGCATAAATAACAGTTAAGCTATTTTTAATAATATCATGGATAAAATACCCGCCAGCATTATCAGTTTAACGGCTGTACTTAAGCGATGGTATTCTTTGGCAACCTGTGCTTCGTATAATTTTTTAAGCACCCAGCATAAAGGCGCAATCACTAACAGCAAACAATACACTGAGCTTTGCCACCAACCCAATTGCAATACATAAAACTGTATAATTGCCAATGCGCCAATCAGCACAATCAACCATACGCCTGCAAATACTTTTGCTACGGGCACACCCCAAACAATGGGCATTGTTTTGCAATTATATTTTTCATCGCCTTCTATATCTTCAATATCTTTTATTACTTCCCGGATTAACGATATAATAAATGCAAAACAGCCATACACAAACGTAAACTTGAATATCCTGAGATAACTGCTGTATGCAATCATCGGTCCTGAAACGTTGGCCGGAGAAGGGATTTGCTTCAATACAATTGTTACGATGAATACAACCCAGGCAGTCAGCAAAGAAATTACCACATTGCCGATCAGCAGTTTTCGTTTAAATGTAGTTGAATAGAATACAAGTAATAAAACACAAATCAAATTCGCAATTCCTATCAGTGCTCTTTGTGCATGAAAAATTTTATACCCGATATGAAAACCGATTAAGATGCCTGCTATAGAAAGTGCCAAATGCCAAAGCATGGCCCAACGCCTGCTGATTATTTTTCCGATAACCAGTTTATCAGGCTTATTGATCCTGTCAATATTCAAATCAAAATAATCATTGATGATATAACCGCCTGCAGCAACCAATACAGAAGACAATGATAAAAGCCAAAAATACCCTTGCGGAATGACAGGCCATACTGCTGTCTCATTTTTTGTAAACGGATTTACGATGCAACTATAAAAAAGCCATTGCGTAAGTGCAATAAAAACAAGGTTAGGCCAACGAACCAAACGAAAAAAAGCGGCAACAAGTTTCACATTGGTAGTTTAAGCAATGAAGTTAGTGAAAGAGTTTTGAGTTTAAAATTAAGAATTATGGGTTTAGGGTTTAGGGGTTTAGGAGTTAACGAATAGCTTAACGACGCTCAACACTAAACCCTAAACCGCTAAACCTCTAAACCTTCTAAACTCTCCAAACTCTTAACTCCAATCGTTATTTAATTTCAGTACCTTCTCAATAACATCTCTGGCGCAGCCTCCGCCGCCTTCCAGTGGTGATATGTATTTGGAGATTTGTTTTATTTCTGTAGCTGCATTGGCTGGGCAACAAGGCAAGCCTACTATTTGCAGGCATTGCAAATCGGGCATATCATCGCCCATGTATAATACTTCAGCCCATTGCAAATGATGTTGGCTTGCGTATTCAACCAGTTTTTCTTTTTTGTTGGGTACTTGTAAAAAAATATCCTTTACCCCCAATCTTTCCAGCCTCATTTTTACAGCTTCGGAGCTGCCCCCGGATACAATCGCTATCCGATAACCTTTTTGAATAGCTAACTGTAAGGCATACCCATCTTTACTATTCATATTGCGGGTAATCACGCCACCTTCCTGTATCAGCAAGGTATCACCGGCTAATACACCATCAATATCAAACACAAATGTTTTGATTGATTTGAATTCGGATAGAATATTCATCGTAATTGGATGTGATAATTTACCAATTTGAAAATGAAAGAAGCGGTTTATGATAATCTTAAAAATATTCAACTCATCATCAGACAAGCTATTATTTTTGGTTATCCCGCCACTCGTACACCCATTTGCTTTGGATCATTTCCAAATGGCCTTCATTACTTTGGTCAGGCTTGCCCGCAAAGTTGGGGATTTCCAAAACCCATTTATGCAGTTCCGTAAAGCGGATACGGTAAATTTTACCTTCGTTAAATTCGTCGCCAAAACGTTCGTATAGCTTCATGGCTATATCTTCATAATCATTCCAATGAATAGGCGGTTCGTACGTCATCTTGTAATGGTTTGCTTTTTTATTCTCCTAAAAATTGAGTCTGGTCGGGCAATGTAACAACAATATTGCCGCCACCACCCAGTAATACACACTGACAGCCCAGTCTTGAGTTTAATCTTGGATTGATGGCCCTGTCAATAAAATCTTCTTCACGATCGCTTAATTCTTCTACCAAATCTTCACCCTGCTCTACATATAAGTGACAGGTGCTGCAGGCGCAAACACCTCCGCAATTATGATGCAGGTCGATTTCATTCTTTAAAGCAACTTCTAAAATAGATTGTCCGGCCTCAATATTTTTCAGGGAAACAGGCTCCAATCCCTTCTGTTCAAATTTAAACGTTATATTATACATACTTTGCAAAGTTCGGGCTGCAAACCTACTTCAGAATTACCAATTAAGGAAAACTTATACTAAATTGATGAAAATCAGCGCCCAATAATACTTTCAGAGATTTTTAAGTAGAGGTACTTTAATTGGGGGTAATTTGTAAGCCATCGCAAATGCTTGCTTAATGTAAGTGTATCGTTGCGGCTGGCCGGCCCTGTTTGTACATCACGGGGAGGATTTGAACGGATACGTTCGGCCGTTTCAGTAATGATTGGAAACAATATTTTAAAATCAATGTTTTCTTTTTTACAATATTCAAACGTAAGATCGAATAAATGATTGGCAAAATTATTTACCACTACTGCTGCCAAATGTATTTTGCCGCGTTCTTCATCAGACAAATGATATACCAGCGGTGAAATTGTTTTTGCAAAAACGGTTACCTCTTCCACCACTTCTTTTGTATTGCCATCTATCAGCAATGGTATTTCTGCAGGGGTTTTTATCTCTTTACGCAAAGTTTGCAATGGATAAAGAACACCATGCTTTATCGATACGCCCTTTAACAGATTGATAGAACCTGAACCGGCTGTATGCACTACCAGTTTATCATTCAACTGAAATGTCTTATCCAGTTCTTCAAGGGCGTCATCTGTTAATGCTACCACATAAATTCCTGCATCCTTATTAATTGCTGAAAGCTGATCTACTGCGCTGCAACCTAATTCATTTGCCAACTCACGGGCATGCTCGGCGGTTCGGCTGTAAACCTGTACAATGGTGTGGCCTGCTTTTTTTATTAACCTTCCCAATACGGTAGCAGCATTGCCCGACCCTATAATAACAACATCCATACACTTATCTTTGAGTAAATGAAGATAACACAAAAAATAGCAATCTATTTTATCCGGATAAAATTAAAAGTACTGTCATTTTTTTCCAGGAAGAAAACAGCCGCAGTTGCGTTTCGCATTTTCTGTACAAATTTTGCGCCACGTATAAAAACTACACCTGCTATTTTTAAAACGATGGAACTTTTGTCTTTTACTTCAAACGGATTGAAAATAGCCGGCTATCGATGGGCCGCTCCGCAAAAGAAAAAGATTTTAATATTGCATGGCTTTTCTTCGGCAGCCTATAAATTCAGCAGTTACGCAGAAGCGTTTATCCGTGAGGGTTATGAAGTTGTAGCTTTTGATGCTCCTGCACATGGCAACAGCGAAGGCAAAACTGTAAATGCAGCTATTTATGCAGCAATGATAAAAAAAGGCATTGAATTATATGGCCCGTTTGATGGTTTTATAGCACATTCGTTTGGCGCACTGGCTTTATCGCTTGCCCTGGATGAAACGCCCCATAAAGCTGATACGAAAATAGTTTTTATTGCTCCTGCTACAGAAACCACTACAGCCATTGACACTGCTATGTCGGTACTTGGATTAAAAGATGCTGCTGTTCGCAGTGAAATCGACAAAATCATTTTCAACATAAGCGGAAAAGAAACAAGCTGGTTTTCGATGCGAAGAATTATGCATACCATCCAAGCAAAAATATTATGGATACATGATGAAGATGACGACATTACACCTTTAAGCGATGCCATAAAAATAAAAGAAGACAACCATTCCTATATCGAATTTTTCATTACAAAAGGATTGGGGCATCGAAGGATTTATCATGATGCTGTTGTAAAAAAACGGGTAATGGATTTTATAACAGAAGGGAACCGCTAAATGCCATTTTTAAATTGCTCCATTATTTTTAAACTTACCAATGCATCTGTTAATGTGCAGGGGTTTGGTTGATTGCCCAAAAAATACTGCACTACCTTATCAATCATTGGCTGTTGAATATGTTGCGGATGTTCAAAGTTTATTGTTTCATTGCCTTCGCTGGTATTAATCTCTACCTGATTACCAAAGAATGGGAAACGTATAAAACCCGTTTCACCAATAATGGTACAATTATCTTCTTTAATCATTTCCGGCATTGTAAAATGCCATGTTCCGGTAAACATAACGTTGTGGGGTAAACGCAGATAGCCTGTTACTGCATCTTCGGCTTCATAATATTTTGCCTGCTGAAGCGACATACCGGAACAACTTACTGCATCTCCAAATATAAAACTGATGATATCCAACTGATGTGGTGCCAAATCAAAAAACAAACCCCCACCTGCAATAGCCGGATCTACCCTCCAAAACTCTTCTGTATTGGCAATAATAGATGAATGATGCGGCTGCAGCATTTTCAAATCAATCAGTTTTACTTTGCCGATTTTATTTTCTCCGATCCATTTTTTTATTGCAAGAAACATGGGCAATGCCCTTCTGTAATGGGCTACAACCAATTTACCTTTTGTGGCAGCCTCACAGTCAATCATTCTTTTACAGGCTGCCACATCTATTGCCACCGGTTTTTCTACGTACACATACTTGCCGGCTTTTAAAGCCTGTATGGCATATTCTTCATGAAATTTTGGTGGTGTGGCAATATAGACTGCATTAATACGAGGGTCGTTTATAAGAGCCGCTGCATCATCATACCAGGAAGGTACAGTATGCCTTTTAGCATAATCGGCAGCTTTGGCTGCATTGCGGCGCATTACAGCTATTAAGTTTGAATGGCTTACTTTATTAAAAGCCGGGCCGCTTTTCTTTTCGGTAACATCACCGCAACCAATAATTCCCCAAGAGATTATTTCAGGATTATTCACTTTTACTAATTATACATAAATATAGTATATAATAAAAGTTGGGCAAGAGGATTGGTTATTTTGTTTTAATAAAAGAATGCTCAATGCTCAATGTTCAATATTTATAGCGTAGCCAATCCTTTGCGGATTGCTTCCATTGCAAGCCCTACCCTGCTTTGTACATTTAATTTTTGGAATAAGCTTTCCCGATAACCATCAATGGTTCGTTCAGACAAATTCATTACGGAGGCAATCTGCTTGTAGGTCATATCGCTGCAAGCCAGTTGGATAAACTGTTTTTCTTTATCAGAAATCGTTACTGTTTCTTTCTTTTGGTCTGTCATTATTAAACGGCGATAATTAATATTGCTTACATCTGCATTGTAATAACCTTTCAAATTTATTTCAGCCAATGCTTTTTCCAATTCATTGGGATGGGTATCTTTTAACAGGTATGCACAGCTTCCTGCTTTTATCATTTCGATAATGGTTTTATCATCATCGTTCATGGAAAGTGCTACAAGCTTTACTGATGGATGGTTGGCGTGCAACCATGCAGTTGTATCCACACCATTCATTACGGGCATATTTACATCTATCAATATAATATCAGGCACATCTTTGCCCGATGCCATTTTTTCCTGAAGGTCTTTTCCGTTTAATGCCTCTACAGTTACATCATAATTTTTAAAGCTTGCAAGCATTAAACTCAATGATTTTAAAAAAAGCTGATGATCATCTACAATACCAATTGTAATCATATTAGTTGGTTTGGATTGGTAATTGAATTAAAATAGTAGTACCGGTTTCGGACGAATCCCATTGAGCAGTGCCACCTAATAAAGCTGTACGGTTACGGATATTGCTTATCCCTACGCCATTGAATTTATGGTTCTTTATATTAAAGCCCTGCCCATCATCGGCAATAGTAATTATCAGGGCTTCCGATATTTCTGCAACCGTAATATGAATGGTTTTTGCGTGTGCATGCTTCAATGCATTTTGGATGGCTTCCTGCACTATACGGAACAAAATAATTTGTTTTTCTGCATTCAGCGGAAGAAAAGCCGGATGCGAAAACGAAATAGACAGATCGCCGGAAGTATTGATCCTGCTGGCTTCTGCAGCAAGATTGTCAATAAAATTGAATTGTTCCAGCCATTCCTTATCCAACGATTTAGACAGGGAACGCAATTCCTGGATTGCTTTTCCAAGCGTTTCGTCTGCTATCAATAATGTATCCGGCGGGTTTTCTAATTTCCGTTCAGTAACGCCCAAAAGCATTTTGGTACTGCTCAACAATTGCCCTACATTATCATGCAGTTCTTTCCCCAATACAGAAAGCGTGGCTTCCTGCACTTCGATCTGCGACCGCATCAATTGTTTTTCAAACGCTTCATTCATCTTTTCAATTTCCAAAAAAAATGTTTTTGTTGTCTTTTTTTATAATTTAAGATAGCCCATATAGCAATAATTGTAAGTGTGGTGCATAATAAAACACCTAATAGGATTGTAGTGAGTATTTCATTCTCGGTTTTGAACATAACATGCCAATAATAATGAGAAGATAATACAAATAATTTAGATTCAGATTCAGGAACAACGTAAGATCATTTCCAAGCTTTGGATTATGTGCTTCTAAATAATTTACAAACCCATCCAACGAAAAAAGTGCTGCATAAAAAAACATGGTAGAAATACTTATCCAAAAAACAGGCCTTCTGAAAAGCGGTGTTCTGTCACGTACATCCAATTGGAACAATACTGCCATTGAAGCCGCTATCAATAAAATACTCATAATATTTAATTGCACACCGGGAAATACAAGCAGGCTTTGTTGCCAAAAAGAAATACAAATGGATAGTACAATAAAAAAAGGAATAGATAAACGTACCAGCGACCTTGCTTTTCCATAAGGCATTGTTGATGAAAAATAGGCTGCAAACAATGCATAATAAAGAGGAGCAAATATGTGATAGATAAAAAAAATATGGCTTCCCGCTTTTTTATATTCAAGGTAACCACCCAGCAATTCCTGAAAAAGCGTACAGGCCAGTAAAACAGAAAACACAAGCAGCTTTTTATCATGCCTTATTCTGGTAACAGATAATAAAAGTGCAATAAACAATATGATATAGTATATGATAA
>Ga0206858_1170_pt1 | contig 15659 bp, 15 predicted proteins | sample Alteio_BWOrgCont_46_FD_152622 | JGI IMG/M metagenome (GOLD analysis project Ga0206858, IMG submission 152622) | Enriched cells from forest soil in Barre Woods Harvard Forest LTER site, Petersham, Massachusetts, United States -... | ecosystem: Environmental > Terrestrial > Soil > Temperate forest >... | reverse complement strand
AGAGAATGCTAATGAATTAAATATAAAAACGACAACTGATATTGCTTCTGCCAATGACAACCTCTTTGCTACGTCTTTATATAAACAAGGTGTACTTAAGGAGCATCAACTGTTTTAAAAGGAATCCAATTTCCGTCTTCACTTATTTGACGAGTATCAGTTGAGCATTTGATAGCTATCATCCTTTCCACAACAAGGCATTTTTACATTTGTGTTATAAAAACATTTTACAATGAAAACAATTATTGCTCCTACCGATTTTTCAAAAGGCTCGTTGAATGCTGTTAGTTATGCAGCAGAATTGGCTGTTATGTTGCAGGCAAGGCTTTTAATCGTAAATATTATTGCATTACCGGTAAGCATTACAGAAATAACATTTACCGAGGCAACCATTGCCGAAATGGAAGAAAGCGATGAAAGGGAATTTTCGAAATTAAAAGACAAACTGACTGCGCAAACGAATGGCAAAATTGATATAAAAGTTGTTTCGGAAGTAGGCACGGTTGAATACGAACTGGAAGACATCTGCAGTCGTGAAAAACCTTTTGCGATAGTAATGAGTTCAAGTAACAGCACTGCATTGGAACGTTTTCTTGAAGGAAGTAATACGCTGTCGTTGGTGCATCATGTTTCATACCCGGTGCTTGTTATCCCGCAAGAATATTCTTTCAAAAAAATACAGAAAATTGCATTTGCATGTGATCTTGAAAAAAGCCTGCTGACACATACCTTCTCGGTTGTAAAAGAACTGGTTTCACTTTTTAATGCTGAACTGCATATAGTGAATATAACCACAAAAGAGCTTTCAGGTGCCGATAATATTATTAATTCAATCCATGTTCAGAATAAACTGAACCAATTAAAGCCGGTATTTCATTTTATCAGCGATAAAAAAGTAGCGCATGGTATCAGTGCATTTATAGAACAAAATAAACCGGATCTTTTAGTAGTGATTCCGCAACAGCATGGGTTGTTCCATAAAAGCCAGTCCAAACCATTTTTATTGCATACAGGGATACCGGTATTGGCTGTTTCAGAAATTTCTTAATGCCCTTTTTGCAAATCTTTTATTAGTAACCTGTCAACCAACCAGCAATGCAAACAAATGTTCACACCGGCGAGTTAAGAGAATTAAAACCCGGCAAAAAATATCATCCCGCTGTTTCAGTAATACTTCCTTTTGAACCACACATGCGAAGTAAAAGCGAGGTAGAGTTTCACTTAAAAAGAGCAATAGCAGAAGTTGAAAAAAAACTGTATCAGGAATATACAGCAGATAGAGCTTTGCCGGTTATTATTAAACTGCATAAATTATTGCAGACTATTAACTATAATAATTTTAAAAAGAGCATTGCCATTTTTGCATCGCCTTTTGTAGAAAAAATTCTTTATCTCGATTTTGAAGTAGAACAAAAAATAGTTGTAGATGATTCGTTTGAAATGCGTGATCTGGTTTATTGCAAAAAGCAGGTAAAAGAATACCTGGTATTGGTATTAAGTGGCTGTAGCGCTGTATTGTATATAGGTAATTGCCATAAATTGGTATGCATTAAGTCCAATCTTTCGGAAGCGTATAAGATACCGGGTAACAGTGCAGTAAGTACAGAAAATTTTTTCCATAAAATGGATCAGGAATTGGAACAGATATTAAATGCACATCCTTTTCCCATATTTGTTTTGGGTACTGCATCTATCAATACCTACTTTAAAAAAGTTACCCGGCATAACTGCCGTATCAATGCATACATCAGTGGCGACTATATCAATGCTTCGGTGCAGGAGATGCTTTCCATTATCAAACCCTACACTTCTGAGTGGAATAAAACGAAGCAGGTAGATTTACTGCAACAGGCCGACAATGCAGAAAAAGCCGGCAAATTGTATGCAGGAATAGATTCAGTATGGAGAAATGCTACGTATAAAAAAGGCAGTCTGTTATTAGTAGAAAAAGAGTTTGTATGCCTTGCAGTAAGTGTTGTAAAAGAAACAACAACAACAGCTTTTGAAGCAAACCTGACCAATCCGTTTTATATAAAAGATGCAGTGGATGATATTATCGAAAAGATATTGGAAAATGGAGGCACTGTAGAGTTTTTAGATAAAAAAAGCTTATCCAGATATGGGCAGATTGCTTTAATAGAATACTAAAAATGAAACTATGAACTTGTACATCAATAATAAAAGCCGGATTTATACTATTCAGGAACAATTTAATGCTTATTACCCCTTTCTGAAACTTGAATTTTTTCCCGAACACATCGATGAAAATATTTTTTCCAAGCAGGAAATGCTTACATCTGGTGAGTTTGTAAAAAACATACTGACCAATAACAATAAAACTATTATTGATGTAGATGGAACCAGAACTGTAGCAGAAGTGGAGAATGATTTGAAAAGACAGTTTGGGCTGCCGGTACAAATATTCAGGCTGTCTGGCAATGTATGGATTGAAACGACTTTGACGGATGATTGGACATTGGAAAAGCAAAACCGCGAAGGCGAACAGATAAGCAGTCATTTTGCCGTAAAGCCTTCTAAAAATAATATGTCGACAATTGATTTTATAGGGCAACAAAATTTAGACAATAATGAATAATACAGCCATCAAAAACAAGGTCGTTTTTATTATAGCAGTATTTATATTTTGCAGCTTTCATATTGAAGCCAACAATAAGTCAATACAAAATGCAGATACGCTTTTTAGCAAACAATCCATTCAACTATATGTAAACGGTATCAATAAACCTTATCGCAAAGAATTTAAAAATCACAGCGCCATTCGCTTCTCTTTAAAAAAAGATTATTCCATAGTGCTTATATATCTAGGTTTGGGTACAATAGTGCTGATAAGCCTGTTGCATATTGTACATTTTAAAGAAATGGGAAAAGAGTCAGTAGGCGGAATAACCAATCATCATCAATAAGGCAGGTTTTTTAATTTGTTTTCATTCAGTATTATAATTTTCCCCGGATGCAATGCCACCAGGTTTTCTGCTTTAAAATCAGCCAATGTACGTATTAAAGATTCGGTAGCAACACCAGTTAGTTGTGCAAGGTTTTCCCTTGATAATTCTATGATCTCAGTATCGTCTTTATCTTTCCTGTATTTGCTTAAAGCCTGTAGCAGGGCATATGCTACTTTTTTGCGCAATGAGTTATATGCTATATTTACCAGGGTTTCTTCTTTTTCTAAAGTGTTTTTAGTTACAAGCTTAATAAATTGTTTTGCTACCTGCGTATCATTTGTAATCAATGCCATAAAATCATCTTTCGGAATCAGCATTAGTTCTGCATCTTCCAATACTTCGGCATTTTCTGTGTAATTAATATTTTCAAGAATAAAATTGTAGCCAAAAAAATCACCGGAAGTATAAATGGATGTGATTAATTCCTTACCGTCGTCATTGCTTTTATTTGTCTTTATTTTTCCGCTAATCAGATAATAAACAGAATGAGGGCGATGCCCTTCAGTATAGAGGATGTGTTTCTTTTTATAATTTACAACTTCCCGTTCATCTGATATCAGTTGCAGGTTGCCTGTTTGCCTGGCAGAATCAATAAAATTATTTATCTGCTCTTTGGATTGTTGATCGGAAGTTTTTAACGACTCACTTTTTTTCAATCGTATTTCAATAGCATTCAATAACTCAATACCGTCAAATGGTTTTGTTAGATAATCATCGGCACCCATTTCCATGCCTTTTCTAAAATCGGCTTTCTCAGATTTTGCAGTAAGGAATATAAATGGTACGCCATAGGTTTCTTTGTGCTTATTCAATAAATGCAATACGCCATAACCATCCAATACAGGCATCATGATGTCGCATACAATCAGGTCAGGGTTTTCTTTTAATGCAATCTCTACGCCGCTTTTGCCTTCGTTGGCCGTAAATACTTTGTAATTAGACAACTCAAGGATTTCGGCAATATTATTCCTTACTTTTTCATTGTCTTCTATCACTAAGATTTTTTTCATTGCTATTATATATTTTTTGCAGGAATTGAAACAGTAAAAACAGAACCTTGGTTTAGCTGGCTTTTTATTTCAAGTGTACCCTGCATTAGTTCAAGGTATTTGCTAATAATATGCAGGCCGAGACCTGTGCCTTGTATATTGGTGGCATTTTTTGCACGGAAAAAACGTTCAGCTAAATGCGCTAAGTCTTCTTTAGAAATGCCAATGCCATTGTCTTCCACTGAGACAGTCAGCTTTTCGCTGGACGTACTACACGTAATTTTTATAACGGCATCTTCATTTGAAAATTTGATGGCATTGGAAAGCAGGTTCAATAAAATGTTTCTGAAGAGTTGTTTGTCAATATAAACCGAGGCTTCGCCTGTATGCTTAAAACTGATTTGTTGTTCGTGTTTGCAATGCTGGTTCATCTCATCTGTCAGCTTTTGTATTTCGGCTTGCAATTCTGCGGCAGTAAGTATTTCCTGCTTTGGTTGTATTAAACCTTCTTCCAATTTGCCCAATGATAAAAAATCTTCCAGGATACTTTTCATATCAGCTACTGCATCTTTAATGTATTGCAGATGCTTTCCTCTCTTTTCCGGTTCATTGCCAAGGTTGTATTTTTCCAATAGGAAAGTAGAAGAAAGAATGGTACTTAAGGGAGTACGGAATTCATGCGAAGCAGTCGTGACAAAACGAGACTTTAGTTCATTTAACTTTTTTTCATTTTCCAGAGATTGACTTAATTCTTCTTTGGAATCTTCCAATGCGGCAAGCGTTTCCCGTAGCATCATGGTACGTGATTCTACTTTTTGTTCCAGCTCAGCATTTAGTTGTTTTATTTCTGTAGTAACTCTTGCCAGCTCATCCCTTTGTTGAACTACTACAATTTCATTTTTCTTTCGTACAGTAATATCAATCACAAAAGCAATGGCAAATACTTCACTATTGATTTCGTAATTACTAAGGCTTACCTCTACAGGGAAGGTAGAGCCATCTTTTCGCTGTGCTTCCAAATCACGCCCTTCGCCCATTTTTCTGGGTTCAGGGTGTTTGTAAAAATTGTCTCTTAATTTAACATGATGTTCGCGGCTGCGTTGTGGAATTAATATCTCGATATGTTGCTGCAGTACTTCCTGTTTGGTATAGCCAAACTGCGTTTCAGCATACTGATTGAAATTAATAATGTTGCCGCGGTTATTGGTAATTACAATGCCAATGGTAGCAAAGTTGAACAAAGCTTCAAATTGCTGAATGTTCTCAATGCCCGGAAGCTTGATGGTATCTTTAGACAAGGATGTAGGTTTATATATGCCGAAAATAATCATAAAAAAGCAGACTAGCTTGATTAGCCTGCACAAGTTCTATGTTATCTCTACAACCGAAAATGTAAGATGGCGGCAGTAATAATTACACTGATATCTATCAGCAAACTAATAAACAATGTAGGGATCGTAAATTTTGTAGGCATAGCTGCAAGGTTAACCGCCACTACCATTACCATACTGCAACAGGCAATAACGTACAATATAAAAATATTGCCAAGGAATGTTACAGCCAAAAGTGTAAGGATCGTAAATATGGTGCCATGGCCTAAAATGCCTGCCACCAGCCATCCGAGCCTGTTGTATTCCTGTTTGTCAGCATACTGAATAAATCTTGTCCATAAGCTTTCTGTATGGGCGTAATCCCTTTGTTCTGTATAAGAACTGTTTACAAAATCATTGTGTGTTATTGCTTTCATGACTAATAATTTTAAACAAAATTCGTCAACGGATTTATCGCAATGGTTGAAGGAAATCATGTTTGTGCATGATTGTCATCATCGAAAGGTTAATGTATGATATGGCAGGAAGTTTTTTTTGAGGAAGATTTGTTTTGGGCAAAGCTGCCTAAAACAAAGGCATCGATTAACGATGCCTTTGCAAAAATTCTCTAGTGGTCTCGCCAAGAATCGAACTTGGATCTGGAGCTTCGGAAACTCTTATACTATCCATTGTACTACAAGACCAAATAATGTGCTGATTTGCTAATGAAATACGCCATTTACTTTATTAACCCATGCACATTGCCGCTGAATATTTTTATTGCAATGGCCAGCAATATTACGCCGAAAAATTTACGTACCACTAAAAGTCCGTTCGGCCCCAGGGCTAATTCAATCCATTTTAATGATTTCAGTACTATATAAATAACAATACAGTTTACTAAAATCGCAATTAAGATATTGATATCCGCATAGCTGGATTTTAAACTCATAATCGTTGTAAGCGTGCCAGATCCTGCAATTATGGGAAATGCTATGGGCACTACACTGCCAGCTTTGGCTCCTTTGTCTGCTTTAAAAAATTCGATGCCTAATACCATTTCCAGTCCCAAAATAAATATTACAATACTACCGGCTACGGCAAATGACTTAATATCCAATCCCAATAAATTCAAGAACTCGTTTCCAAAAAACAGAAATGCTATCATCAGGAAACCACAAACTAAGGTCGCTTGTGTACTCCGGATAGTGCCGCCGATTTTTTCTTTTAGGGAAACTAAAATCGGTATTGAACCTAACATATCAATTACAGCAAACAGCGTTACTGAGATAGATATTATTTCTTTTATGGATACTTCACCAAAACTGTACATATTGGCAATTTCAGCAAAGATAATATTCTCCGGAGAGGATTGAAATGATTTATTGTGATTTATGCTTCTCGTCCATTTCCAACTTTAGTGCAACAAGGCAGTCGGCACAAAGACAATCGGTGTATTTTAATGCGATATATGTTCTTTCTTGGGGCGATAATTGAATGGCATTGCATTGGCATTGTGTAATATTGCCGGCCTTACATTCAAAAGGCGTATTACAGCGTTCGCAGGTTTTATCTTCGTGATTAGGCATCTGGTAAATGAATGGTAATTTATACTTTAAAATATGCTTCCAATTCGGTTAATGTATCCGATGCGGTTTTAATGTCTTTTATAATCTTTCCTTTCTCCATTAATAAAATCCTGGTACACACATCGGTAACATGGTTTAAGTCATGGCTGCTCACAAGTATGGTCATTCGTTTTTCTTGATGCAATTGCTTTAGCATTTGTATCAATCTTAATTGAGAACTCGGGTCAAGATTAGCGAACGGCTCATCTAAAACCAATAGCTGTGGCTGTTGTAAAAGGCAGGCAGCAATGCCTACTTTAAATTGGTTGCCTTTGGATAAGTCGCGGATGTATTTTTTATTGTTTAGGATAGAGCCTTCGAAAAACACATCAAAACTTTTAAGCCGTTCATCAACTTCGGCAGTAGAAAGATTGTGCAACTTTCCGCAAAAATAAAAATACTCTTCCGGCGTAAGATGCGGTATTAAAAACCCCTCATCCAAATACGCAGATGTATAAGCTTTCCAATCTTCGCTGGTTGCTACATTCTTATCGTTAGAGGTAATGGCGCCCCTGTCGGCACGCACTAAATCGAGCAGCAGGCGGAACAATGTTGTTTTGCCTGCTCCATTATTTCCAACAAGGCCAATAATTTCAGCATCCTTTACTTCAAGCGATGCAATATCCACAGCCACTTTGCCATTGTAAACTTTACCAAGATTATTTATTGCTATCATAGTTCTCTATTATGCGTTGTTCGATTATTACTATTTATTTCTCTCTGAATCCTTCCAATATTTTATACCTGTTTTTTAAAAATTGCTTATACAATAAATCAACCCACCAATTCTGCAATAAAAAATTTACCAGCCCGATAATGCCGATAAATGCAATGCCCAGCCAGGAATGTTTGTATATCTGGAAGGGCAGATATAGTAGTATGGTTATAATTATTGTGGCCAGACTGTATAAAAATTGCGCCATACTGGTACCGCCGGTTTTGAAGGAAGATGCCTTGCTTAAATCAACTCCTTTATAATTAATGGTAGCAAAATAACCGGCAATAACAGGCAGTACACCAATAGTAAACAGATAGATTGCAAATAGGATAATAGGCAAATGCCAGTCGAGGAATCCGTATAATAACGACAATAAAAATGAAAAACTACATATCAGCGTTAGTATGCGGAACTTGCTTTTAATAAATGTTTTGAAGTTAATATTGTTCGTCATCAACCCATCAAAATAAGCACTTTGCCAACCCAATAAAAATTCGCCATAATTAATTGTAAAAACGCCTACTACTATCGTGCTTCCTGTTAAGGCTAATATAAATTCATTGTTTGCAAGCTCATGTGGCCTAAATACTATAAAGCCATACGCTAAAAAAATAAAAGACTTAAATAAAATAGTACGTGTTCGTTTATTGCGTAAAATTAATTTCACTTCCATGCCAATCAGGCTTCCCTGTGTAGTTAACTTGTTTAATAAATGGCTTTGTAAGCGGCTGTCGCTGTTAGATGCAGTTGATTCAAAATAAAAATTATCCAGTAATAACCGGCGGTTTAAATAAAATGAAAAAGCAACATATACAAGCGGCAGGATGCAGCACCATGGCTTGTGTAAAATACCTGTAAAAGCCCATGCCGAAATATCCCGGATGGAGATTATTTTAAAATAGTTAATCCCTATTAAAATAACAGACGTTATAAAAAAAGCCAGCAACCATTTATTGCTGTTTTCAGTTTTTCGTTTAAGGAACAATATCAAAAAATGATTGCCGAAACAAATACCAAAGATAGAAGCAATAAAACCCAATGTAGAAACAATGCCAAATTGGCTATAGATGGTAATAATGGTAAAAGGCATGAATAATAAAAGCGGCACTATATTAAAGAAAGAAAACAGGGAGCGCAGATTAAGAAAACGGAGCAATTGGCTGCGACGGATATTTTGTAAAAGATAAGGCTGCAAAGCAATAGTTGGCAGTTCCTGAAACTGAAAACGTGTATAAATATCTATTGCAAAATAATAAAGGATAAAACCACAAAAAGCATGCACTGCATTACCTGCACCAAAATGTTTCTCTAATAATGGATCTAAAGCAAAACCAATTACAATGGCTGTAAACAAAAAGTATAACACAAGAAAGCCGATAAGTATATTTGTAGCGATGGCTTTATTTTTGCCCCGGCTACGCCAAAGGGCTTTCCATTGGTGGGTTAATAAAATGCGGTTCATTCAAATAAATTTGGTAATCCCTGTTGTGTGCGGTTACAAATCTATCTTAAAAAGAGAAGCGAAACCACCCTTATTTTTGGTGTTTTTCTAATACTGCGATTTTTCTCAGTTGGTCATAATGCCTTTGTATGGTGTATAATTTAGCCGTTTATAAAAAATCACACACTCCTTTAAGCGGATGTTTTATTTTTGCTATATGCGTTATACTATTTACAGCCTCGCAATAATTTTTACAGTGGCAATTACCAACGTACAGGCCCAGCAAAAATGGGACTTACGCAAATGTGTAGATTATGCATTGTCCAATAATATTTCTATCAAACAAACCGATGTGCAGGCAAAAATAGCTGCTGTACAATATAAACAAAGCAAAGAAAATATATACCCAAGTGTAGCCTTTGGTGGCAACACAAGTTTTAATAGTGGCTTGCATCAGGATCCTACCACTTTTAGTTTAATTACACAAAGCTACCTGGCTGCCGGTTTGCAATTACAGGCAAGTGCGCAAATTTTTAACTGGTATAGTAAGCAAAATACAATTGCTGCCAATCATTGGCAGGCAGAAGCTGCAAAGGCAAGTACCGATAAATTGAAAGATGATATTTCGTTAACCATTGCCAATAATTATTTACAAATTTTATTATCAAAGGAACAGGAAAAGATTGCAGCGGTACAATTGCAACAATCCAAAGCACAATATGATAATACAAAAAAATTGGTAGATGCAGGCTCGCTGCCCGAGCTGAATGCAACGGAGCTGGAAGCTCAGGTTGAAATGGACAGTGCCAACTATATTGCCGCCAAAGGAAATGTAGAACAAAATATTTTGGTACTTAAATCCAATATGAACTTTGATGCAGCAACTCCATTTGAGGTAGATGAACCACCTATTGAATTAATACCAATAGAAAAAATTGCTGACCTTCAACCGGATGCAGTTTATACGTTGGCATTGGCTAACTTACCACAACAACGGGTAAACGATTTTAAATTAAAAGCTGCGCAAAAAAATGCAGAGGTTGCCAAAGCCGGCATGTATCCTAGCTTTTCTGCCTTTTTAAATTTAGGCAGTGCATACAATAGCATCGGGCAAATTATTACCGGTGTTACTTATAATAATACTGCGGTAGGTAGTGTTACTGTAGGCGGCCAGGATTATTCGGTATATGCTCCACAACCATTTTACACTACAGGCAAGCAAGGCTTTTTTAAACAGGTAAATAGCAACTTCGGGCAGTCTGTTGGCATTAGCCTCAATGTGCCAATATTTAGTGGCGGCAGTCTCCGCAGCAATTGGGAGATATCAAAACTAAATATAAGAACAACCGAATTGCAAAAAGAATCCGACAATCAAACGTTGAAACAGAATATTTATCAGGCATATAATGCCGCAATTGTTGCACTTGAAAAATTTACGGCCAGTAAAAAAAGCGTAGATGCTTCGCAACGCAGTTATGATTTTGCCGAGAAGCGTTATAATGTAGGCATGTTAAGCACCATCGAATTAATAACAGACCAGAATAGTTTGTTAAGTGCTAAACTGCAGTATGTTCAAAATCAGTTTGATTATGTTTTTAAAATGAAGGTGTTGGAGTTTTATAAGGGGCAGGGGTTGAAATTGTAAAGCCCTTCCTTTAAAGCCCCCTCTAAATCTCCCCCCGTGGGGGAGACTTAATAATGCAGGCAGTATAATTGGATAGTTTACAGTATTAAAGCTGTTAGGGGTTTTAATTTTTAATTTTTTAATTTGCAACATGAGCAAGACTGTAAAATGGTTACTGATTGGTGTTATTGCGTTAGTGCTTTTATTGGTAATATTAAAAGCTGTGGGTGCTTTTGGCAAAGAGGATGGCATAAAAGTAACGGCTGAAAAAGCGCAACGGCGCAACATTACAGAAGTAGTAAATGCCAGCGGAAAAATTTATCCGGAAGTAGAAGTAAAGGTAAGCTCTGATAACAGTGGCGAGATAACAGAGCTTGATGTGCAGGAAGGAGATACGGTGAAAAAAGGCCAGGTGCTGGCACGAATATATGCAGATGTATATAGCATACAACGCAATCAGGCGGCCAGTGGCGTAGTACAAAGCCAGGCACAGGTTGCTAACTCACAGGCAGCCATAGACGCTTTAAGTGCACAGCAGGAACAGGCGCAACGTACGTATGATATGGAAAAGCAATTGTTCGATGAAAAAGTGATCAGCAAAAATGAATTCAATACGGCCGATGCAAATTTAAAAACAGCCAAAGCCAATTATAATGCAGCCTTGTATGGCATTCGCAGCGGAAAAGCGAATGTAGAAAGTGCACAGTCGGCCCTGGATAAAGCTAATAAAGATTTGAGCCGTACAACCATCACAGCTCCCATGGATGGCATTGTAAGTTTATTAAACGTAAAGAAAGGTGAAAAAGTAGTGGGCAACGGTTTAATGGCCGGTACCGAAATGCTACGTATTGCCGATATGAGTAAAATTGAGTTACGCGTTGACGTTAGCGAAAGCGATATCCCCAAAGTTCAATTGGGCGATACAGCCGTTATCGACGTAGAAGCTTACAGCAACCGGAAATTTAAAGGTATCGTAACACAGATAGCCAATAGTAATAACGGAGCTTCTACTGAAAGCGAGCAGGCTAACTCCAGCACGGATGTTACCAATTACAAAGTATATATCCGCATATTGCCCGAAAGTTACAGCGATCTTATTGGCAAAGGTTCTTTCCCCTTTAGACCGGGAATGAATGCCAGCGCAGACATACAAACAAATACACATTCAAACGTTTTAAGCGTTCCTATTAATGCAGTTACCCCAAGAGATAAAAATGACACCTCCTCCAAAACGATGGCTGCCAATAATATAAATACTTCGTCAGCAGATAGCCTTGAATTAGTGGTGTTTGTACTGGATGCAGATAACAGTGTAAAAAGAACAAAAGTAAAAACCGGCATACAGGATATTAACTATATTGAAATTACAGATGGCTTAAAAGAGGGCGATCAGGTAATTACAGGCCCTTACGATGTAGTTAGCAAAACGCTTAAACCCAACGATAAAGTAAGAGTGGTAGACAAGAAGGAATTGTTTGAGCAAAAATGATGTTGCAAAAAACCGGGAATTTGAGTACCTTGTTCACGAATAAGGCTTACCCCGTATTTTTATCTGTTACCCAGTTTACTATTCCCCAAAAATTTTTTTATCGGCGGGCAGCCTAATCCTAAAAATCAACATCTTTTGAAAAGGCATTTCTATTTTATTAATAAACCTGAATGGGATGTATAAATTTTTTACAAAAAACCTTTTGCCGGTCTTTTTACTACTTGCTGTTTCGGTACAATCTTCTTTTGCACAAAATTCAATTTTGGTAAATTTAGGAAGTGCTACCTGCGACTCTCCTTATTCGCCTGCTTTTTCTTTAATAGGTAGTCCGTTATCTGCAAACCCCAATTTATTTTCACTTTGCGATATGAGCCAGCAATTACCTAATTATAGCAATGTATTCATTGCATACAATCCGCTAAATAACAGGATATATATAGATGACGATCGCAATATTGATACATCTAAAGTATGGATACTGGATGTGGGCTTGCCCGGAAACATAGGCTGTCCGGCAGTTATACCCGTTTCGCCAACTTACAATATCCTTAATTATTATACCGCATATTTTGAGTTCGACAACAATGGAAATGTATTGTCTTTAAGTAATTACAATGGCGCAGCAGGTATGTGTACGCTTGATAGACTGGATGTTACTACTGGCAAAGTAATAGCATCGCAGGTATTGCAATTTCCAGCAGGGCATTTCCCGAATGTTTTTGGAAACGGCGATATTACTATACTTCCCAATGGTCGTTTATTTGTAGTGTTAGGAATCTACCCATCGCAATTATACGAGATAACGAATTACAGCAACCCCAACGATGTGCCGGTTGTAACCTACCTGCAAAGCATGCCTGCCAACACATTTGGTATGGCTTACTTAAACGGCCAGTTAGAAATTACAGGAACGGATGAAGTACATTCCTGCTATTACTATAATTATAATATCGGGTCCAACACATTAGGCCCACGAAATAAATTCCAGGCCGGCGAATTGCCGATTGATAACAGTAGCATAACACCGGCAATTGGTACTACCAAGCAACTGATAAATGCTACATTGGTAAATAGCAATACAGCCGATGTTACGTATGAAGTATATGAACAAAACATGGGAAATGTGGTGCTGAACAATATAAATGCAACAGAAGATTTGGGCGCAGCATTCGGAGCGGCCAATGTATCCAATGTAACCGTAAGTTTTGAACCCAACGGAAACGGTGCCGGATTAATATTGAACAGTGCGTACAACGGTACCACCATAACCAATCTGCTCGATCCAAATCAAGACCTGCCCAACAATGTTTCCAACAACACCAATTATTATTTTAAAGCATTGATAAGTTGCAGGGTTACTAATCTGCGTACCGATACTACGTATTATAATTCTATAATAGGAACAGGTATGATAGGAAACGGCTTTACTGCAACACCGGTTTCTGATTCCTCCAACAACGGTCCTTCCACAGTTATTGATCCAAATAATGATGGCGATGCCAGCGAACCCGGAGAGAATATACCTACGCCGTTTAACTTTGCATCATTGGTGCCCGTGCGGTTTATGAATGTTACAGCTTCATCTAATAATGATGCCGCTACTGTAAAATGGACAGTGGCAACGCCAACTACAGACGCCGATAAATTTGAAGTGGACTACAGCACCAATGGAACAAACTGGCAGGCTGCAACTGAAATAACCATCACTAATCCAAATCAAAGTAATTATCAGTATATACAAAACAATCTGCCATCCGGCAATGTATATTATCGTATAAAAGAAATCGACAACAACGGATATACTACTTACAGCAGGATTGTATCATTAAATAGCAGCGGACAAAATAATTTTGTAGTATCTCCAAATCCTGCCGATAAGTTGCTACAAATAAATGCACCTTATGGAACAGTAAGCAATTGCACAGCAGCATTATACGATGCAACCGGAAGAAAGCTAACAGAAGTAACCATCACTAATAATATTACCGAAATAAATACAACAAGGTTTCCCGATGGCACTTATCTATTAAGGATACAACATGATAGCGATATTACTACACAAAAAGTATTGATAGTACATTAAATTATAAGTGTTGAACGCTACTATTTGGGCATGCAGTTTTAAGATGGAGTGTTTAATTTTTTTGTACCGAACAGCGTACTACTATTAAGCTTCATTGGCGTCGCACTCTTGTACAGTAAATCTTCATTGAACTTTTATCGAAGCGTAGAAGGCACCTCACTTAAGCATTGAACATTGAATATTGAGCATTGAACATTTGTATTTATACAAACAAAGCTTCTGCCTTAGCAACACTCTCCGGCTTACCCACATCCACCAGCTTATCACCGCTATGATCATAACCCAGGATTAAATGCTCATGCGCCAAATCCAAATATGTTTCGGTAAGAGAGAATTTACCACGCTGCCGAATAAACGAAAATACCTCCGGCTGAAAAACTACTACACAACTATATGCTTTCGGATTAAGCGTTGGCGTAAGAATGGATATTTTTTCTTCCCCCGTTTTAATATTTTTCCATCCACACAAAAGATCGTTCTCATTAAATAAAAGATAACGGGATGTCTCACGGTTAGTGACACCAAAAGAAATCAAGGGCTTATGTTCATAATGAAATTCCAATAATTTATTCAAATCAAGATTGGTAAGGATATCTACATTCAATGTAATAAATGGTTCATCACCGGATAATAAATCTTTAGCTTTTAATAAGCCGCCGCCTGTTTCCAATACTTCATTGGTTTCATCACTTATAATAACATTGCTGCCCCAACCTTTATTAGTTTCAACAGCATCAATAATCTGATCTGCAAAATGATGCACATTTACCACCACATCTGTAATGCCATATTGTTGCAGGTATTCAATGTTCCGTTGCAATAAAGATTTGCCATTTACAATGGCTAATGCTTTTGGATGTTTATCTGTCCAGGGTTTAAAGCGGGTGCCTAAACCGGCGCTGAATATCATTGCTTTCATAACGTCTTTCTCCAGTTGTCTTTATTGTTATGATTTAGTTCAATTTTTGCGTTGTATTTATTACGTAAATGCCTGGCAACAGCTTCTGCAGCATACACGCTTCTATGCTGCCCGCCTGTGCACCCAAAATTTATTTGTAAACTGCTAAAGCCTCTTTTAATATAATCCTCCGTAGCAATGTCAACAATATTATAAATGTTGTTTAAAAACTCAGGCATTTTTGTTTCCTGTTCCAGATAATCTTTCACGCCTTTGTCCAATCCGGATTGTGTAGAAAGCATTTTGGAACAACCTATTGACAAGATTCGTTTTGAAACGCAGTACAATGGTTATGTATTAATACGCCTGTTGCAGGTTTTGGGCGCTTATGGTTTTAGAGGATTGTTTGAACGCAAAGCTCATTTCTTAACAAGTATTCCATTAGCATTAAGGAATTTAAAATGGTTTATCGAAAACAAAAACGTTGGCATTGCATTACCGGAGTTTGAAAAA
>Ga0206858_1169_pt1 | contig 15693 bp, 16 predicted proteins | sample Alteio_BWOrgCont_46_FD_152622 | JGI IMG/M metagenome (GOLD analysis project Ga0206858, IMG submission 152622) | Enriched cells from forest soil in Barre Woods Harvard Forest LTER site, Petersham, Massachusetts, United States -... | ecosystem: Environmental > Terrestrial > Soil > Temperate forest >... | reverse complement strand
AAAAGCAGTTACAGCACTGCGTAATAACATTTGAGTCTTCATAAGGGTAACCTCCTTGTGATTTTGGATAAAAAATACAACTACTCCCAGCTTGCCACATAAAATTACAAATGCGAAATAAGTTAAAAATGTGCCATTTTTTTAAGTTTTTTAAGCAATGGCCATCCCAGCACCAAAAGAAAATACCTGTCTCCGCCTAGTGGGGATGAGTTGTTATTTCTTGACCATACATAACATTTTTGTTATGATACAACCAAGCTATTGAAGCACTAGGTAGTTAACCGTGAGATATAAAATGAGTTGGAAGATAGAATTTTATAGCAATGAGGTCCAGGATAGTATTCATGCATGGCCAACTGGCATAGGAGAAAAGTTTCTTCGAATAATCGACCTTATAGAAGATTTCGGACCGGCAGATGTTGGTTCACCCCATATCGAACCATTTGGTAAGGGATTAAAAGAAATTGTATTGGCCAGAAAACGAATGCGCGAGGTGCTAAATGAAGACTAGCAAAACAATAAAACCTGTTAAGGTTAAAAGACCAACTATTGAAGATTTTAGAAAAAAAGCTTTTAAGGATCCGGTATTCAAGGCTGAATATGATGCCCTAGCTCCTGAGTTTGATATTATACGAGAATTTATTAAAGCAAGAATAGAGGCAAAAATTTCACAAGCTGAGCTTGCAAGGCGCCTTGACTCTCAACAACCAGCGATTGCCCGCTTAGAAAAGGGCGGTTATGCGAATACGTCAATAAACACTCTTCATAAGTTTGCGGGTGTCATGGGGTATTCATTACATGTCTCATTAAAAAAAGCTAAGAAGCAAAATGTATGAATCTTCGATTTGTGCCTAATTAAAGCACGCATTTTGGAAGCTTGTTGGTTTCATGGCCTTCTTTTTTTAGACATCATCCTCGTGAAAATGGGGATGATGTCCTCTCCGTAATATATTTCTAGAATTAAGCACAAAAAATTGTATAGTACAAAACACCCCCTCAGGATGATACATCCATAAGGGCAAAGGCCGTTGGAATAAATAGTAAGGCGTGAGAGCTTGTCGAATGGACCCTTTTTATGCGTAGACTCATTACCGTCAAACAAAAATTGCTCTCGCTGTTGTGCGTCAGCTTGACCTTACTGATAGCCAGCTACTACATTGTGCGCACCATACGTAAAAATCGCAAACAAGAGGCGCACGCGCAGATTGCGGCCAGCAGCAAGGAGCTAAAACCATTTGTTGTGGTTGGCGGTTCAGCTGCCGGTACCGCTGCCATTAAAACACTGCTGGCAAAGAAATGCCCCAACCCCATTGTGTGGATAGCCGCACAGGCAGAACCACCGTACAATATGACATTATTGCCTTCTTTCATTACCGACAACAAGCGGTTTAGAGGCATGAGGATTGCCGGGACCAAAATGCCCGATGGCGTTGATTATAAGTTTTCTACAGCGATCACCAAGCTTGATCCGACGCGCAATGAACTGATCCTAAGCAGTGGCGAGCACATCACCTACAGCAAACTGCTGCTAGCCACCGGCATACGTTATGAGCTGGCATTAGGCCATAAACATCTTGTCAGCAAAGGGGTTTTTGCCTACGGCTCATTTGCCGATGGACAAGCTATTAAAAAATTTATGCGACAACATGCCGTTAAGGATATTGTCATCGTTGGCGCCGGGATACGCGGGCTAAAGCTAGCTCAAGCCCTAAGCAATGCACAATACACCGTCAACGTTATAGAAAAAGCATCAACAATCTTGCCCCGATACCTTGACCAGGATGGCGCACGCTTTGTCACAGAGCACCCTACCTCGTGGACGTTACACACAGCAGCTACCATCAAAAAGGTCCAGCTTCGCGGTGGCCTGATCAACGAAGTAACACTCAGTAGTGGCACTAAAATTGCCTGCCAATTAATAATCTATGCCACAGCTGGTATTATAAACACCGACTTTATAAGGCATACCAGCATCCTGCGCCACAACAACGCCATTATCGTTGATAAATACCTACGCAGCAGCATTAACACTATTTATGCCGCCGGCGACAACTGCATGATTAACGCTGATTACACCTATAAATGCCATGGATGGCAAGAGGCGCAACACCAGGGAATCATTGCGGCAACCAATATGCTCGGCCAGTACAAGGCGTATCACGAAGATTGCGCCTATCATACGCTCACACTGGGCACTACGTCCATAGTTATGGCTGGCCATACACACCAGACCCCTACAGCATGGCAACGCATCGTGTACCAAGACAAAAGTTATTATCACCTTTTTGTTGTGCACAATGATCGACTTAAAGGCTTCTGTCTTTTGGGCTTTTATAAATCATTTGATGTTATGCGACTACGCCGTGCAATCGGAAAACAGGCCCCAATCAATGAAGCATTATTAGAATCATGTCACAAATCTGTTATAGCCAGTATCATTTCTTCGTTTAGTATGGTAAAAAATAAGAGAGGTAGGTAATATATTTTTTTAGGAAAGGAACCATTTTTATGAAACATGTGAAAAAATGTTGTTCGCTGGCAACCAAGGTGGGAGTGTTCTCACTCAGTTGTCTGTTGATCGGCTGCAAAGCACCAGATAATACAGCGGAGAAGAAAGTTAATACGGTAAAAACTATGGAAACAAAACCAAATAATACAGTCGTCACAAACCTGCAACACAAAGTTTTAAGCGCAACACGCGACGCTAACGCAAAAAGTCCAACACGTGGCCAACGTGTAACGGTTCATTATACCGGCTGGCTCTATAATCCAACCGCCAAAAATGAAACGGCCGGATACCGCGAATACGAAGGCAAAAAATTTGACAGCAGCGTTGACCGTGGTCAGCCATTTGTCTTCAGAATCGGTATTGGCCAAGTAATTCAGGGCTGGGATACCGGCGTTGCCGAAATGAAAATTGGCGAAAAAGCGCGCCTGATCATTCCAGCACACCTTGGTTATGGTGCCCACGGCGCGGGAGCCGCTATTCCGCCAAATGCCACCTTGGTATTTGACGTCGAACTGATTGATGTACAGTAATGTGTAAGGGCCCTAACAAGGGCCCTTTTTTTATGTCCAAAGAAGAAGGAGCTAGAATGATAGTAAGAACATGCGGTATAGCATTACTCGCGCTTATTGCAACGCAGCAGCTTAAATCTGCAAAGGCATGGGAAGATGTAGTAGGAGAGTTTAATAAACTTTCTCAAAAAATTAAATGTGCCGAACAGGCCGAGATTCTTAAAAAATTTCAACTACAAAACCCTATAGCATATAATGTCTTGCTCCAACTTAAAGATCATGGTAATACAGTAGTTAGCCAATTCGGTACTGAAGAAATAAACGGGCTTACTGTACTTAAACAGTATAATTTTGTACAAGCAAATAATATCATTGAGCCACTTACACTCCAAACGTTAGATAGATCAGAGCGTGGTACTAATGCTAGTCAACAAGATGTACAAACTGCGCTTAAACAGCTTGCATCGGGGGCAAAACCTTCAAGTATTGACACCACAGTTCTCCAAGAACTTAAAACTCGCGGTTTAGTCAATAGCAACGGCACGCTATTACCAGCCGCGCAGGCAATCATGACTGAAGCCCCAAACACATGCTGGACCAAATGCGTCGCATGTAGCAAAAAGACTATTAAAGAGGCGTGGCCCGTCATGATAAAAATAGGCGGCGTTGCCGTCACAGTCGGTCTTGTTATCGCCACACATGGTGCACTCGGTCTTTTGGCAGGAGTTTGTCCGAACGCTTTAACGTGGCTTTATCAGATACTCTGTCCAAACAGTCAAACCCCTCAAAACTCTGCAGATATTAATAATGCTATTGCAGCTAAGTTTGATAGTGCAGTAATACAAAAGTTAAAAGATGTCCATCTGCTTAGTAGCGATGCTACAATTTCACCAGAACAAGCCCAAGTTATCAGCAACTTATTGGTTGCATCAAAACGAAATGGTAATACTAGCGTACGCTCATTACAAGATTTGCTTGCTGATCCAAACGTAACACAATTACTTGATTATGATTTAAGTGAACTGACAAAAAATGCACCCACACAAAACAATGCACAAAGCCCTGTACAAAACAATCCTGCCCAGCAGCATAACGATGAGGAACATTCAGTAACATTTCATGGTATTGAGAGCGATGAAAAAACTAATACGCAAAACAGCGAACTAGTGGCGAGCGCTGTGACAGGTGCTATAGAACTTATTGAAAAGTTATAAGATTATACCATTTCTTCTTTAGGTCGCGCCCGTACCGGGCCAACACACAAAAAGCCACTGATGTTAATCAGTGGCTTTTTATAGTTTTGGTGGAGGCAAGCGGATTCGAACCGCTGGCCTTCTGCGTGCAAGGCAGACGCTCTACCAACTGAGCTATGCCCCCAAAATTCTTTACTACATATTTTATCTAAGAGTTCTTGATACTCGGAAGGAAGACCAGCCCTACTTCGCTAACCTGTTCTTCGAAGCTCGAAGAGCGGAGTAGAAAGCTTCGAAGGACAACCTACGCTTTTGCTTAAATAAGCGCACAGTATATAGCATCTTCATTTTACTGGCTGCGCCAGGCGAAGCTCCGCAGGAGCGAAGACTGGTGGGCCCAAGTCGACTCGAACGACTGGCCTCCCCGTTATCAGCGGGGTGCTCTAACCAACTGAGCTATGGGCCCAGTAACATATATTTACCTGCCCAGCCGTAGCCACGAAGGGCGAAGGCTGGTTTTAAAGTCCCTGAGGATGAGGAGTTTTTTACACACCTAAATTAGTTTTGTGATTTCGCCGAAACGAAATCTGAATTGATCTCGCCATGGGCGATTTCTATTTGCCTAATCAGTAGGCAAGGCATTTAATCTCCCTCGAAAGGAGGTGATCCAGCCGCACGTTCTCGTACAGCTACCTTGTTACGACTTCACCCCAATCACCCTCCTCACCTTCATCATCCGCCTCCTTTACGGTTAGCTAAGATGCTTTCGGGTGCGAACGGCTTTCGTGGTGTGACGGGCGGTGTGTACAAGGTCCGAGAACGTATTCACCGCATCGTTCTGATATGCGATTACTAGCGATTTCAACTTCATGTAGTCGGGTTGCAGACTACAATCTGAACTTAGACGAACTTTACGGGATTTGCTCCATCTCGCGACTTCGCACCCCTCTGTTTTTCGCCATTGTAACACGTGTGTCGCCCTGGGCATAAGGGCCATGAGGACTTGACGTCATCCCCACCTTCCTCCTTGTTTCCAAGGCAGTCCCGCTAGAGTGCTTGCTTTCGCCGAGCAACTAGCGGCAAGGGTTGCGCTCGTTCAAGGACTTAACCCGACGTCTCACGACACGAGCTGACGACAGCCATGCAGCACCTGTGTACTTGTCTGTATTGCTACAGAACCCACTCTTTCAAGCAGCGTCAAGTACATGTCAAGCCCAGGTAAGGTTCCTCGCGTAGTGTCGAATTAAACCACATGTTCCACCGCTTGTGCGGACCCCCGTCAATTCCTTTGAGTTTTAATCTTGCGACCGTACTCCCCAGGTGGATCACTTAACGCGTTAGCTTCGACACAGACCCTGCTATGCAAGGCCCACATCTAGTGATCATCGTTTACGGCGTGGACTACCAGGGTATCTAATCCTGTTTGCTCCCCACGCTTTCGTACTTTAGTGTCAGTGTCGGACCAAAGAGCCGCCTTCGCAACCGGTGTTCCTCTCGAGATCTACGCATTTTACCGCTACTCCGAGAATTCCACTCTTCTCTTCCGAACTCTAGTCCACCAGTTTCACTTGCCTTTGCCCGGTTAAGCCGAGCGCTTTGACAATTGACTTAGCAGACCACCTACATACCCTTTACACCCAGTTATTCCGAATAACGCTCGCACCCTTCGTATTACCGCGGCTGCTGGCACGAAGTTTGCCGGTGCTTTCTCTAGTGGTACCATCATCCCACTGACGTATTAGGTCAGCGTCTTTTTTCCCACTTAACAGGAGTTTACAATCCGAAGACCTTCATCCTCCACGCGGCGTCGCTGCATCAGGCTTTCGCCCATTGTGCAATATTCCCCACTGCTGCCTCCCGTAGGAGTCTGGACCGTGTCTCAGTTCCAGTGTGACCGATCACCCTCTCAGGCCGGTTACCCATCTTCGCCTTGGTAGGCTTTTACCCTGCCAACTAGCTAATAGGACGTAGGCTCATCTTTCAGCGGTAGCGCGAGGCCACCTTTCCCCCGTGGGGCTTATGCAGTATTAACCTGAATTTCTCCAGAGTATTCTCCACTAAAAGGTAGATTCCTACGTATTACTCACCCGTGCGCCACTGTACTCACCCTTGCGGGTTTTCTCGTTCGACTTGCATGTGTTAGGCACGCCGCCAGCGTTCATTCTGAGCCAGGATCAAACTCTCAATATCAGAATTTAAGGTTCCTCATCCTCAGGTAATTTTTTTACCTTTGATGAACTTGATAAAATATGCATGTCAAAGATAAGTAACTTTTCAGATTCGCTTGTCAGACTCGCTTTGTGTCGATTTTCTTCTTTCAAGCATGGGAGAAATTATAGCTTCATTTGCGTCCAGATGCAAGCTCTTTTTTATCTTTTATGTAAGTTTTTTATAAAAAAACAAAAAAAGTCGTCAAATAACAGCTTTCAAGCAGAAGCATTCTTCGAAAAACCCCTCAAACTCACCAAATCCATGTTGACCCCAAGGGAATATTTCAAATATGTTTTATTTTCTATTTGAAATTTGGTATCATATGATATGAGAATAAGGCATTTTATTGGTTTAAATTTTTTTTATTTTTTTAACAATGGAGGAAGTCCAATGTTTAGATGTGTCTTTACAATGATGATAGCAATGTGCACTATGGCCGTTGCTACCAATCAAGTGCGCGCTACGACGCCTGAGCAACAGCGTCAACATGATGAGGTGCAACGGCAGAGAGACCAATGGGGACTTACTGTTGCCGGTGCGGCCTATTTACCAGAAAACGATACCAACCAAGAGGCAGCGCCAGAACCTGTTTTGAATGAAAATGAGTGCCAACTTTGTCATATCGCCATTGACAAGCAAAGCCCTGAGTCAAAAACATTACATTGTCATGCTAGAAACCAAGCAGAGCCAAATCACACATTTCATAAACGCTGTATAGATGACTGGTTAAATCGCCGTGTAGCCTATTGCCGGAGCAACAATTGCAATGACCCAAAGTACAATTGTCCAGTGTGTGGGACACCGGTTGGTGACAATGATGTAATAGAAGCTTTATCTAATAAACACTTTCAGGAACCAATCCAGAGAAATACTTGCCCGGTATATAGGGCACCAGCTGATGACAATGATGATGATAATGATGTAATAGAAGCCTTATTTAATAAACACTTTCAAACCAAGTAAAGGAGATTATAGTAATGGGTAAGTCAATTAAGCTCAGCAAGGAGCACCTTTTGAAGCACAAGATAGACCAAAACGAGCTTGAGCAGCGCAACTGGAAGATGAAGAAGATCAAGGCGCTCACGCACGGCGTGTCACCAAAGGACCTTAGGATATCGTCCAAAGAGATACATGGTCACTTTGAGAAAATGCATATCTGGCCAATTAGCAGCGGCAAACGTGGGCCTAAGATTTAGTAGTGTGTATTTTTTATTTAAAAAAAGGAGATTTGTATGAAAAACCTAAACACAGCGCTTGTGAGCGCATTAGTAGCGTCAGTACTACTATCGACACACTCGATAGCAGCCAGCAAACCACCACTACCGTCCCGTGGTGGAAAGGCGTATGTCGCCGCCTCGGAACGACGCACCAACCTTAATAAGTTGGAGAAGGAATTGGATAGGGCACTACTATTTGATAGTCCAGCCCAGATAAAAACAAAATTCCTTGATACGAATAACATTGAACCACGAGCGGGTGGAAATGACAGCTTCAATCCCAACAAGCCTGAGGAGTACATACTCTCGATGTACTTTACTAATAAGCTCTGCCGTGCCGCCTTTCAAGGTGACGCTAAAAAGGTTTTAGCTTTTATCCTAGGCGGTGCCAATGTAAATGTTGGAAGTGACAGTAATTCAGCCTAAGCCAACAACACATCATCGTCATCATCTTCTTCTACGGCTACGGCGGTGCCTAAGCTTCTATACTCCAATGTATGGACAGCAGCGCTTGCACCGTTAACGCGCCCTGGACAGGTGGAAGTTGTTAAAGCACTTATAGCTACAGGAGCAGATGTTAATGCTGCTTTTGATGGAAAAACGCCATTGGATATGCTCAAGGCAAAACTAACAGAGATACTATCAACGCAGGGCACTAGCACCAATGAAAGAGCCACTTTGGGATTCATAATAATAGGGGTGCAGAACTATATCACAGTTGCCAAATTACTTATTGGAGCTGGAGCTAATGATGCGACAGGCACAACGCTTTCCGATCTGGCAACCCTTGCCAAAGAAAACACTAACAGGATTAATACTTTAAAAGCCCTGCCGAAGCCTCAGGCCAGAGGGCCAATACTTTCTAATTTCGGTGGCAACAGTGAATCTGATAGTGACTAACTAGAGTTGTATGTTTCATTAACAAGGGAAAGGGTTTCTTGATGAAGAAACTAATTTGTGCAAGTACATATGCCGTATGTATGCTGTTATTTAGCAATGGTGCCAATGCAGCCAAGCAGCCGTCGCTTAATATGCCTGATGGATTTGGGAAATTGTTTCAATTTGATGGTACCTGGTCTGGCCGTACATCTGGAACAATAGTGGGTACAAAGGGTAACGCTGCTGGTTGGCTTACTGTGCATGATGAAAACGGAAAAAAGCTTGGCGAGGTACTTGTGCATTTAAGCGGGCGGTCATTTTATGATCCTGCCATAGCACATGATTATACTGTCCGATATGTTGCTTGGGATTTAAGTGGTGTTCAGGAAAACTTGCCTCGTGGTTTGTATGCCTGGCGGGGAGCTGTACATAATGGCACTAGTAGCATTTCAGTTAGACCAGCTGCAGATCATAAATATCATCAATTTAAGTATTGCAAGGACTCTGGCGAACCTGGCTGGTATTCGGGGAAACATCGAACTCATTTTTGGGATCCTAAAAAGGCAACCCATGTGCACCCTTCACGCGAGATAAGTGACATTTTGGCAAAATTGGCAAAATAGCCGAAGTACAAAATTTCAAATTGGGTAGAGTAGAAAGGTCTCGCGACCTTTAGAATCAATCTAAGCGAACAGTGCGAACAGTGCCCAGTACTTTGAAAGTGCTGGGCCTTTTTTTTGCGCTGACTTTACACAAGCACCAAAGTCCAAATGTATTACAGGGTGCTGTGGCCAATCATACGTGCTGTTTTTGCCGATCCAGTACTCGTTAAAGAGTTCTTTTCTGCCTGCAAAAAGCTCTTTAAGTGTCGAGATAAAAAGTGACTTACCGAAACGGCGAGGACGGGACACGAAATAGAAATGTTTTATATCAGGTGCTGTTATGAGATTATAAATATGTTCAGTCTTATCAATATATATACGATTTTCCTTAATAAAATCCTCAAATATGCTGTAATTGAGTCCTAACTGCTTGGGTTGATTATTCATAACAAGCGACCTCTCCTTGTTTACAATTACTCTACTTTAAAACATGCGAGGATATTGTCGGGGTGCCTTTCCAGGTGATTAGGCAGATTATTCCCTATTCCGTCAGTTTATCAAAAAAATTACAATTGAAAAAGGCTAAAAAGTGCTGGTTTTTCACAGAAATCAGCACCTGGCACAAGGCAGCAGCACCATCGAGTAATAAATTTTCTATAAACCATTGACTACCCCCCCCCCATTTATTACAATTAGAAATGTAATACAGGTGGTCTGCGTAGATCATGCCTATCATTTATATTTTTTATTATTTTCATTAACGAAGGAGGGTTTCTTATGAAGAAACTAAATGTAGCGCTTGTAGGCGCATTGATCGTGTTCTCGCCGATATTAACACAAGCAGATACTGCTGAGGATGAGTGGGAAGCAGCAATGAATCGTGTAACTCAAAAAGCAGCCACCGCAAATAAAGCTAACAATCTTGCCAAGGCCGCTAAAAAGAAGCCGGTACTCACCCAAGAGCCGGTACTAAACCTTGAAACAACAAAAGGCATCAGGCGTGAGTCTGTAAAAAAAGCTCGATCATTTCCCCTACACGATGTTGTAGGAAAGGGTGACTTAAAGAGTATTCGTAACTTTATTCATTCACAAAGCAAAAAGATCAATTTTGATGAGAAGAATAATGAGCAAAAGTCGGCATTGCACATTGTTGCACAAAAAGGACGTGCTGATATAGGCCAGGCGCTTATCAAGCAAGGAGCCAGCCCTGATGCTCAGGATGCTGCTGGTGCAACGCCACTACATATAGCTGTACAAGCCAATAACACCAGTATGATATCATCCCTTATTGAATTAGGAGCCAACGTCAATGCACAGGATGATGAAGGCTTGACTCCGTTAGATTACGCAGCCAATAAGGATTTTCTTAATGCTGCACAAATACTTATCACTCAACCGACAATAGACGTCAGTATCGCCGATAACAGCGGTAAAACTGCCTTGGATTATGCATTAGCAAATAGCAGTCCTAGCCTTGTAAAGTTATTTGTTGATAACGGTAAAATTACACCGTTAAGTGGCGGCGATGATGCTCCCTATATTGAAGCCCATGGTCTTATTACTAGCAAGTTGTCCATGACCAAGGATGCTAAAATGGCTTTAGGGTTCATTGCAGGCGGCGCCAATATGAATCTTGGAGCTAGGCTTGGTCGGAATGCACCCGTTGACCAGCTGAGTGCTTTGAGGACTCTGCAAGGCAAGACGCCATTGCACTGGGCAGCACAAAGCGGGTCTGTAGCAACTGTGAAAGCTCTTATTGCAGCTGGGGCAAACGTTAACTCTTGGACTGAAGGGCAACAGACGCCATTGGATCTGGTGAAAAACAACAAGGATGCAAACTCTATAAAAATTGCCAAAATGCTTACAGATGCTGAAGGGAAGACATTTGAAGGCCTCTTCGGGAAAAAATAGAGAGCACAAAGATTGTTGATTTTAAAAACTGTAAGGCCCAGTACTTTGAAAGTGCTGGGCCTTTTTTTTGCGCTTCTGGTATACTGTATTGAAGTTTTTAAACTCATACCTTAACCAGGCGCACGTTGAATGATTGAAAAAAGCTTTGAATTTATTTGGTACCAAGGGAAGTCGTAGAAAGACCTTTTGAATTTCCCCTGGATTCCCAGATCAAGTCTGGGACAGGCTCCCGGTCAAGCCGGGGACGACGTCCTCTGCGTAATAGCTCATTAAATTGAAAGGCTCCCTACCAATAGCCTTCAAACTCAATGCTTAATTTTCAAGCCTGCGTCAATTAACCTATGTGGATATTTATGCTAATCGACGAATTACGCGAGCAGTTAAAGGCCGTTGAGCCAGACATCACCGCCATCAAGACCTACTGGAGCAACGCCAACATTGCGCAAACCTTTAAGGGGCTTGAAGATCAACTCAATACCGATGATTTTTGGAAAAATCCGGACAAGGACACCATTTTAGCCGCACACCGTAACCTTAAACACGTCGCTGAAACCTATCCACAGATCACGACACGCTATAACGACTACCTGGAGCTGGTTGAACTCTTTAAGGACAACGAGCAAGAGCTTGCTTCCATTAAAAATGAAATCGGATCACTCTGTCGCGCAATCGCCAAATTTAAGATTGCCATCTTGCTCAATCAGGAAGAGGACCATAAAAATTGCTACCTCACCATTAACTCTGGCGCCGGGGGCACCGAATCGCAGGACTGGGCAGAGATGCTCATGCGTATGTACCTACGCTTTTGCGAACGCGAGGGTTTCAGCCTTGCCGTGCTTGACTACCAGCCAGGCGAAGGCGCCGGCATGAAGTCAGCCACCCTTTTTGTTAAGGGGGACAACGCCTACGGTTTTTTAAAAGCTGAGGGTGGCATTCACCGTCTCGTGCGCATTTCACCCTACGATGCCAACAAACGCCGCCACACCTCTTTTGCTGGCGTCACCTTAGCCCCTGAAGTGGAAGATGCCAAAATCGAGATCAAAGACGATGACTTGCGCATCGATACGTACCGTGCCGGCGGTGCAGGCGGCCAGCACGTCAACAAGACAGACTCCGCCGTGCGCATCACCCACATGCCCAGCGGCATTGTCGTACAGTGCCAGAATGAACGCTCCCAGCTGCAAAATAAACAGACTGCTATGAAGGCGCTGAAAGCTCGCCTTGTACTACGACAAGAGGAGGAGAAGCGGGCTAAAGAGGGCGCGATTGAAAAGAAAAAGATTGAATGGGGCTCACAAATTCGGTCCTATGTCCTACATCCGTATAAAATGGTTAAGGATCATCGTACTGACTATGAGTCGCCTCAACCGGAAAATGTTTTGGATGGGGACATTATGCCCTTTATTGAACACTATTTGTTGTGGCAGGCTAAAAGTGGGTAAGCGGTCACCGTCGCACCCCTCCATTCGGTCCCCTACGGGGCTTACGGCCTGCGGCACCTCCATCGGGGCGAACGGTTCTTAGCCTCTCCGATCACCCTGAGCAAGCGTAGCTTGTCGAAGGGCATCGGGGCGAACGGCTATTATTGATAACGTAAAAATTTTGAAAACCCGTTCGCCCCGATAGAGGCTTGTTTCAAGCCGAGTAGAGGGGTGCGAACGATACAGAAAATATGAGTAACGCATGTTAATTAACAGCCACCTACTACACCACATACACCAGTTACTCGAAAAAGCCATCAAGCTCAAAGGCATCACTGGTAAGCCGCTCGTCATCGTCGGCCTATCAGGCGGCCCGGATTCTGTATTTCTTCTGTACCTCATGCACGAACTGTACCAGCAGGGCAGCATCAAGCTCATGGCGGCGCATCTTGATCACCAATGGCGCACAGAGTCGCCACAAGACGTCCAGCTTTGCCAAGAGCTGTGTGACAACCTTGCAATCCCCTTAGTAACCGGTCAGGCATCAACCTTGCCGATCACCATCAAATATAATGGCTCCAAGGAAGAGGTTGGACGCACCCTGCGCCGCTTTTTTTTTAAACAGACACGAGAGCAATACGGCGCAGACTTTGTCGCACTAGCCCATCACCAGCAGGACCAGCAAGAGACCTTTTTCATGCGGCTACTGCGCGGCAGCACCTTGAGCGGTCTGCACTGCATGCGCGACATTGATGACATCTATCTGCGCCCCTTACTTCACACCAGCAAAGAGGACATCGTAGCGTCACTGAATACCAATGCCGTCAGTTATGTGCATGATGCCACCAATGCGTCAGATGCTTTTTTGCGTAACCGTATTAGAAATCATGTTCTTCCAGCACTCGCCCAGTGCGATCAACGCTTTAATCAAAAATTTGAAAGCACCTTGCAACACCTGCAAGAAGAAGATGATTTTTTAGCCCAGCTTGCACAAGATATATTCAACGGTATTTTTGTCTATGATCAGGAGCTTGGCCATTATCGAGGCACCCTGACGGCATTTAACAACGCTTCCATTCCTGCCGTTGTGCAAAAGCGTATCATCATTCACTGGCTCATTGTCGAAAAGGCGCCATTCGCCATCAGCACAAATTTTATCGAAGAAATTTTGCGTTTTTTGCATAGCACCGAAGGCGGCACGCACGCCATTAGGCACAATCTTACGATTCACAAAAAACAAGGCTTGTGTTGGCTGAGTGTCGTAGGCTAAGCACCCTTGTTACGCTACTTGGCTAAAAAATGTCTTGCAAAAACAGCCAAGTACACCCTAAACTAGACCTACTTGGCTAAAAAATTGGGAGCTTGATTGTATGAAACCCCTTGTTATTAAGGTAAAAAAGAATTTTGTTGGTCGCACACGTGAGTTAGAACGACTCAAAAAAATTAGTGAATCCAACGAGGCCGGCATCGTGATTATGTATGGTCGAAGGCGCATAGGAAAGACCGAACTGCTTGAGCAGGCCTTTAGAGATAGGAATGTATTAAAATTTGAGGGAATAGAGGGGCTGAGCGAAAAAGCTCAATTTGCCAATGTCATGAGTCAATTGGCCATATATGTGCAGGACCCCCTACTGGCAAAAGTAGTTATTGAAACATGGCGAGAATTTTTTCAGCTTGTAGCCAGCTATACAAGTAAAGGCATCTGGACCATCTATTTAGAAGAGCTGCAATGGCTAGCGGATTACGAGAGCACAATCATTGCAGAATTAAAATATGTATGGGATAACTACTTTCGTCATAACCCAAAACTGATTCTCATTCTCTGTGGATCAGCGCCGTCCTTTATGCTTGATCATGTGGTACATTCCAAGGCATTATACAACAGATCTCAATATGAATTTTATCTGAAGGCGTTTAACCCGATTGAAACAAAAGCCTTTCTCAAAAAGCGCAGCAACAAAGAGGTCATGGATGCTTACCTCACCGTCGGCGGCGTTCCTGAATATCTGAAATGGGCAACGGCAGAATCATCAGTGTTTTTGAGTTTGTGCAAAAATTCTTTCACGTCTGGTGGCTTTTTTGTTCACGAGTATGAACGAATTTTTACCAGCGCCATGGCCAATAATAAATATTATAAAGAAATTATCGAAATCTTAAGTAAGAAAAAATTTGCGACACGCAAGGAGCTTGCCCAACTGCTGGATGTTTCCTCTGGCGGCAGCTTGAGTGCGGTCTTAGTCGATCTTGAAAAGTCTGGATTTATTACCAATTACTATCCCTTCAACCTTCAAGAAAATACTATCCTAACCCGTTATGCCATAGCCGACAATTACCTGCAGTATTACGTTAAATTCATTAAGCCACTACAAAAAAACATTGACAGTGGCGCTTATGACAGCAATCCACAAGTGGCTTTAAAAATGGATAGCTACGTCAAATGGCTGGGTTTTTCGTTTGAAAGATTTTGCAGAACCTTTCATTATGTCATAGCAGAGGTATTAGGTTTTTCAGTCATGCAGTACCAGTCCGGCGTCTTTTTTAGTCGGGCCACCGATACAGAAAATCCTGGGTACCAGATAGATCTCATATTTGACCGGGCAGACAACGTCTATACTATCTGTGAAATTAAATACCTCCAAGGTAAAGTCGGCACCAGCGTAATCAGTGAATTTGAAAAAAAACTTGCCCTTTTTCCTAATAAAACAAATAAGACCATACACAAGGTGTTAATTTGTAGTGAAGGGGCCGATGATGCCTTGCTACGTAGATCGTATTTTGATGAGATAATCACCTGTGCTCAACTGCTTGAGCCCAGGTATTGGGAGTAATGTAAACGAAAAAGGAGGTTTTTTTTGGATTTAATTGTCAAAAATGCCCTAATTGCAACGAATTCAATAGGTTGTTGCGTGGCTAAATAATTTCTGATAACTTGAAAGAAGTTGTTTTTAACGCCTATATTTTAACCAAAGGAGATACTCATGGTACCGATCGCCCGATTATATGGGCTGAGTGGTCCGTCTGCCTTATCACTAATTCAGTCAAGCTTGGTCAACAACCAAGTGTCTATCCTTTCCCTAGGCGCTTCATCCTGGCGTTGGCGTCGCTAATCCCTCTTTTCTTACAATTTTTTTATTTTTAATATTTTGTTTTTAATTATATGTGCGCATAGACGCGCCACGTAATCTATCGTCATGTGCTTTGTTGCAATGTGCGCACACAATACTGTCATGCATTATGTGTG
>Ga0206858_1168_pt1 | contig 15831 bp, 19 predicted proteins | sample Alteio_BWOrgCont_46_FD_152622 | JGI IMG/M metagenome (GOLD analysis project Ga0206858, IMG submission 152622) | Enriched cells from forest soil in Barre Woods Harvard Forest LTER site, Petersham, Massachusetts, United States -... | ecosystem: Environmental > Terrestrial > Soil > Temperate forest >... | reverse complement strand
GGCTGTAACAGTCAAGGGGTTTGTAAATACAACGGCATTAATTTTACTTGCTTTACCGAGTTTGAAGGTTTAAGCGGAAGCTCTATTTTTAGTTTACTACAAGACAATAATGGCAACATGTGGTTTGGCACCGATGGGCATGGTGTTACTAAATATGATAAGAGTTGTTTTACACATTTCACAAAAAAAGAAGGTTTAAGTAATAGTGCTGTTTACAAAACATTTGAAGACCATAACCACGATTTATGGTTTGGCACCAATGGTGGTGGTGTTTGTAAGTATGATGGAGAGAAATTTTACAATTACACTACCGACCAAGGACTTGTTAATAATAGGGTTTGGGGCATTGCCGAAGATAAGGACCATAATATGTGGTTTGGCACTAATGGAGGTGGGCTTTGCAAATTTGATGGAGAAAAATTTTATCAATATACCGATGAGCAGGGTTTAAGCGGAAATAAAATTTATAGTCTTGTAGTAGATCATAATTATAATTTATGGATTGCAACCAACGGTGGTGGCATTTGCAAATTTGATGGAACAACCTTTACACGCTTTGCACAAGAAGATGGATTGAGTAGTGATATTGTATATTCTATAATTGAAGATAAAAATTACAACCTTTGGTTTACTACCGATGATGGAGGTGTATGTAAATATGATGGAACAACCTTTACGCTATTAACCCAAAAAGAAGGGCTTTCAAGTAATACTGTATACTCAAGCATGCAAGATAATAAAGGAAACTTTTGGTTTGGTACCGATGGTGGCGGCGTGTGCAAATACAACGGAAAAACATTTACTTGTTACAACGAAGAAAAGGGTATAAGTAACGATAAAATATGGAGTGTTTTCCAGGACATGCAAGGCAATGTTTGGCTGGGAACTGAAAACGGTTTAACAAAACTGGACGCTGCATCTATAGATAAAGACGAAATAAGTACCCATGTTTATAAACTTAATGATGGTTTTTTAGGAAACGATGTGCTTCAAAATTCTTGTTACGAAGATAAAAAAGGGTTTATTTGGTGGGGCACCGGAAAAATGCTTACACGCTACGATCCCGCATTAGATGCGACAGACAAGCTTGCGCCTATTATGCACCTTAAAAATATAAAGGTGCATTTCCAGGATATAGATTGGGAAAAACTTTTAGACGAAAAGGAAAAAAACGAATCGGGGATAAAATTAAATGGGGTAACAAAGTGGTATAACCTGCCCGAGGAGCTTTCTTTACCATATAATCAAAATAGAGTTACCCTTGGTTATGTTGGTATAAACTATAAAAGCCAGGATAAAATTTTATATCAATATAAATTAGACGGCCTAGAAGATAAATGGGTTCCCTCAACCACAAAAACAGATGCAGTATACAGTAATTTATCTCCCGCAGATTATACCTTTAAGGTGCGTGCCGTTAATAAAGATGGTTATTGGAGTGAACCTATTTCATTTAGTTTTGTAATTCGCCCGCCTTGGTGGTTAACCTGGTGGTTTAGAATAATTGCAGTTTTATTTATTGTAATAAGCATTGTGGCTTTCTATAGATATAGAACAGCAGCCTTACGTAAAAAACAAAAAGAGTTAGAAGATTTAGTTACAGAACGTACAGCCGAAGTGGTTAGTCAAAAAGAATTATTAGAAGAAAAAAACAAAGAAGTATTGGATAGCATTAATTATTCTAGACGGATACAACGCAGTATACTTCCGCCGCCAGAAGAAATGCAAAAAGCACTCACTAACTATTTTGTATTATATAAACCTAAAGCCATTATTAGTGGAGATTTTTATTGGATGGCACAAGTACACACTAACACCGATAACGAAAATTTAGTAGTACTTGCTGTTATAGATTGTACCGGACATGGCGTTCCGGGTGCATTAATGAGCATTGTAGGCAACACCTTATTAAATCAAACCATAAAAAACAACGATATAAACACACCCGCGCAAGCCTTAGATTTTTTAAATCACGAACTACCTAAAAATTTAAAAGCCCAGCAAAAAGGCGAAATTATACGCGATGGCATGGATATGGTTATGTGTGCTATAAATTTTAGCAAACATCAATTATATTTTTCGGGGGCAAACAACAGTTTATATATCGTGCGTAAAGGAAACCTTATTGAATTGAAGGGAGATAAGCAAGCCATTAGCGGATCTACCGATGATGTAAAAAAACCATTTACCAATCATAGCTTTGAGCTAGAAAAAGATGATGTGTTGTATTTGCTAACCGACGGTTATGCCGACCAGTTTGGCGGACCAAAAGGCAAAAAATTTAAAAACAAACAATTAGAACAGTTGCTTTTATATGTAAGCGAATTACCACTTGCTGAACAAAAAGATATGATTAATAATAAGTTTGAAGAGTGGCGAGGCACGCAGGAGCAGGTGGATGATGTAACAATTATTGGTGTGAAAATTTAGAGATATTATCAAAAACAAAAAAGCTGTATGTTTTTATATACAGCTTTTTTGTTTTTAAGTGTTTGTGTTTTATTTCATAGGTGTGGCATCAAAACTTACTTGCCACTGAATATTAAATTTATCGACTAGCATACCAAAGTAAGAACCCCAAAATGTTTTAGCTATGGGCATGGTAACTTTTCCGCTTGCAGAAAGCCCGTGAAATAATTTATCAGCTTCCGCCTGACTTGCTGCACTAATCGAAATAGAAAAATTATTTCCTACAACAGTTGCATGACCAAAAGCTTCTGAGCTATCGCTTCCCATTAAAACTGTTTCCTTACTAATCGGCAATGAAACATGCATAATTTTTTCACTCTCAGATGCTGACATTGGTGGGTGACCCTCCATCGGAGGCATTTCTTTAAATCTCCCCATATAACCAAAGTGCCCACCAAATACAGATTTGTAAAACATAAATGCTTCTTCGCAATTACCATTAAAAGTTAAGTAAGGGTTAATTGTTGTTGCTTTTTTTTCTGCCTTTACAGGGGTTGGTTTTTTACTTGCCTTTTTTACAATTTTCTTTTTTGCGGCAGGTTTGTGCTTAGCTGTTTTTTTGCTTGCTTTTTTTACAACTTTTTTAGTCGTTTTTTTTGCCGCCTTCTTTGCTGCTTTTTTTGCCATGATTAACTTAATTTTTTATTTGCTTACTCTATTCGGTTTTCGGCTTACCCGTTATTATTATTTAAAGGTATAAAACTTTCTTTTTTACAAAGAAAAACCACCTAAAAAACCCAAAAATTAACATAAGAAAACAATTTCTTAAGATTACGATTACAAGAGCAATTTTGGCTATCTAAAAAGTTTATCGTATCAGCACTAAACTCTGCCTTTTTGCGTTATCTTTACTGGTACTTTATACATGAACCAAGCCGATAACATAATAATACAAAAATTAGACGAGTTTATACGCAAGTATTATAAAAATCAACTTATAAAAGGTTTATTGTATTCTGTGGGGCTGGTACTTATTTTTTATATTGGGTTAAGCACCTTAGAATATTTTGCTGAGTTTGGTACAACCATACGCACTATTTTATTTTACAGCTTTGTTTTTGTGAGCGGCTATGTAATTTCGAAATACATTATAGTGCCCGTTTTAAAACTAAACAGTTTTGGCAAAGTAATTAGCCATAAACAAGCGGCAACCATTATTGGTAGTCATTTTACCAATGTGCAGGATAAGTTACTTAATGTACTGCAACTACAATCGGTGCAAGATAATTATGCTTCGCTTGATTTGCTGAATGCAAGTATTAATCAAAAAATCACCGAACTAAAGCCTGTTCCGTTTACGGCGGCTATAGACATTAATGAAAACAGAAAATATTTAAAATATGTTGCCATTCCATTTTTACTATTATTCTCGATTTTAATTATCGCGCCAAAAATATTGAAGACAGGTACCAAACGATTAATCCATCACTCGTCGTATTTTGAAAAGGAAGCACCTTTTCAATTTGAGATAGAAAACAAAGATTTAAAGGCAGTACAGCAACAAGATTTCGTTGTCCATATAAAAATTACCGGTAGTCAAGCACCCGCCGAAGCCTTTGTGGTTATTAAAGGAAACGAGTTTAAATTAGAGAAACAAAAAACAGATGAGTTTACGTACACGTTTAAAAACGTGCAGCAAGATGTAGATTTTCAGCTTTCGGGCGGAGGGTTTACCTCTAAGCCCTATAAATTAACTGCTTTGCCAAAACCTGTTTTACTTGGCTTTGAGGCGCAATTAAAATATCCTGCCTATCTTAATCGTAAAGATGAGGTGGTTAGTAACACAGGCGATATGCTTGTCCCTCAGGGTACAAAAATAACCTGGACGTTTAACACAAAAAAAACAGCGATGGAATTTCTCTTCATTTTTCTGATTCACTTTTAGAACTAAAGCCTTCGGCAGAAAACAAGTTTTCGTTTACTAAGCGTTTTATGCAAAACGTAGCTTATAGTATAAACACCAATAACCGTTTTGTGCAGAAGGCTGATTCGGTTAACTATTCAATTAATGTTATTCCGGATGCTTATCCGGTTATTGAATTACATGAAAAAACAGACTCACTAAAAAAAGACCTAATTTATTTTTCGGGTAACATAAAAGATGATTATGGCTTTAATCATTTTCAGTTTAAGTATAAAATTTATAGTTCAGATACCAGTGGTGTTTCATCAGAAAAAGCACAGGAATATACAATGCCTTTGCAGGCGAGTCAGTTAACACAACCTTTTGTGCATTATATAGATATTTCTAAAATGGACTTAAAACCCGGCGATAAGGTTGAATATTATTTTGAAGTGTGGGATAATGATGGAGTTAATGGGTCTAAATCTGCTAAAACAAATATTGCAGTATTTAAAGCCCCTACACTTGATGAACTTGAAAAAGAAGCCGATAAAAACAACGACAATCTTAAAAAGGATTTGGAGCAGAGCTTGAAAAAAACCAAGGAGTTACAAAAAGACATTGCCGATTTAAATAAAAAAAGTATTAGAGAAAAAGCAACTGGGTTATGATGAGAAGAAACAATTGGAAAAACTTTTAAAGAATCAAAAGGAGTTAGAAAAAAAGGTGGACCAGCTTAAGCAAGATAATATTAAAAATAATGAAGAACAGAATCAATACAAACCTCAAAACGAAAGCATTTTAGAAAAACAGAAGGAGCTTGAAAAACTTTTTGAAAACATGATGACGCCTGAAATGAAAAAGATGTTTGATGAGTTGCAAAAGCTGATGGATAAAATGGACAAAAATAAAGTGCAGGAAACATTAGAAAAATTGAAACTAAGTGATAAGGATATAGAAAAAAGAATTGGACAGAACGCTGGAGCAATTTAAGCAAATGGAGGTTGAGCAAAAAAATGGAAGATGTAACTAAAAAATTGGATGAGCTTGCCAAAAAACAAGATGAGCTAAGTAAGGAATTAGATAACAAAAAAGCTAACGACGATAAAAACAAAACTGCCGATAAAGAGAATAAAACCGCAGAGCAGAAAAAGCAAGACGAAAAAAATCAGGCGGCAGAAAATAAAAAAAGAGGATGCCAATAAAACCGCCGACCAAAAACAAAAGGATCAAAAACAAAAGGATCAAAATAAACAAGGAGATAAAAAATCAGCCTCAACAAAAACAAGATGAGTTGACAAGGCAGTTTGATGAAATAAAAAAAAGACGTTCAGCAAATGCAGGAGCTTAACAAAAGCCTGGAAAACCAATTGCCTATGCCTGATACGAAGGCTCAGGAGCAAAAAGCCAGTCAGGAGCAGCAAAACGCATCGGAGCAATTGCAAAAAAAAACAATAAAAAGAACGCGTCTAAATCTCAGAAAGAAGCCGCGGAGCAAATGGAGCAAATGAGCGCTCAAATGCAACAAGCTTTAAATAAAATGCAACAAGAGCAAGAAGGAGAAGATGTTGAAGCGGTTCGTCAATTAATGGAAAATTTACTGCACGTATCGTTTGCACAAGAAGATTTAGATAAAGACATTAAAAAAAACAAAAACCAACGATCCTCATTATACCAAACTGGCGCAAACTCAAAAGCAATTACAGGATGATAGCAAAATGATAGAAGACAGTTTATTTGCATTAAGCAAGCGCAATCCTACGGTTTCGGCAACTATAAATCGAGAAATAAACGCCGTGCAAATGAATATGGAAAAAGCCATATCTGCACTTGAAGAACGTAATAGTGGTGAAGCACAGGTGCGCGGACAAAATGCCATGACATCTATTAACAACCTTGCTTTAATGTTAAACGAGGCTCTTGAAAAAAATGGAGGCTCAACTGAAAGCGCAAAGCAAACCTAAACCGGGCAGTGGGGGCTCTTGTAAAAAGCCGGGTAGTGGTAAAAAAACAAGCCCAAGTATGAGCAATATGCGCAAAATGCAGGAACAACTTAATAAGCAAATTGAGCAGATGAAAAAAAATGCTTGAACAACAAGGCAAAGAAGCCGGCGGCAAAAAACCGGGTGAAAAACCCGGGCAGCAAAAAGGAGGAATGAACCCAAACCCATACGGAAATACTCCTGGTGAAAGCGAGAGTTTAGCCAAAATGGCTGCCGAACAGGAGGCTTTGCGTCGTGGTGTGCAAGAGGCTATGCAAAAAATGAAGAAAGAAGGAGGGCAACAACCCGGTGGAGATATGCTGAGTAAAATGGAGGAAACGGAGACAGATTTGGTAAACAAACGCATTACACAAGAGACGATTAAGCGTCAGCAAGAAATTATGACTAAAATGTTGGAAAGCGAAAAAGCTGAACGCCAGCAGGAGGAAGATGAGAAACGAAAAAGCAACGAGGCAAAAACACAAGATTATGCTAACCCAGCCGTGTTTTTAGAGTACCAAAAAATGAAGGAGAAAGAAACGGAATTACTAAAAACTATTCCGGCAGATTTAACCCCTTATTACCGCCAAAAAGTAAACCAGTATTTTAACGCGGTTGAAAAGTAGTCGGTAATATTTATTATGCCTGAACCCCTTGCAAATTGCTGTTAAATTCGATGAAGCACGCTCACGCTCAATAAAAGCAATTATTTAACCTCAAAAGGCGCAGAGACTAAAAAATAAATGAAACTTTTTAGTATCTTAGACGTATAAACTTCTGTTATACCCCAAAAATGACTACCCTATTGAATAAAAAGATACAAATAAATTCGCAAACAAACCCCGAAGGAGTTGTTGAGCGCGCCATAGTAGATGTTTGTGAAGAAATGCAGATTGGCGAAGAAAAATTCGGAAATATTTTATTGGCCGTTACCGAGGCCGTTGACAATGCTATTGAGCATGGCAATAAAAACAATCCCGATAAAAAAGTTGAACTATCCTACCAATCTTCTACCAAAGAAATAACCTTTGCTGTAACCGACCAGGGGCATGGAGGTTTTGATATTAATGATGTAACCGACCCAACAAAACCCGAAAACCCTGAAAACTCAGGTCGTGGGATATTAATTATGAAAATGTTATCGGATAAACTGGAATTTTTAAACGAAGAAAAAACCGTTTTACTTTCGTTTAACCTGAACTAATTCAGCCGTATGGCAATTACTTTTTCTGCTTCCGTAAAAACAAAAACGCCTTCTAAAAAAAAACTAAAGCATTGGCTGGTTGCTATTGCCCTTTCTGAAAAAAGAAAGATAAAAAACCTGGCGTATAATTTTTGTTCAGACGAAGAGTTATTACAGATAAACCAAGGCTTTTTAAAACACAACACCTATACCGATATAATTACTTTTGATTATTGCGAGAATGATTTTATTATAGGAGAGATATACATTAGCGCGGAACGCGTTGCCGAAAATGCACAAACACACAAAACCGAATTTGAAGAGGAACTAGTAAGGGTTATAGCTCACGGACTTTTACACCTTTGTGGGTACAAAGACAAAAAACCCGAGCATCAAAAACAAATGCGTAGCGCAGAAAATCGCGCCATTAAATTATTTAAAACTATTAGTGATTAACTAACAGTTTAAACCCTTTGCCATGTATATTTACTATTTCAACCTTTGGGTCTTGCTTTAAATATTTACGTAACTTAGTTATATAAACATCCATACTGCGGCTGTTAAAGTAATTATCATCGTGCCAAATAGTTTTTAATGCAAATGAACGGTCTAAAATATCGTTTTGGTTAATAGCTAAAAGACGCAACAACTGCCCTTCTTTGGTAGTTAGTTTCACATCTTCTGTACCACCTTTAAGCAGTTGGGTTTCGGTGTTAAACTTATACTTGCCAATAGCAAACTCAGTCTGTGTGTTTTCTAAAGCCATAGCTTTCATACTACGACGTAAAACAGCCTGTATGCGAGCCAATAACTCTTCGGTGCTAAATGGTTTGGTCATGTAGTCGTCGCCACCGGCATTAAAGCCTTCAATGGTGTCTTCCTTCATTGATTTAGCCGTTAGAAATATAATAGGCACTTGTTTATTGCTTACTCGTATTTCTTTGGCTAAAGTAAATCCGTCTTTTAAAGGCATCATTACATCAAGTAGGCATAAATCGTAGCTGTGTTTACAAAACACATCAAACGCCTCTTTGCCATTAACAGCCAGGGTTACAGCATATCCTTTTGCCTGAAGATACTCTTCTAAAAGGAGCCCTAGGTTTGGATCATCTTCGGCTAAAAGTATTTTTATTTTTTCGGTACTCATTGGTTTTATGTTTTATTTTGGTTAGTGTTTAGGTTCTCTATTTTAAATGGAATATATATTTTAAACGTGCTGCCTTTGTTTAGTTCGCTATCAACCGATATTTGTCCGCCATGTTTTATTACAATGGCTCTTACATAGCTTAGTCCAAGTCCGAACCCTTTTATATTGTGCACGTTTCCGGTAGATACGCGATAGAACTGGTCGAATATTTTTTTTGAGTCGTCTTTACTAATGCCTATTCCGTTATCTTTTACAGAAAGTAAAATGCCATCAGAAATATTTTCTGTACTAACACTAATATCGGGAATTTCTTTTGAATATTTTAGGGCATTATCAAGTAAATTAAGAACAATGTTAGTAATGTGCACTTTATCTGCCCAAATACTTGATTTTGTAGCCGATAAGTTTGTATGAAGTTTCCCGTTTTTTTGCTCTACCTGCAACTGTATTTTTTCTACTGCAGATTGTACAATTTCATTCAACTCAAAATCGGTACGTTGCAGTTTAAAGTCACCTTTATCTAACACGGCGGTTTGTAAAATACTTTCTACCAATACACCTAAACGTTTGTTTTCTTCACGAATCATTTTAGTAAAACGCTCTAATTTTTCGGGAGTTTTAACAATGGATACATCTGAAAGCATTTCGCCGGCAAGAGCAATGGTAGATATAGGAGTTTTAAACTCGTGAGTCATGTTACTAATAAAATCATTTTTTATTTCGGTGTATTTTTTTTGTTTTCTAATGGTGTTTATGGTATAGAAAAACGCCAACACTAATGAAAGAATAATAACAGCAGATATAGAAAGTGTTACCCACATGGTACGTAAAAGATAATTTTGTTCGTCGGGAAACTGAATAGTAAGATATAATGGCGCAACAAAAACGTTATTGGGAGATAAGTTTATTCTAAAAATATGTTTATTTGGATCTAGGTTAATAAAACCGTGTCTGCGTAGCCGAGCTGCAGCGTTACCACGATTCCCCGCAATCAAACTATCCTCTTTTTGTGCAGCGTGTACCCTGCTTTTATAATCAGCATAAATGCCTTTTTGGTGTAACTCGTTTTTTAGTAAAGAATCTAAAACCACCATATCTATATTTGGCTTGTACTCTTTATATATATTTATGCTAATAAGTTCGTCAAACAAATCACTAAACAACTCTGCACGTTTTTCAACCAGTTGTGTTTTAAGTTTTTCGTAATCAGATGCGCTATCGGCAAACTCTATCGGAAAATCAATAATGTTGTTTATTGAATCGCCCTCGTATTGTCGTTCTTTAATAGAGCTGCTGATAACTCCGTTAGAATCTATCGAAAACTCCTCTAAAATTTTTACTTTAATTTTTTCTTTACTAAGCGGATTATAAGGGTCTCTTTGGGCTATACCGTGTTTATACAATTGTATTTTTTTCTTAATTTTTGCTGCATTGGTAATTTTTTCAAGCTTATCTACCACATTATCCAAGGCCTCACGTACGTCGCGCCTAAATTCATCCTTCTTTAATAAAACGGCGTTTTTTATCCAAAACAACTGTATGCCCACTAGCGCAATAAGCGCAATAGACACTATAATAGTTATAAGGGTTAAATTTTGGCGTACCATGTGCGTGGCAAAGATATTTAACACATTAGCTTATCAAAGGGTTTAACCTTTTTTAACCGTGAGACCCGTACTTTTTTCGATAAAAGGAGGCTTTTTATGGATTAAGATTAAGATTTGTGTGCAAACTGTATTTGTGTAAATTTGCGCTTCGTTTTTAAAATAACATCAATATGAAAATATTAGTAGCAATAAGTAATGTACCTGATACAACCACTAAAATTGCCTTTAGTGATGGTGACACTAAATTTAGCACGCAAGGGGTGCAGTTTATTATTAACCCGTACGATGAGTGGTATGCCTTAGTGCGTGCGCTTGAGTTAAAAGAAACTGGTAAAGCAACTGCGGTAACTTTGTTTCACGTGGGATTGGTAGATAGCGAGGCAACTATTCGTAAAGGATTGGCACTTGGTGCTGATGATGCGGTGCGTGTAAATGCCGAAAGCCCGGATTCGTTTTTTGTGGCAGAACAAATTGCAAAATATGCCAAAGAAAACGCCTACGATTTAATTTTAGTGGGGAAAGAAACTATTAATTATAATGGTTCGTCGGTTGGAGGAATGATTGGTGGTTTGCTTGATTTTCCTTTTGTATCGTTAGCTACTAAATTAGATGTAAACGGAAATACTGCTACAGTTGAACATGACATTGATGGTGGTATACAGGTTGTTGAATGCGCTACACCGCTTGTTATATCATGTTCTAAAGGCATGGCAGAACAACGTATACCAAACATGCGTGGTATTATGGCAGCTCGTACTAAACCAATTACGGTTGTTGAAGCTACTACTGATGCTCCGCTAACAAACATTAAATCGTTTGCATTAACAGCTGGAAGAACTATTTGCAAATACATTGATGCAAATAATGTTGAGGAATTAGTAAGCTTGTTGCACAACGAAGCAAAAGTTATTTAAAACGTTTATAAAAAATTAAGATATGTCAGTATTAGTTTATATAGAAATTGCCAAAGGAAAAATAAAAAAAGCTTCGTTAGAGGCTACTAATTACGCAGCACAAATTGCGACACAATTGGGCACATCAGCTACCGCCATTGCTTTTAATGCAGATGCTGCACAAGCTGAAGAAATTGGTAAGGCGGGTGCTAAAAAAGTGTTGGTTGTAAAGGGCGACCAATACAAAAATAATGATGCGGTTTATTTAGGCGTGGCTATTGAACAAGCGGCTAAAGCCGAAGGTGCTAAAGTTATCATCACTTCGTTTGATGTTACCGGAAAATCATTAGCACCAAGACTTTCAGCTAAATTAAAAGCGGGATTAGTTGCCGGCGCGGTTGATTATCCTACTGTAAACGGAAATGTTTTAGAGGTTAAGAAAAATGTATTTTCAGGTAAAGCTACTGCTGTTTACACTATCAATTCTGATGTAAAAATCATCTCTTTAATGCCTAATAGCTTTCCGGTAAAATTAAGCGATAATAAAGCTGAGGTAGCTGATTTTGCTGTTGATTTAGGCGGAATTACATCAAAAATTGTAATAAAAGAAACAAAATCTACCGATACAGCTGGAATGATTCCGTTGCCGGAGGCTGAGCTTGTTGTATCTGCTGGTCGTGGTTTAAAAGGACCTGAAAATTGGGGTATAATTGAAGATTTAGCGAAAGCAATTGGTGCTACAACGGCTTGTTCTCGTCCGGTAGCCGATATGCATTGGAGACCACACCACGAACATGTTGGACAAACTGGGATAGCTATTCGCCCTAATTTATACATAGCTATCGGCATTTCTGGTGCTATACAGCATTTAGCAGGCGTAAACGGAAGCAAAACCATTGTAGTTATTAATACAGACAAGGAAGCACCCTTCTTTAAATCTGCCGATTATGGAATTATAGGTGATGCTTTTGAAGTGGTTCCGAAACTTACCGAAGCCATAAAAAAATTAAAGGCGAGCAATTAAAAAAATGCTAAATTAGTTGGCTCATTTAATGAAGAAAGTACCCTTAGATATTGTTGGATTAAGTTATAGCCAAACCCAAACCGGAGCTTATGCGTTGGTACTTGGCGAGGTTAGTGGTAAACGACGTTTGCCGATTATTATTGGTGCTTTTGAGGCTCAGGCAATTGCCATTGAGTTAGAAAAAATGACTCCTAGCCGCCCACTTACACACGATTTATTTAAAACCTTTGCCGAAACCTTTAGCATTAACGTAAGCGAAGTGGTTATTTATAATTTGGTAGAAGGGATTTTTTATGCCAAACTTATTTGTAGCGATGCTACTCAACAAGATTATGAAATAGATGCCCGCACAAGTGATGCTATTGCATTGGCGGTTCGTTTTAATTGCCCTATTTATACATACGAATTTATCTTATCGAGTGCCGGCATTATTTTGGAAGACGAATCTTTACCATCATCTGGTAATGAAGGAGAGCTTCCGGAAGAAGTGCAAGAGCATGTTTCGGGCAGAGATGATAACGAATATCACAGCAAATCTACCGAAGAGCTTAAAACACTTTTACAAACCGCTTTAGATGACGAGCAGTATGAGCTCGCGTCTAAAATTCGCGACGAGCTTAACAACCGTAAGCAGTCGTAAGCCAAGTTTTATGAGGAAAATATTTGTAACCGGTATTGGAACAGATGTTGGAAAAACAATTGTTTCTGCTGTGTTAACACAAGCCCTTAAAGCCGACTACTGGAAACCTATACAAACCGGTACCGAATTTGATAATGATACCGAGCGGGTAAAAAAACTGGTTACAAACAGCGGCTCGGTTTTTCACAAAGAAGCTTATGCATTAAAAGCCTCTACTGCGCCTCATGCTGCTGCAAAAGCAGAAAACGTACGAATTGATTTAGAAAGCATTCAGTTACCGGAAACAAACAACACCTTAATTATTGAGGGTGCAGGAGGTTTATTTGTACCAATAAATGAGAAAGATTTTGTGATAGATTTAATTACAAAGTTTGATGCAGAAACGATTTTGGTTGTACAAAATTATTTAGGCAGCATTAATCATACATTGCTCTCTATTGAAGCGTTAAAAAGCAGAAAAATTAACCTACTTGGCATAATAGTTAGTGGAGTTGAAAATGTGCCATCTGAAGAAATTATTTTGCAGCAAAGCGGAATAAAATTATTAGGTCGCATACATAAAGAAGGAAGCTTTACAGCCGAAGTAATTAAAAAATACGAGACCGAATTTTCTACACTATAATGGATAGCAGCAGCTGGCAGCAAAAAGATTTACAACATGTGTGGCATCCATTTACACACTTAAAGTATGCCGAAACACTCATAAACATTGTTCGTTCAGAAGGTTCGTATTATTTTGACGAGAACGAAAATAAATATATAGATGGCATTTCTTCGTGGTGGGTAAACTTGCATGGGCATTCGCACCCATATATTGCAAAAAAAGTTTACGAGCAACTAACTACAAACGCACACAGTATTTTTAGTGGTTTTACACATCCACAAGCTATAGAGCTTTCTGAGCGCTTGTTACATCATCTTCCAAAAAACTTCTCTAAAGTTTTTTTTAGTGATAATGGTTCTACTTCGGTTGAAGTAGCACTAAAAATGGCTTTGCAGTTTTGGCATAATCAACGCCAACCAAAAACCAAAATAATTGCTTTTGAAAATGCCTACCACGGCGACACATTCGGCAGCATGAGTGTGGGCGAGCGTAATGTTTTTACAAGCGCATTTTCTCCTTTGTTGTTTGATGTGCTGCGATTGCCTGTACCCACTAAAGAAAATATAGATGAGGTAAAACAAAAATTACATCAGTATATAAAGTCAGAAAATATTTGTGCGTTTATTTTTGAACCGCTTATATTGGGGGCAGGGGGGTCTATGCAAATGTATGAGGCTGCTTTATTAGATGAATTAATTTTACTTTGTAAACAAAACCAAGTTATAACTATTGCCGATGAGGTGATGACTAGTTTTTACAGAACCGGAAAGTTTTTTGCAACAGATTATTTAGAGAATAAGCCTGATATTATTTGTTTGAGTAAAGGCATAACGGGTGGTGTAATGCCGCTTGGAGTAACCGTTTGCGCGCAATTTATTTATGATGCGTATATAAGTGAGGATAAACAAAAAACATTTTTTCACGGACATAGTTATACGGCAAACCCCACAGCTTGTGCAGCCGCTTTAGCAAGTATGGATTTGCTGGAGGGGGAAGAAACACTAAAAAATATCCAACAAATAACCTCTTCTCATACATCGTTTAAATAAAAAATAAAATCGCACCCTAAAATTTTATCTATAAGAAATTTAGGAACTGTTATTGCTGTAGAAATTAAAACACCGGAAGAGGGTGGCTACTTAAATAATTTGGCAGAAAAAATTTCATCTTATTTTATTCAGAGGGGTATTTTACTTCGTCCGCTTGGTAATGTATTGTATATATTGCCACCTTATTGCATTTCGCAAAGCGATTTAACTTATATTTATACTTGTATTGAAACCTTTTTAGATAAGGAAGTATGAATTTGAATAGCAAAAAAGATGTTGTCTTTTTAATATTGGCAGGGTTCTTTATTACTAATGCTATTGTAGCCGAATTAATAGGTGGCAAGCTGGTTATGTTTTTCGGAACCTTTGTGCAAAGCGTTGGTATAGTGTTGTGGCCCGTGGTGTTTGTTTTAACCGACATTGTAAATGAGTTTTACGGACAAAGCGGTGTAAGAAAACTATCCTACATTACCCTTTGTTTAATTGCCTTTACGTTTACCTATTTATTTATTTGCATGCACATTCCGGCAGTGGCTTTTTCTCCGGTTTCTGATGAAAATTTTAATAAAGTTTTTGGCCAATCAATGTACATTATGATTGGTAGCATGATTGCTTTTATTGTTTCTCAGTTTGTAGATAGTGGTATTTTTTGGATGTTGCGTAACCGTACGGGTAAAAAAATGATATGGCTTCGCTCTACCGGAAGCACGGTGGTTAGTCAGTTGGTTGATACGTTTATTGTTCAGTTTATAGCCTTTGTAATTCCGGGTTATTGGACTATAGATATGTTTTTACATAATGCATCCTATGGCTACGTTTTTAAACTGTTAACTGCTTTTTTAGTTATCCCGGTAATTTATTTAGTACACAGATTAATTGATAAATATTTAGGAGACGAGATATCACATGATATGATACAAGATACTGCCGAAAAAAACCTGCACCACAAGGTAAAAGAGTAGTTTTCTCTGCCTGAAAATCCTGACGGAAATCATATAATCAATTCTTGTTTTGTCGTATCTTTGTAGCCGATTTAGATATTATAACATGCAATTATACTTATCTGCACATGAAAGAATTACGTAACAGAAAAAACAAGCAAGAGCTTAAACAGCTTTTAGACCAAGAAGGCTTTGAACGAAAAACCATTTCGTTTTACCGGTATGTAAAAATTGAAAACCCGCAAGACCTCAGAAATGAGCTTTATTTAGAGTGGGAAAATCTTAGAGTTTTTGGCAGAATATATCTTTCGTATGAAGGCATTAATGCACAAATGAGTGTTCCGAAAAACAATTGGGATGCTTTTGTAAAACAGCTTTATGCACGTACGTATTTTACCGATGTAATGTTTAAAGAAGCGGTAGAGGATAACGGAAAATCATTTTATAAA
>Ga0206858_1167_pt1 | contig 15993 bp, 14 predicted proteins | sample Alteio_BWOrgCont_46_FD_152622 | JGI IMG/M metagenome (GOLD analysis project Ga0206858, IMG submission 152622) | Enriched cells from forest soil in Barre Woods Harvard Forest LTER site, Petersham, Massachusetts, United States -... | ecosystem: Environmental > Terrestrial > Soil > Temperate forest >... | reverse complement strand
AGTACAACCAGCACGCCAACGGCTGCTGCGCTTGGGAGTGCGGTGCAAACTCAATCTGGAGGCGGACCTCGTTCAGTAGCCTTTTCACCGAATGGTAATTATCTTGCCGTAGCAAATTTCACTACAAGTACACTGCAAGTATTTTCTTTTGCAGCGGGTACCCCAGCACCAGTAGGCACCACTGTGAATACGGGAACAAGCCCTTGGCCAGTTGTCTGGTCACCAAACGGGAATTACCTTGCTGTGGCAAATTATACTTCAAATACGCTGCAAGTATATTCATTTTCTGGCAGTACACCGGTGCTAGTAGGAAGCTCTGTAACTACAGGTTCAAATCCTATTTCGATAGCCTGGTCACCAAATGGGAACTATATTGCCGTGGGAAATTTTAGTTCAGCCAGTCTACAAGTATATTCATTTTTTGGCAGCACACCGGTACTAGTTGGAGGCAGTGTTGGCACAGGATCAACCCCTTACTCAGTAGCTTGGTCGCCCAATGGCAATTATATTGCTGTAGCAAACCAATCTACAGATACTCTGCAAGTATATTCATTTTCAGGCAGCACCCCAGTACAAATAGGAAGCAACGCAACCACTAACCTATCAGCCCCTAGATCAGTGGCCTGGTCACCAAATGGTAATTATCTCGCGGTAGCAAATAGTGGTTCAAATAGTATATCGGTTTTTTACTTTGATGGTACCGATACATCGGTGCAAGTAGGTAGCAATATAACAGCAGGAAACAGCCCTTATGCAGTAGCCTGGTCACCAAATGGTCAGTTTATTGCAGCGGTGAATCAAAGCGGCAACAATCTCCAATTTTTCACCGCCCCCATCTTCCAAAACGGCCAACCGCTCTTGAACCAACTGGGCAACACGGTCAGCACCGCAAACCCTGTCACCTCAGTGGCTTTCTCGCCAAACGGCAACTACATTGCCACCGCAGGCACCGGCATCCAGATGTATTCGTTTAGCAGCACCGGCACGAGTGCGCCAACGCCACGCGGCAGCGCAGCGGCGACAACAGCGATTTCACGCCAAGTGGTCTGGTCGCCAACGAATAATTACCTGGCCACCGTGCTTGATAACGCCACCCTGAACGTGCTGTCGTTCAGCCCAAGTGCGCCAACAACGCCAAGTGTGGTCGCGACAGCAAACACCATGCCGCTGCCAACGATGTGTGCCTGGTCGCCAAATGGCAATGCGTACAATGATAATTATATTGTGACGGCGTCGGCCTTGAATGGTGGAGCACGAAGGTTGTTTTACTTTGATCCGTTTGGTAGTACAGCGTATTACGCGTAAAAAAAGAGACTTCATTTCCTTTTAACGGAGAGGGTAGTGGTGATGACTGCCCTCTCCGTTTTTTTGTTCTTGTAACTACTATTTTCTTGCAGCAACACATGTTGATCGTTACACTTCTCAATAGAGCAAACGCAAATGATGCTCATTCATAAAAATTTCTTATTAGAGGAATGTGCAATGTCTAACCACGTGAATACTTCAGAACTGAAAAAAGAGACGATCTTACAGTTCTTGAGGATGCATAAAAGCTTTTTAAAATCACAATTTGGTGTAAACAAAATTGCCCTCTTCGGATCTTTTGCACGAGATGAAGCCCGAGCTGATAGCGATATTGATTTATTGATTGAAGTAGAAACAAAGATTTTTAAAAATAGAATGAAGCTGCGTGATTTTCTTGCGCAGGAATTTGGTCGTGACATTGAGGTCGGTTATTTCGATGCGCTGCGTAGCGGTGTTATGGATATTATTCAAAAGGATTTGATATATGCCTAGCAAAAGACATGTAGGTTTTTTTGTACTCGATGTGTTGCTAGCAGCTGATACTATAAAACGGTACGCTAAGCATGTTCCCGATGCATATACGTTTGTAAAAAACGAAGTTTACTATGATGCCATTATGCGAGAATTCGAAATTATCGGCGAGGCCATTAAACACATTTTATCCTCTTCTGAGCTAAAACATGCGATTAACGAAGAATGGCGCAACATTATAGGCTTTCGTAATCTTGTGGCACATGAGTATTTTGCGATAGACTTCGAAGAATGTTTTCATATCCTTCACCATGACTTGCCAATATTAGAAAAAGAAATTTTTGCATTATTGCAAGAATACACGTCTGAAAAGGATATCGACTATATTTTCAAGCACATAAGAAATGATCTTGTAAGAATAGGCAGGGATGAAAGTATACACTTTTTAGATACACTTAAGGCTAAATTAGCCAAAAATTAATAGTGCAACTACATTGCAACGGCAGGCAGTGGCATCCAGATGTATTCATTCAGCCAAAGTGCACCGGCAACACCAACGCTGGCAGCAAGTGCAAGACGATGCCGTTGCCAAGCATGTGTGCCTGGTCGCCAAATGGTAATGTGTACAATGATAATCAGGCCACCATAATATCGTGCTCTATGGTCTTTAACTTCTGAGCAAAGCTTGGATCTTGCTTGATGAGCGCCTCCACCTTGCCGATGGCATGAATGACGGTAGAGTGGTCACGGCCGCCGATGTAGCTGCCAATAACCTGGAGTGAACAGTAACTCAGTTTTTTCATCATATAAAAGGCAACCTGTCGAACGACAGAAATATCGTGATGACGCTTCTTTGAGCGAATATCATTGATAGATATGGCATAGTGTTTTGCCACGCCGCGTACGATATTGTCCAGCATAACGCCTTCACGCTTGGCCTCATGCAGATTAAGCAGCACCTTACGTGCTAACTCTAGGCTAATTAATTGGTTGGTAAGGACCGAGAAGGCGTTCACGCGAATGAGTGCGCCCTCAAGTTCACGAATATTAGAAATAACGCGTGTAGCAATGAAGTCTGCTACCTCATCAGGCAATGCGGTGGCGTGAGCCTCAGCCTTCTTTTTAAGAATAGCAATCTTTGTTTCTAAATCAGGGATCTGAATGTCAGCAACCAGGCCCCATTCCATACGAGACTTCAGGCGGCTTTGCAGTCCCTTAATCTCTTTAGGGAACGTATCGCTTGAAAGAACAATCTGTTTTTGTTGTTCGTATAAAACATTAAAGATATGGAAAAATGTTTCCTGCGTCTGTTCTTTATTAGAAAGAAATTGGATATCATCAAGCAACAAAACATCCGCCTTCTGATACCGGCTCCTAAACTGCGGCGATCGATCAAAACGAATTGAGTTTATAAATTCATTAATAAAATTATCTGATGTTTCGTACTGAACAATCAGTGATGGATCATAGGCACGCACTTGGTTGGCAATTGCATGCAGCAAATGCGTTTTGCCAAGACCGGTTCCACCATAAATATAAAGTGGATTGTAGGCCTTACCCATGTTCTGGCAGATTGCATAGGCCGCCGCATGCGCCAGCGAATTGTTAGGTCCCACAATGAATGAATCAAAAAGATATTGTGGATTGATAGTGTTGCCACGATGCTCCTTATTCTTTTTGCCAACCTGTACCACATGCTCAGTCTTGCTGGGAATAATGGCGGTACTATGTGGCATTCTGAATGGTGGCGTATGTGGACGCGATGGTGGCTGTGTGCTATGCATGCTGTTTAACACAGAGGCTGGCATAATGGTGCGCGGCCGTGCTTGGGCTGGTGTGATTTCGCTGCACGTAAAGTTAAGCTTAAGCCCATGAGCGTTAAGGAGGCGTGCCAAGTGGGTCTTTAAAAGCTCAACATAGTGGTCCTGAAGCCAGCGATTTACAAATTGGTTTGGCGCGCGCACTGTAGCAGTATTGGTCGCGCAATCCCATTCATCAAGGCAGACGGCTTTGAACCAGGTCTCAACGACTTGGCTGCCAGCCTCTTCCTTAATGATCTTAAGAAATTCATCCCAAATAAGTTGCACAATGCCTCCGTTATGTGTTTTACAATGATTATGAAGTATGTGAATGTCATCACTCAGTATCATGTAATTATGAGTAACCCAGAGTATATCAAAGGCGTTGCTCGTTGGGTATGAATTTTTTAACAAGGGGATCGTTGTATGAAAATAAAAAATCATTTATTGCTGAGCATGCTGCTTATGGCCTCAGCCTGTGGAAAAAAGGAATCAGCCAGTGCAGCAAAATCGTATTTTAAAATGGCATTTGCTGAGCTCTCACAAGACGGGCACGATAGAAATACACAACAGCGTGCGCTGAGCTATGTTAATCAGGCATTGGCACTCAACCCGCGGCCTGAGTACCACGCCTTTAAGGGCACCGTCTTATTCAAGCTTGGTGACCTGGTGCATGGCAAGGAGTCATTTCAGGCGGCACTACACCAAAATCCAGCCGAGCAGTTGCGTGGTGAAATTATGAACAATTACGCCTGCTTGCTTGCCCAGGAGGGTGAGGGTAAGCGGGCAATAGCCATATGGCAATCGTTATTGCATGATACGGCGTATCAGACGCCAGAGGTTGCGCTGGTAAATTTAGGCAAGCTTCATATGCAGCAGGGTGATGCTCTCCAGGCCCAGGCTGTCTTTCAACAGGCAGTGCATTGCGCCCCAAGTTATGTCGATGCACATTTTTATCTGGCCATGGCTGCTCAGCGTTGTAAGGAGTATGCGCTTGCCCGTCATGAGCTTACCACCGTGCTCTATTTGGAGCCGATGCATCTTGATGCTCAGGCGATGATGCGCACGCTATCTATTGATCTTTGACCCGCGTTTTTTCTACAATGATGTATTGCTTAGCAGGTTTTGTCAAAAAGGGGACGGGGATCATATGAAAATATTCGTAATTCTATCGCTATGCGCCAGTGTACCACACCTCCACGGCTACGCGCCGCAAGAGAAGCTGCTATCAGCGCCAGCATACGCAGCCTCCTTAGTATCGCTTGAAAAAAAGTCTGACGGCCAGCGGTATAGCAAGGTCTTGGCACTCAAAGGATCGCAGGCATTTGATACGTTTGTGATCAAGGCCTCATGGAAAAAGCCGGTGGTCCTTGCGGTCTATGCCTTTGCCAAAGATGAGCCTAGCTCAGCATCATTGCAGCTGCAGCAAGAGTACCAAAATGCGGCCGAATCGTTTCCCGTCAAAGATAAGGTGGTCTTTGCCTCCCTTGATATATCTGATGGAGCAACGCACGGAGAAGAAAATAAGAAGCTCTTGGCCTTTATTATGCAGCAGACTAATGTAACATCGATAAGTTTACCATTAATTTTCTTTTTTAAAGACGGTCAGCTGTATGCGCCGACGCACATGCCGGCAATTGCGCTTGCCGGCTATCGCTCACAAGCTGATTTATGCCATTGCATCCAACAAAAGTTTTTTGCTGATCCTGCGCTTGACCTGCCAGCGTTGAAACCGGATTTGACCATAACGCCAACACAATCGTTGGTGGGAGGAAGGAAAAAAGAGCCAACAACGAGTAGTATATGGACGCGCATCAAGCAAAAATTTAGCAATAAACGGTGAAGTGCGAGATGATATGTTCAAAAGATCGTGGTTGTGCTAAGATGGCCGGAGCTATTGTGAGATAAAAAGGATAGGCATGATGAAAAAAATATTCAGTGTATGTGGGGTTATTTTTTTAATTAGTTGCGGTAACCACGGGCGCTACCATATCCGTGCACAAGAGGAGTTTAATGCAATGTTTAGTCAGACAATACAAGGTGTGCAGGATATTTATACATTTTTTCCTAAAACGGTTAAAGAGGTCGAGTCGTATATCGATTGGGCAATAGAATCAGCGATAAAAGATCTGGATGCCTTGCTTGCTATTGCGCCCAAGGATAGAACGTTTAGCAATACGGCACAATATTTTGACGATATTGGTAAGCGCTTTTCAATCGTTGCCAATACGTGTGAGTTGTTACCAATGGTGCATCCGGATACTGCTATGCGTGAGGCGTGCAAGAAGGCGGCCATTAAGCTGGGCGCATTTAACGTTGATGCTTTTATGAGTAAACCACTGTATAAGGCATTTGATGATTACCAGAAGGGTGCGGGCAAGCACGAGCATCTTTCTGATGAACAACGCTATTATATTATCGAGATGATGAATGATTTTAAGCGAGAAGGCCTTAACCTGTCAGATGCAAAATTGGAAGAGGTCAGAGTTCTGAAAAAGAAGCTCCAAGAGTTGACACTGGCGTTTGAGAAAAATATTGACGAGGATAAGAGCTCTATTCTAGCAACCAAAGAACAGTTGGCCGGTCTTGAAGAACATTTTATTGCAACGCTTAAACAGGATGGGGCTGGTAACTATATCGTGACCTGTGACTACCCAACCTACAACCAGGTCAAGGAACATTGTAGCGTGGAAGATACGCGCATGCGCTTGCATAGAGCGTTTAATAATTGTGCATACCCCGACAACGTTCAGCTCCTGCAAGAGATTATTGCGTTGCGTGATACCTTGGCACACGAATTGGGCTTTGAGAGTTTTGCTGCGCTTGATTTGGACAGTGTCATGGCAAAAAAACCATCAATTGCGCACCACTTTATTGTCGAACTTGCGCGTAAGGCTAAGAAGAAAGCTGCACACGAGGTTGCCGATTTTAAAAAAGAATTGCCGGCCGGTGTGACGCTTGATGCACAAGGACGCTTTAAGCCGTGGGATATGGAATACATAAAGGCTGATTACAAAAAGCGGCATTTTAACCTTGACGAGCGCAATGTTGCTCAGTACTTTGAGGCGGATAACACCCTCAAAGAGGTTTTTGCTATTTACCAACAATTTTTGAGCCTTTCATTTACGGTCACTAAGCCTGAGTGGTCATGGCATGATGATGTTAAGCTGATCGAAGTTCGTGAGCAGGATGGCAATAAGCTGCGGGGCTATATTTTCCTGGACCTGTATCCGCGTGATAATAAATATTCCCATGCGTGCCATGGTTCGGTAGTGCATGCAACGTGGAAAGACAAACAGGCCGGCCAGATTAATCCGTCGCTGGCAATTGTAATCGCAAACTTTCCCAAAGCCACTGCCGATCGTCCAGCATTATTGATGCACCATGATGTTGAGACGTTCTTTCATGAGTTTGGACATGCGATGCACAGCATTCTTGGCGTGACAGAGCTTGACGCATTTTCTGGCACAGCCACTAAGCGTGACTTTGTTGAGATGCCATCGCAAATCTTTGAAGAATGGATGTTTGACAAAGACCTGTTGAAGGGCATCAGCCGTCACTACAAAACTGGTGAACCGTTGCCCGATGCCTTAATTGACAGTCTTATTAATCTGAAAAAATTTGCCTCCGGCCTATTCCTGACCCGCCAGTGCATACTTTCCCTCATGTCACTGGACTTTTATGCTGCAGGTAAACATAAAGATACCAGCGCCCTTGTTGAGCAATTGTACCGGACCTATGCCCCAGAAATTGCGTACGATGCCTCAACGCACTCTCAGGCACGGTTTGGTCACTTGACCGGCTACGGTGCCAAATATTATGGCTACTCGTGGTCAAAGGTCTTTGCCTTAGACCTATTTAAGATGATTAAAAAGCAGGGTCTGACCAACCCGGCCGCGGGTAAATTGTTTACCGATAAGGTCCTTGGAAAAGGTGGCAGTGTTGATCCTAACACGCTTTTGCACGACTATCTTGGTAGGGCGCCGCGGCAGGATGCGTTCTTCCAGGATCTGGGTATTGAGTAGGCGCACAAGAGACAGTTAGTTAGATTTAATAACAACATTGGAATTGATAACAATGGTAAAAAAGAGAGATACAATAAGCAAGCAAATAGTTGCTACAACAGAAGAATATGTCCAAACTCTCATGGCCATAAAAAAGCAGATTCAAGAGTCGCAAACCAAGGCCATGCTTTCTGTGAACACAGAGCTGATTAAGCTGTATTGGCAGATCGGAAAAATTATAGTTGCAAGACAGACAGTGGGTGGCTGGGAGTCAAATGTTATAGAGCAGTTGGCAAAGGACTTGCAGAGTGCGTTCCCTGGCATGGCCGGGTTTTCACGCAGCAATGCCTTCAATATGAGGGCTTTCTACCTAGCCTATGAAAAAGTCCAACAGCCTGTTGGACTCATTGAGGACCTACCGATATTCAATATTCCATGGGGGCATAATATTACGATCATTCATAAAATCAAGGGGCTTGAAGAGCGCCTTTGGTATGCGCACAAAGCAGTTGAGCGTGGATGGAGCCGTAATGCCCTTGAAGATTGTATAAAATCAGATTTATATCGCAGAGAAGGCAAGGCTATTACCAATTTTACAAAAACATTGGTAGCCCCTCATGCCGGTGTTGCCCAAGCATCATTCAAAGACCCGTATAATTTTGATTTTCTTGCCTTGCGCAATGATTATGATGAACAGCACCTTGAACAGGGGCTTATTGATCATATCCAAAAATTTTTATTAGAGCTAGGTGAAGGCTTTGCTTTTATAGGCAGACAGTATCATTTAACTGTTGGCGGTGCTGATTATTACATAGACCTCTTATTTTATCATACAAAACTGAGATGTTTTGTTGTCGTTGAACTTAAAAATACTGAGTTCAAACCAGAATATGCCGGCAAGCTCAATTTCTATTTATCTGCGGTAGACGATTTGCTGCGTCATCCGGATGATAAACCGACAATAGGCCTGTTGCTGTGCAAGACTAAAAATGATTTTATTGCCGAATATGCTTTGCGGGATATTAATAAGCCTATCGGCGTTGCTGGTTATGAAACCATGCTTGTTGAAAGCTTGCCCAAAGAATTTAAGGGCAGCCTGCCAACAATAGAGGAAATTGAGGCAGGGCTTGAAAAGCAAATTATGCTATTTGAGTTAGAAAAAACATCATAATGAATTTTTAGTACACGAAGGCTTCTATGGACGACAAAAACACAATCCTTATGGTGGATAACCTAACAAAAATATTTCCTTCGCGAGAAAGTACAGGCAAACCCTTTGTAGCCGTTGACCACATCTCATTTGCACTTGAGCAGGGTGAGGTGCTAGGAATCTTAGGTCCCAATGGCGCCGGTAAGACGACAACGATTCAAATGTTGTTGAGCACCCTGACGCCAACCTCAGGCGCGATTACCTTTTTCGGTAAAGACTTTTTTACCCATCGCTCAGAAATTTTGCAATCGGTAGGCTTTGCTAGCACGTATGTTAACCTGCCTGCTAATTTGACGGTAACCGAAAACCTTTTTATCCATGGCCGCTTGTACGGTGTTGAGAAAAAATCGCTGGGCAAACGCATAGAGAAATTTTTACACACCTTTGATGTATGGGCTGTGCGCAACCAGGAATTTAGTACGCTATCAGCGGGACAGAAGACACGCGTTATGTTGTGCAAGGCATTTTTAACGTACCCACGCATTGTGCTTTTGGATGAACCTACAGCATCGCTGGACCCGGATATTGCGGTTGAAGTACGCCGCTTTATTGCCTTGCAGCAGCAGGAGTATAAGGTGTCAGTCCTGATCACCTCGCATAACATGGATGAAGTGACCCAGGTGTGCGATCGTGTATTGGTACTGCAGCATGGTACGATCATAGCCAACGACACGCCAACGGCACTGGCGGCAAGCGTATCAGCTGCGCAGGTTCAATTGATGCCTGGTGACAGTTTGGATGCCCTGGTGGCTTATGCGCAGCGTAATAACCTGCCCTATACTGTCCAGCTGCCGTGGGTGAGCATTACGGTAGATGAACATAAGATAGCACACATGCTTAACGGTCTTGCGCAGGCGCACATTGATTATTCGTCGATCGCCATAGAAAAGCCAACGCTTGAAGCGTATTTTTTAAATGTTGCTGCGCAAAGTAGACATCATAGGCAGCCAGAGAAGAGATCATCATGAACATTGCATTACATCGTATTTGGGCAGTGATGCTGCGCAATATGTTGTCTGAAAAAAGAAATTTAATACGCCTGACCGACGCAATCTATTGGCCAACCATGGATATTATTTTATGGGGCCTTACCAGCACCTGGATGCGTAATAACCAATTACAGATCCCTAACATTGTCCTGGTCATCATGTCAGGACTTGTGATGTGGCAGGTGGTGATGCGGGCAAATTATGAAATTTCTATTTCCATGATGGAAGAGATGTGGCACAAGAGCCTCATTAATCTGTTTGCCTCGCCGCTTACCGTGACCGAGTGGGTGATTGGCTGTATGCTCAATGGTCTGATCAAAACAATCTTTGTGCTCTTTTTTGGTGCCGGCGTTGTCTGGCTGCTCTACGCGCTTAATATCTTTACGATGGGCTGGATGATAATTCCCTTTGTCTTCTCGCTGATCATGTTTGGTTGGACGACCGGTTTTTTAGGTTCATCGCTCATTATTTATTATGGGCAAAAGGCAAGCAACTTGCCGTGGGTCATGGCCTTCCTGTTTACGCCGGTCAGTGGCGTCTATTATCCCATCGCTACCTTGCCTGGTTGGGCGCAAAAGATTGCTTATGCATTGCCAACGGCTTATATTTTTGAGGGCATGCGGAGCATTATCTTCACCGGCCAGATGCCGTATCGCGAACTCTTTATCAGCTTTTGCCTGAATGTTACCTATCTGATCGGATCGATCAGCCTCTTTATTTTTATGTTCGAGCGTAGCCGTAATCGTGGGTTGGATCGTTTGTAATTGGTAATGTTGCAGTATCAAAATATTAAGAAATGTTACAATGAATAAATTTATTGGTCGTAAAAAACTTGATATGGTACATTAAAGGAATTCAAAAGGGTAACCCATTGAAATCACTATCACTGAAAATATTAGATTGGATTGGTTCAAGCAAAAAAGATTTACTTTCACTACCAGAAGAGGTTCGTCGGTACGAGGTAAGTTCTGGAAATGTGTTTGCTGATCTTGGCCTTCCTGATGCAGATGAATTATTGATGAAAGCGGGCATTGTTTCACAAATTAATGACTTAATTAATCAAAAAAAACTTTCTCAAAAAGCTGCCAGCAAATTTCTTACTATAGATCCAGTAAAAATGTTAGCTCTTAATTCAGGAAAATTATCCAAGTTTTCTATGGAGGAGCTTTTTAGATATTTAAATATTTTGGGGCAAGAAGTTATTATAAAAATAAAACCTAAAAATAAATCAAAGAAAAAGGAAGATGTCAGTATAGCTCTTCCAGTGCGTAATAAAAAACCTATAATTACACCGCGGAATACTTCTTCCAATGCTAGATCTATTCAAGTAAAGAAAAAGGTACATACGACACATTAAAAATTTTCCACTGCCCCACCATTGCCAACGGCTCGAATGCCACCGCAGCACCGGCACATCAGCGCCAACGCCACGCGGCAGCACGGCAGCAACCTCGGCAACCTCACGCCAAGTGGTCTGGTCGCCAACGAATAACTACCTAGCCACCGTGCTTGATAACGCAACGCTGAACGTGCTGTCGTTCAATCCAAGTGCACCAGCAACGCCAAGTGTGGTAGCGACGGCAAACACCATGCCGCATCAGGAGACATAGTTTCTGGAACGGGCGGTGTTAGAAAAATACGTTTAAAATCGGCATCAAAAGAACTAGTAAGTATTCTCAGGAAGGCGAACAAATGATTAAGAAAAAAGCGGCTAAAAATAAATTCTTTAAAAGATAAAAGAGGCTTATATTGGCGGTGTAAAAATGCTGTACAGCTTGCACACTATTTCTATCGGATTATCGATATTACAACGTTGTTGAAAATAACAAAGGGCGCCCGATTCTGGAGAAGAACCGGGCGCCCTTTGGTCTAAAAAATCAATGTTTAGCATTTGCACTTTTTAGCACTACAATCGCATTTTGCTTTGCACTTGCAGCCTTTAGCGGTGGTGCATTTACAACCTGAGCATTTGCAGTGGCAGGCACTTGCAGCTTTGTTTGTCATTTTCATGATATCCCTTTCGTAAAAAAAAATCTACTACGTTTTATTTTTCCATGTGATTATGTTGGCACGTGCCATTTTTGCAGGAGGCGTCTGGACGGCATTTTTTGTCACGGCACTCTTTACGGGTTCCGCCTTGATCTTGGCGATCGCACGCTTTTTTGCAGCAACAGCCTGAGAGTGCCATGCTGGCAAAAAGCCCGGCTAGGAGGAGTAGTTTTTGCATACAATGATCCTTCATTAAAAGTATTGAGGAAGTTACTATTACACACGCTCAGAGATAACCTTAGCGACTTATGTACGCATGCTCTATATTTTACATAAATTAGGAGAAAAGCCTTGTGTTTAGGGCCTAATTATTTTTAATGAGCTTTTGTAGTGTCGTGTCATTAACCTTTTTCTCTTCGGTAATAATTGGTTCAAAGTAAGGGCGTATATCCAGATTTTGTAGAATGGCAGCATCAGTACTGTTGCGGTGGAGGACATAGATTGGTGGAATAGCCAGCTGAGCATTTTCAGCCGTCAAAAAATTACCTTCATCGATATACACATTATTGGGGTCTGTGAGAATAACGACGGTAATTGGCGTAACCTTTTTATCGACCGGCAGTGTTTCAGCTGTTACCGACCAATACCAGTACAGCGGCTGCTTGGGGTTTTGCGGATCTGGTTTACTCTGTTGCAGTTGATAAGAATATAGTTTTGCCGGGTTTTGAGCGTTGTTGATGTACTCACGGTGAGAGAAGGTATTGCCAAAGGCTCGTACTAACGTAATTTGCGGCGTTATAGCCACCAATAATTTCTTACTTTCATGACGGAGCGGGAAGGCAATGATGCCGTTACGATCAGATCTATCAATATAGCCGCCATAGAGCGCTACAAAGCCGGCTACTGATGGGGCTAAGTACGATTGCAGTGAGTGTTGTGTTAAATGCTGGCTTACGTGACCTGGGGTCTGCTGCGTTAGGGTATCAAGGTGGTCGACCAGCCCCTTTTGCCTAGCGTCTTGTTCAACACCGAGGATGACGCCTTGGGGCGCGTTGATAAGCGGGATCTCAATCTGGTTATCGCCGTATACACTACGTGATAAGCAGAGGAGGAGGCATGTGTATCGCAAGATTTTGTTCATGGTGGACTCCTTTTGAAAGCTACTAATAACTACCTATGGATCCTGAAACGAGTTCAGGATGACAAAAAATAGGTAATGTTTCCTAATTTTGTCATCCCGGACTTGATCCGGGATCCACCCATTCCCCAACTGAATTTTGTCATCATGAAAGATGTCGATTTTCTTCAGGAACGCATTATACTTAATACCTCTATTCTACCGTACGTCGCTTATAAAAATCTATAAACTGAAATTATTTATAGCAAGAGCCAGGAATTTTTATGAAAATTAGACAAAAACCGCCAGAAAAGGTGTGGATTGACTTTCAGGCGTTGGTGCAAGCCAGCCCAAGGCAGCTTGAACAGTTCCAAAAATATGCCGATTATTTGATGGATATGAATGAACTTTTCAATTTAACGGCTATTACCGAGCTTTCTGGCGTTGTCCGCCAGCATTTTGAAGATTCGCTGGCCTTGGCTAAGTTTGTCGATATGAGTGGGATCAAAACGATAGCAGACGTTGGTACTGGTGCCGGCTTTCCTGCGATTCCGCTTAAAATTATGTACCCGCACCTCAAGGTTATCCTGATAGAGGTGACTAAGAAAAAGCAGGAATTTTTGGCAAATGTTATAGACTTGCTGGGCCTGGAGAACGTTGAAATCTGTGACATGGACTGGCGCACGTTTGTTCGCCACCCGCAGTATGAGATTGATTACTTTATCACGCGGGCGGCGCTTGATGAGGTTGAGCTTGGGCGAGCGTTTAGGAATGGATGCTCTTATAATAAAGCAACGCTGGTGTATTGGGTATCCAAGGATTGGGAGTGTAGCCCTAAGGTTGCGCCCTTGGTTAAGCGTATTGAGGCGTACCGGCTGGGGAATAAGGACCGGCGGCTCGTTTTTATGGGGTTATAGCCCGGTTCAAAAAGGCAATAAAAAAGAGGCGCCTGATTCTTACTGCAGAATCGGGCGCCTCTTTTAGTCTAATAAAAAAACTTGGTATCTGAGCCGTTATATCTTCTCTTGGAAATCGGCATCAATAGGATTTTGATCGTCGTCTTCCTTCTTAGATTCTTGCTCACCTTCAGGCGCCTGTTCTTTGCTTTCATCTTTTTCTTTGTACAAAAACTCAGCAATTTTGTAGGAGGCCTGCATGAGGTTGTCATGCGCCTTTTGCAATTCTTGCGCATCATCAGCTTTTTCTTTGAGCGCAACCTTAGCCTCTTCAATAGCCTTTTCAACGGTGCTAACGTCGGCCATTGGGAGCTTTTCTCTATTTTCTTGTAATGTTTTTTCAATCTGTGAGATTGCATTATCAAGGTTGTTACGCTTTTCGATGGCCTCACGGCGCTTTTTATCGTCAGCTTCGTGCAATTGAGCCTCTTTAACCATGCGATCAACTTCATCCTTAGATAGGCCTGAGGAGTTGGTGATGCTGATCTTGTGCTCTTTGCCGGTGCCTAGATCCTTGGCTGACACGTGCACGATACCGTTGGCATCGATATCAAAGGTGACTTCGACTTGCGGTACGCCGCGAGGAGCGGCAGGGATGCCTTCTAGGCGGAAGCGGCCGAGTGATTTATTGTCTTGGGCAAATTCACGCTCGCCTTGCACTACATTGATATCAACGGCTGTTTGGTTATTCTCGGCTGTTGAGAATGTTTGTGATTTGCGTGTTGGGATGGTCGTGTTGCGTTCAATGATACGTGCGGTAACATTGCCTAGGGTTTCGATACCTAGTGAGAGCGGGGTGACGTCTAGGAGCAATACGTTGGTAACGTCACCGGCCAGTACACCGCCTTGGATAGCGGCGCCGATAGAGACGACCTCATCAGGATTAACTGATTTATTTGGCTCTTTATGGAAAAAGTCTTTGACCAGCGTCTGTACTTTAGGAATTCTGATTGATCCACCGACCAGGATGACCTCTTGAATTTTATCAACGTCCATGCCTGCATCTTTGATAGCCTTTTTGCATGGTTCAAAGAGGCGTTGGAAGAGGTCTTGACAGAGGTTTTCTAGTTTGCCACGGCTGATCTTGGTAACCAAGTGCTTAGGCCCTGATGCGTCAGCGGTGATGTATGGCAGATTGATTTCAGTTTCAGTGGTAGATGACAATTCAATCTTTGCCTTTTCAGCCGCTTCTTTGAGACGCTGTAGGGCCATTTTATCGTTACGCAAATCAATGCCGTTGTCGCGTTTGAATTCGTCAACCAGGTACTGAATGAGGTGTTCATCGATATTATCACCACCCAGCATGGTGTCGCCGTTGGTTGATTTAACTTCGACAACGCCGTCACCAACTTCTAGGACTGAGACGTCAAAAGTTCCGCCGCCGAAATCGAATACGGCGATAGTTTCGTGTGTCTTTTTATCAAGGCCGTAGGCAAGGGCGGCTGCTGTTGGTTCGTTTATGATACGCTTAACGTCTAGGCCGGCGATCCTACCAGCATCCTTTGTTGCTTGACGTTGTGCGTCGTTGAAGTAGGCAGGGACGGTGATGACGGCTTCAGTTACTGTTTCGCCTAGGTAATCTTCAGCAGCTTGCTTGAGCTTTTGCAGTACGGCGGCTGAGATCTCTTGGGGGGCTACTTCTTTGCCTGCTATCATAATGGCAGCATCACCATTTTTACTTTCTACGACTTTGTAGGGCACCAATTTTAGTTCTTCTGGCTTTAGTTCTGCGAATTTTCTACCGATGAATCGCTTAGCGGAGAAGATAGTGTTTTCTGGATTGGTTACTGCCTGGCGCTTAGCAATGGCACCGACCAGGCGCTGGCCGTCTTTGGTGAAGGCGACGACTGATGGAGTCGTATTAGAGCCTTCTTGGTTTGGGATTACTTTGGCGGTTCCGCCTTCCATGAATGACACTACCGAATTGGTGGTACCTAAGTCTATTCCTATAATTTTTGCCATGATGAACCTTTTGCTTGGTTATGCTTATTAGGACGATATTTTCAAAAGCTAACTTACATTGATACACTCAACTTTTTTCAAGTTTAACTATTTTATTATTTAGTGCGTTAGATGTCAAGGGCTGGATACGGATAATCTTAGTCTTGTGCGCTCAGATTGCCCATCCCGGCGTGTCGCATAATAAAATATTA
>Ga0206858_1165_pt1 | contig 16203 bp, 9 predicted proteins | sample Alteio_BWOrgCont_46_FD_152622 | JGI IMG/M metagenome (GOLD analysis project Ga0206858, IMG submission 152622) | Enriched cells from forest soil in Barre Woods Harvard Forest LTER site, Petersham, Massachusetts, United States -... | ecosystem: Environmental > Terrestrial > Soil > Temperate forest > O... | reverse complement strand
ATAGTCATTAGAGCCATCACCATTTGGTGTAAACGCTGAAGGGAAGATGATATCTCCGCAAACATCCGCTGTACCGATTGTAATTGATGCAGAACCTTTACAACCTTGCGCAGAAGTTACCGTTACAGAATAGTCTCCCGGATTGATGACTGTATATGTTTGCTTTGTGCTGTTATCCTGCCATACATAGGCGGCAAAATTCCCCGCATCCAGTATGGCACTATTACCCGGGCAAATAGAAAATGTATTGCCAAGATTTGGTGTTGGAAACGGATTCACTGTTGCAATAACATTGACCGGTGTACTTGTACAATTGTTTGCTGTTGCTGTAACATAATAAACGGCGGTAGCACTTATATCAGGATTATAGGTGTTACCTGTATTTACGGGGTTTGATAATGCAGCATCTCCATACCAGTTTAAAATACCGCTGCCGGTTGCACTCAATTTAACCGTACCCGACCCGCAAACATTCCCTGAGATTACTGTTGGTGCCGGCGTGATAGCCGTCACATTTATTTTTACAGCAGATGCACACCCTGTTGCAGTTGTCCATATAAAATCATAAACCCCTGCTGCACTAAAATCAGTAATTATAGTAGCCGGGTTATTTATTGCTGCAATGTTTGCCGTACCGGGATTGCCAGACTGTGCTGACCAGACTGCATTGCCGGTAGCAGCCATCGTTACAGAACCTCCGGGAAAGGACTGAAGACAGGTGATAGCTTGATCCGCTCCTGCATTAACTTTTGCGATAACTGTAATGGAAACGGTGTCTGTACAAACTGCATTTGACCAGATAAAATTATAAATACCATCTGTACTAAAGTTTGTAATAGTTGTAGTTGGTAAAGATGTATTAGTGATCATTGCTGTACCGGCATTATCCGCTTCGGCATACCAGGCTCCGGTTCCGCTTGCAAACATGGTAGCCAATCCTCCCGGGAAGGACGCAATACAATCAATGGTTTGATCGGGGCCTGCATTTGGCTTACCCGTTACCGTTATACTTGCAGTATCAGAACAAATTCCATTTTCCCAAACAAAATTATAAATGCCGGCAGCACTGAAATTTGTTATGGTAGTAACCGGAGATGAAGGTGATGTGATAATCGCTGAGCCGGGATTATCCGACTGGGCTTTCCATATGCCTGTACCTATTGCTGACATCGTTGCTAAACCGCCAGGGAAAGACGGCACACAATCAACTGCCTGATCTGCTCCTGCATCCGGTTTGGCTGTTACTACTATTGTTGCCGTATCACTACAGGTTCCGTTCGTCCAAATTAAATTATAAGCGCCGGCTATACTAAAATCAGTAATAGTTGTTGTTGCTGAAGAAGTAAATGTTATAGTTGCAGCCCCCAGGTTAGCCGGGTCGTTTGTCCAAATGCCTGTACCCGTTATTGCCATTGTTGTTATGCCTCCGGGAAAAGAACCCACACAATCCACTGTCTTATCCGGACCTGCATTTGGTTTAGCGGTTACTATAATGGATGCTGTGTCGTTACAAGTTCCATTTGTCCAGATAAAATTATAAATACCTGCTGCACTAAAGTTGGTAATACTTGTAGTTGGTGAAGATGCATCGGTTATCGTTGCTGTGCCAATATTATTCACATCGGCTGACCAGGTTCCTGTTCCGCTGGCAGACATCGTTGCAGAACCACCGGGGAATGAAGCTACACAATTCACTGTTTGATCTGGACCTGCATTCGGGATACCCGTTACCGTTATAATAGCAGTATCATTACAAACTCCATTCGCCCAGATAAAATTATAAATACCTGCTGCACTAAAGTTTGTAATACTTGTAGTTGGTAAAGATGCATCGGTTATCGTTGCTGTGCCAATATTATTCACATCGGCTGACCAGGTTCCTGTTCCACTTGCAGACATCATTGCAGAACCACCGGGGAATGAAGCTATACAATTCACTGTTTGATCTGGACCTGCATTTGGGGTAGCCGTTACCGTTACAATAGCAGTATCATTACAAATCCCATTTGTCCAGATAAAATTATAAATACCTGCTCCACTAAAGTTGGTAATAGTTGTAGTTGATAAAGATTCATTGGTTATAGTTGCTGTGCCAATATTATTCACATCGGCTGACCAGGTTCCTGTTCCGCTTGCAGACATCATTGCAGAACCACCGGGAAATGAAGCTACACAATTCACTGCTTGGTCTGCACCTGCATTCGGGGTACCCGTTACCGCTATAACAGCAGTATCATTACAAACCCCATTCGTCCAGATAAAATTATAAATACCTGCTGCACTAAAGTTGGTAATAGTTGTAGTTGGTGAAGATGCATCGGTTATCGTTGCTATGCCAATATTATTCGCATCGGCTGACCAGGTTCCTGCTCCGCTTGCAGACATCGTTGCAGAACCACCGGGAAAAGAAGCTACACAATTCACTGCTTGATCTGCACCTGCATTCGGGGTACCCGTTACCGTTATGATGGCTGTATCACTGCAGGTTCCATTCTTCCAGATAAAATTATAAGTACCGGATGTACTAAAATTTGTAATGGTTGTTGTAGCAGAAGCAGGTGTGGTTATAGTTGCAGTACCGGGATTACCTGCTTGTGCAGACCACAAACCCGTTCCACTTGCAGCCATCGTTGCAATGCCTCCGGGAAAGGACTTCACACAGTTTACTGTTTGATCGATTCCTGCATTTGGCTTACCTGTTACTATTACAGATGCTGTAGCATTGCAGGTTGGGGTTGTCCATATAAAATTATATGTACCGGCAGCACTAAAGTCTGTAATGGTTGTTGTTGGAGAGGAAGCTGTTGTAATGATTGCAGTACCGGGGTTACCCGCTTTTGCAGTCCAGGTACCGGTTCCGCTCGCTGCCATTGTTGCAATGCCTCCGGGGAAAACCGGAAGGCAGGTTATGGTTTGATTTGCACCAGCATTTGCAGCAGCAGTTACCACAACGGCCGCCGTATCCGGGCATGAACCATTTGTCCATGCAAAATAATAAGTACCGGGTGTACTAAAACTTGTAATGGTAGCTGTTGCTGATATTGAATTGGGAATGCTTGATGATCCCGGATTAGACAAAGGCACCCATAAACCTAATCCAGCAGAAGAAACTGCTGCCATCGCAACTGAACCTCCCGGAAAAACAGGAACACAATTAACTGCTTTATCAGGGCCTGCATTCAATTTGCCTGTTACTACTACTGCGGCTGTATCACTGCAGGATCCATTTGTCCAGATAAAATTATAAGTACCTGCTTTACTAAAGTTTGTAATTGCAGTAGAAGGGGAAGATGAGATTGCAATTACTGCGGTACCCACGTTAGAAGAAGCTGCTGTCCATAATCCGGAGCCGGTTGCTGCCATATTTGCTACCCCTCCCGGAAAAGATGGAACACAATTAACAGATTGATCTATAGACGCATTTGGCTTACCCGTTACCGTTATAGTGGCAGTATCGCTGCCTGTTCCGGTTGTCCAGATAAAATTATAGGAGCCCGCAACAGTAAAGTTTTTGATAGTAGTAACAGGTGATGAAATTGCTGTAATCATTGCTGTACCCGGGTTTGAAGGATCAGCAGTCCAGCTTCCTGTTCCGGTGGCAGCCATTGTTGCTGTGCCACCCGGAAAAGATGCAACACAATTAACAGATTGATCTGCTCCTGCATTATGTAAGGTTTGGGCAGGCAACTTAATACTCATTAAAAAAAATATAAAAAATAATATCGCATAGCTTAAGCCACGCACATGAATGCGTTTAACAGCTAGTAATGTATTGCTTATTTGCAGCGTAAGCCCTCTTACTATAAATAATTTAAGGAAAAGGTTATCAGTGGTTTTATTCAAGCATTGTAATTATAGGGCTAAAAATAACACTATTTACAACGCAGAATAACAGCTTTGTTTTAAATTATTATGTACACTGCCAACGTATTATTATTATTTCCCTTCAGCTACTATCTTTATTACTGTTTTAGTTTTATCAGGACCTACTATTTCCAAATTATATATCCCACCTGCAATATAGTTTTTCACTGTAATTAGTTTTATCATATCGCCCCCTGAATGTTCAAACTGATTGTTTGCTATCAGCTGCCCGTCTGCATTTGTTATATGCATATCATATATTCCTTTTGGCATATTTTTTAGCCAAACATTTATGTTGCCATCAACCACAGGATTTGGATAAACAGATATACCGGCATTTACAGTTGTGCTGTTTACGTTTACACTATTGCTATATTGTATTGCCCCGGTTGTACCAATACTTTCAATACGATAAAAATTATTACCGGCACCTGCATTTGCATCTACCCACCTATAATTTTCGGTTGAAGAATTATTTCCTGTTGCCGCCATAGTACCTGCAACAACAAAATTTTTGCCATCGGTTGATTTTTCAATTTCATATTGCCTGATATTGATTTCATTGGCTACACTCCATTTTACCAATACAGTATTATCCGAGGTTTGTGTAGCAGCTATAGCAGTAAATGTTACAGGCAATGGAGAGAAGGCTGCATCTGCCTGCCTGAACTCTACAATAAACCTGCCTGCGGAATTTGTTGCTGTTGCAGCATCCGGTATTACAAAGTCAATATTTGTTATATCATTTAATGGAATTACTGTATGGGTATGCAGTAAAGTATCTTCCAGATAAGCGGTTAATCCGGGCCGGGAAAGATTGGTTCCTATCAATTGAAGGCGATATTTTTTTATCCCTAAATTCGTCAGGTTATAAAAAACAGAATCTCCGGAAGTAACCGGCTGTCTTGATTCTACAGCCAACCTATTACCATTTCTACTCAACGATATGTTCTCCGCTATGTTTCCAAACTTAACAGCATCTGCATCATTTACAGCATTATCATATGATTGATCGAAAAGGTTTAACACGCCATCATTTAAAGACACAGTGCCATCACTATTATAAGCATACAAATTTGCCCGAAGGCTTACTTCCGGAATAACATTAGCCGGCCTAAAAACCAATGCATTGTTTATCGTTTTATCCGTTTCATGAATCGTTAAACTTCCGGCTCCTGTAAATTGTACCATAAATGCAGAACCTGATTCAATCCTGAGATTTATTGTATCGATAGGACTAATCGGATTTGGAACACATGTATAACGGGAGCCATTCCAGTGCAATGTTACAAAAGCACCTACGCTGTTGCTGCCGGTTAATAAAGGATCCCACTCATATAAATCGGCATAGCCACCGTTGCCTGCAAGGCCGGATTGTGCAGTAGTTATAAAATTAAATCCGGATGCATACGGGTTGCCGATTATTTTAGCAACGGCAGCAGTTGCACTAATAGTTGTATCGCCTATATTTATTTTACCCATTGGATTAAGGGTTGCTGTATCCGCAGGAGTATATTGCGTACCGATAATATAATTGCGACTACCCCTTACAAAAAGCATATAACCGGGATATGCCGTAACACTGGTAGCATTTGTATTGGCAGGGGGAAACCATGCAGTACCGGCATTGTTTAAATAATAAATAGATGGATTTGCCTGCGTACCCGGATCGTAGCCATAACTATAACCTGATGTGCCGGAGAACGCACCTGTTATTAATGTTCCATAACCCGGAGAAGGATTTACGATGCCGCTTCCATCCAATGCATTGGATGTATTAACAACACCTTCCTGCCATGCCTGGTTAATCGTTTGCGAAATACCCGAACTGCTTATCGGCGCTGTTACCAAACGCCAGGAACGATGCGCCGCAAAGAAGCGCTGTATTACAAACCGCCCTGTGCCACTATAGGGCAAACTTACATTTGCCGGTGTACCAATCGTTCCAATACTGGCTGTATTATTCCTGTTTGAGATTATGGTAAGATTACTGTTGGATAAATCAAGCACACCTTCATTTAAACCCAATTGCCTCGTAATGGTTACACTATCTGCCAATGTTATTTTAGCAGACGTACTTGTTTTGGAAAGATAAGCATAAGCAAATGTTTCCCCGGTTGATGATGGTGCGGTTATTGTTCCGGATGTTGCATTGTTAAAGGTTACAGCTCTTGGGTTGGCTGCATTATAATCAAATACGCCACCGGCATTCCTTGTCCAGTTGCCTCCTACATAAATATCTCCTGCAATGGAGTCGGTACTTGTTCCGGTTGCCAATTGCAGTGTTCCTGAAATACTTACATCCCCCCCAACATAAAAATGATGGCTTCCATTATCCATTGTACCCATTAATAATTGAGAGCCTGCTTCTATTATTAGTGTTCCGTTTAATGCTCTGTCGGCAATACCGCTTGTCATATAAACATCACCAATATTGTAAATTGTATTGTTATCGATAACCACATTATTCGGAAACCCGGGTGTTACACCAATTGTTCCAATACCTGTTGCATCCCATTCTATATTCCGGCTAAATGTTCCTCCATCTTTTATAAGCAAGGTAGATTTATTACCAAATACACAATGTCCCGATATTGAATTTGTATTTCCCGATGCGTCATATACAAAATTATTCCGGTCGGTTATAAAACCGTTACTGCTAGCAGTTGTACCTAACTGGTCCAGCTCCAGTGTGCCGTTAACTGTTGTAAAGCGTGATGGAGCAAACCCAACATTGGTGGCCAATACTACGTTCGTATCTATTATCAATGTTCCGCCCAAAGCCGTATCTACAGACACAGAGGAAACACCTGCCCAAAAAGAAGTTGCCGTAATAGCCAGTCTACTGTTTGCTATTCCGGTGATAGTCCTGGGGCCGCCATTTGCTAATATCCCTATATAATATCCGGCTGCATTGCCACCTCCGGTTACAGTTATCGTTTGCCCGTTTAAATCCAGGTCTCCCTCAATTAATTTTATTACATTGAGTGTACTGCCATAATCCGGGATCGATATATTGGTACCCGTTGCCAATTGTACTCTACCACCACTCGTACTTTGTGAGATATTAATAATGGGGATCGTAAGCGTACCGCCTGGTGTATATGTTATTACCTGCGTACCTGTACCAATAAAATTTATAGACCTTCCGTTACCTCCGGTATTCGCAAAACTATGACTGGCTGTATTGTAATTTATTTGTGCGGATGCCCCTACCGTGAAGTTGCCGTACATAAATAAATCACCACCCGATACGTAACCTAAACTAAGGTTGCCATTTATGATTGTATTACCTCCAACTGTTAAGGTTGAGCCACTTGTTATTGAACTATAGTCCATATACAAAGCAGAACCGTTATCAACAGTAAGGTTTCCACAAAGTGCTATATTATTGTTGCCGCTATTGTTACCATTCATTACTGTATTGCCGGTAATCCAAACATTACCCGGAAAGCCTGCGCCACTTGCGGCACTTGTCCACTCTGCTCCTCTTGTCTGTCCGGATACTCCGGTCTTATATTCCAGCAATGAAGAACAGGAATAGGTTGGACTATTACCCGTAACAGTAGCACCAGATGCATTTAGCAATAAAGTGCCACCAGCACTTATAGTTGGTGCTGTATTAAAAGCAGTGCTTCCATTCAATGTTAAATTATTAAAGGTGGTAGTAGATGAACCTCCAACAGAACCACTGCCTAAAAAAACCAGCGTGCCTATGCCTGCTGTGAATGTTCCGTTATTAGTTAGATAGCCTCCATTCGTTATGCTAAGTGAATAAGAAGTAGAAGTAGAAAAGCTAATGCCTGCACCATTTGCAATCGTTAAGGAATTAGCAACTGCATTGCCGTTTATCATTAACACTGTATTGCCTGCAGGTATGTAGGCATCCGTACTTGTTGTTGGAACACCGCCGCTCCAGTTTACCGCTGTATTCCAATCGCCTCCACCTGCGGGCCCTATCCAGGTACCTGCCGGAATTACTGTATAGGAATAATTAGACCCGCCGTTGTTGAGCGCATTGATTGTATATAGGTCAGCATTCGCATTCGACATTACCGTAGTCCCCGTAGATCCGTCTGAACCGTCAAAATCGCCGGAAGTAAACATATAGTAAGAAATAGTAGCACCGGATGTGTTGGTAGCAGATGGTATCGTAGCAGAAACGGTTGTTCCTGACGTTGTCATCTTAACCACGGTGGCGCTACTGAAATTTGTTCCAGAAACATACCTTAAATAAGCCGCCTGCCCAATGCTGAATGCTCCGGATAAAGTTGCGGAGATGGTAACATTTTGTCCAACGCTTACGCCGGTTGGTGCTGTATGGCCCGCGATGCTTTGAATAGTTGAACCTTGTATTTGAAAGGCAGCTATCTGTGTAACACCTGCATCTGTTTTAAAAACATACCGATAAGAAGTATTTGGAATATTAATTCGATACGCATTACCTCCGGTATTGATTATATCCGTGAAAGGTGTTGCAGAATTGGTTGTAACATAATCCCCATTGCTATTAGGCCCTCGCTGATTTCCGGAAGATGGACTGTTGAATCTGAAATACTGATCGCCGGTACTTCCGTTTGACACTACGATTTTATAACTGGAAAATGCAAGCGGCTCGAATGGAAAACCAGGTCCGTAAGATGCGCTGCCACCCGTGCCCGATTGATTGGTATAAGTGGTGTTATAAAAGGCCGGAACCTGAGCATATATGCTGCTAAAAGAAAAAACACAGCAAAGCAACAACAAAGAAAATTTAAAATTTCCCTGCTGTTTAGTGTTGAATGTTTCGATAAAAAATACCTGTTCATTTTTTACCGAAACATTTTGATGGGAGTTTTTGGCAAAAATTTCCATAGTCAAAATTTTATAAAAGATTTTGGGCAAGGCTTAATCGTACAAGTCTTAAACAGGGTTGGATTAAAATAAAACATCGAATACTCAAATGTTTGTTATTTTTTATTGTGTATTAATTACACATTAAAAAACAAGCAAAAAAATAATTCATCTATGCTGATATTATTTTCAGAAGGTTTGTTACTACTCCTTAAATAAAACTCTTTTCAGGCAGATGAATGAACGGGAAGTATATTGGATTTGTTCCGGCAAAATCAGGCAAAGTTCAATCTCAGAGGCGCAAAGTACAGTTTCTTAAAGAAATTGGCAAAGAAATTAACAGATATTTCCAAAGAACTTTGCGGTAATTGTCTGTTGGTAAACAAAATTGATTCCGGGTATTTTCATTACGCAAACATTTTCAATCGATTAGGAAAAATAGCACAGCATCCCTTGGTGCCATTTTTTAAAATATTTTTTTATTGTGTAATTTTTACACATATTTGCGTTTCAGTTATGCCTGTGAAACGCCAATGAATTTGTTAACATAAAACAATTGCTGCCATAATGAAAAAAGTATTTACACTTGCGTTGCTGCTTGCTTCTGCTATTGCACATTCTCAATTACTTTCATGGACACCGGATTTTGTACAGGAAAGCACTACCCCGGTTGTTATCACAATGGATGCCAGTTATGGCAATAAAGGATTGCTGAATTATACACCCACTTCGGATGTATATGTACATATTGGAGTAATCACCAATAAAAGTACCGGTCCTTCTAATTGGCTACATGTATTAAATGCAAACTTTAATGTTGCATATCCCAATGCACAGTGTACATATATTGGCAACAACAAATGGACATTTACCATTACCGGTGGTTTACGTTCATTTTTTGGTATAACAGACCCTACTGAAACCGTTCAAAAAATTGCGATTCTATTCAGAAACGGCGCCGGTACTATTAAACAGGCAAATGCATCGGGCAATGATATGTATATACCGGTTTACACAAGCGGCACCTTGTATGCAAGAATTGACAACCCGTTCCGCCAACCCGAATACAATCCGATACCGGAAGTTATTAACCCTATTATCGGGAACCCGCTTCCTATTGTTGGCAAAGCCAGCCTTGCGGGAAGCACTATACAACTTTACCTTAACGGGAATCTATTATCAACTGTTACAGGAACTGTAGATAGTATTGCCCCCGTAATAACTACAGGTGGCACTCAAACAATTATTGAGGTAGCCAGCAATGGGGCAAATGTAAGCAGAGACACCATATCGTTCTATATAGCACAAACGGTAGTGGCACCATTACCATCCAGTGTTGTGATTAACGGTGTTCCGCATGAGGGTATTAATTATTATGGTTGTACCGATTCGGTAACATTGGTACTCTTTGCACCTTATAAAACTTCTGCTATGGTTATCGGGGATTTTTCCGGCAGCAACTGGACCTCTCAACCTCAATATCAAATGTATCAAACACCGGATGGTAATTATTACTGGCTTACACTGCATGGGGTAATACCCGGCATACAATATGCCTTTCAATACCTGGTAGATAATTCATTATACATTGCAGACCCTTATTCAGAAGTGATCCTGGATGGCAATAATGATAAATACATTCCTGCTGCTACTTATCCCGGACTAAAAGCATATCCAACAAATGCCAATGTTTCAACGGGCAAAAACGGACTGATTGGTGTATTACAATCCTGCCAAACACAATATAACTGGAAGGCTACAAATTTTGTTCCGCCTGCAAGCCAAAATCTTATAATTGAAGAAACATTGGTACGTGATTTTGCCAATACTGATGGCGCCGGTAATTTTAAAATGCTGACTGACTCTTTAAAATATTTCAAAAACTTAGGCATCAACGCCATTGAATTAATGCCTGTTGCAGAATTTAGCGGCAACGACAGTTGGGGATACAACCCTAATTTTTATTGTGCTTTGGATAAAGCATACGGAACAAAAACTATGTACAAAACATTCATCGATTCGTGCCATGCCAATGGAATTGCTGTAATCATGGATGTTGTTTATAACCAGGTAGATGATAATGGATTGCAGGTACCACAGGCAAGATTGTACTGGGACCAGAATGCCGTGCCGTATCCAAAATCTGCGCCTCAACAACATGGTGCACCGGCTGCGAATAACCCATGGCTTAATCAGGCTGCGCCACATCCATATGGTGTATTTGATGATTTAAACCACACTTCTACTGCCACACAATATTGGGTTGAACGATCTTTATCCTATTGGTTAACAGAATACCACATTGATGGTTTCCGTTTTGACCTGGCAAAAGGATTTACGCAAAACTGTACAAATGATACAACCATAATGTGCCCTGCAGGTAATAACCCAAGTATTCCAAGTGTTGAAAACTACGACCCAAGCCGTGTAAGCAATCTGGAACGTTATTATGATTATGTAAAAGCAAACCATCCCGGCAAAACAATGCCTTACATGATACTGGAATTTTTGGCCGGCAATACACCTAGCCCTGAAGAAAACACTTATGCCAATTATGGCTTTATGACCTGGACTTCTATATTAACAAGCGGTAATCCTAGCCAAACTGCCTGGCCGCAAAATACACTCGGTACTTCTACAAATGCCAACTTATCCAGAGCTGTTTATAGTAGTAACGAGCAAGGATTCTCAATACCTGCATCCATTGATTATGCAGGCAGCCATGATGATGAGCGCATGGCCTATGCAACAGAAGCCTATGGAACAGCACCATCGGTGAAATCTATATCAGGACCAGGAGGTGTATTACAGAGACAGGCTGCAGCGGCTGCTTTATTATTCGGAATGCCCGGTCCTCATATGTTTTACCAGTTTGATGAAAGAGGATATGATATCAGCGAAGGAGGCAACACCTCTTACAAAGCTCCCAATTGGCAGTACCTTACATCAGATGCAAATGCGGTAGCCCGACGTGCCTGCGTAGCAGCTTATACTAAGTTGATTAATCTACGTTTGTCGCTTCCCGGAGTATTTAACAGTAAAGGGTTTGGCTACGATTTGTTTGATGGAGGCAATTTATTCAGGCGTTTCCAAATCGGGGATCCGGTTACCGGAATAGGAGTTACAATAATTGCCAATTTTGCTACCAGCGCACAAACAAGAACAGTAACCTTCCCTACAACAGGCACCTGGTATAATTATCAAAGCAATGGCACTTTAACCGGCCTAAATGGTGCCAGCTCAACAAGCTTTAGTTTGTCAACTGCATCTCAAAGTATCACTTTGCAACCCGGCGAATACCATGTATATATTTATCAGCCTTCAACGGTTTACACCTTTACCGGAAACGGAAACTGGAACGTTGCGTCTAACTGGTTAGTAGGCAGTATGCCACCATCTACCTTACCAAGCGGCTCTATTATTAATGTAGCTCCGGTAACCGGTGGACAGGCCATTTTAAATGTTCAACAGAATGTTTCGTCAGGTGCTACTTTTAATGTAGTATCAGGCACTTTATCAATACCATTAAACCTTAATATAACGAAGTAAAGTATCTAACGGGAATAATACTTTTACCAGCGGCAACTTAACTGTTGCCGCTTTTTTTATGTCAATAACCTTGTTGTTTTTTTGTTTAGGCCAGCGATATGAGTGATTTTAACCCTATAAAAAATCACAAATAATAATTGCAACTTACCGGCTTCCCGGCAACCACAAAATGAAACAAAAAAAAGAGCCGCCCGATGAAGGGCAGCTCTTTGCTTATTTAAAAGAAAATAATTAATCGATATTAGGCTGTGGAGTATAGCGCAAATAAGGCTTTACAACTTTTACGCCTTTAGGGAATTTTTTAATAGCATCTTCTGTGCTAACAGCAGGTACAACAATTACATCTTCGCCATGTGCCCAGTTTGCAGGAGTTGCAACGCTATGGTTAGCGGTTAATTGTAATGAATCTACCACTCTTAATACTTCTACAAAATTACGTCCGGTAGAAGCCGGGTAAGTGATGATTAATTTTACTGTTTTATCAGGAGCAATAATTACCAAAGAACGAACAGTAGCTGTTGCAGATGCATTTGGATGAATGAAATCATATAATGTAGAAACTTTTCTGTCGTCATCGGCTATAATCGGGAATTCTACAGAACAGTTTTGTGTTTCATTGATATCGCTGATCCAACCTAAGTGTTTATCAACAGGGTCAACGCTTAATGCCAATACTTTTACATTGCGTTTTGCAAATTCGTCTTTCAACGCAGCAGTACGGCCTAATTCAGTTGTACAAACCGGAGTATAATCGGCAGGGTGAGAGAATAATATTCCCCAGGAATCTCCTAAGAAATCATAAAAATCAATTTCACCTTGTGAAGTTTTTGCTTGAAAATTTGGGGCAACATCCCCTAAACGTAGGCTCATAGTTTTAATATTTAGGGCACAAAGATATAAAATAGTCCACCAAATACATAGACTTTATTTTCGATTTTTTTGTTTTTATTTTTATTTTTGTGTTAACTTACTACCATGTTATCGAAAAAAACACAATATGCCCTTAAAGCACTGGGCTTTTTGGCTGCAAAATTCGGCGAAGGACCGGTATTGATTTCTGAAATTTCAAAAAAGAAGAAAATTCCTATTAAATTCCTCGAAACCATTTTACTGGAGCTTAAGCAAGCGAATATATTGGATAGTAAAAAAGGTAAAGGCGGCGGTTATTACCTTACGCAGGCGCCTAAAAAAACAACGCTTGCCACAGCTATCAGAGTGGTGGGCGGCCCCATAGCACTGCTTCCCTGCGTGAGCCTTAATTTTTATGAAAAATGCAAAGACTGCAATGAAACTGTTTGCGGCCTGAATAAAGCCATGGTACAAACCCGTGATGCTACTTTAAAAATACTGGAGAAAAAAACATTGGCTGAATTAATCGACGGGAATTAGTTTCCCGTCAGATTTCCAATTGTTCAAGGTAAGCAATCGTTTCAAGGAACTTGTTCCATGCAGACTGCCATTCTTCTTTTGCGGCATATAGTTTTCCTTTATCTTCTTCTTTTAAACCTTGCTTTGTCTTTGCATATTCGTCTGCACTTTCAAGGAATTGGCGATGCAATGCCTCAAATTGTTCTTTGTGTTCCATGGTGGTTTTGTTTGTTTATACCAAACAGGCTGCAAAACCAATGCCATCAATCCGTAAAATCAAATAAGGTTGCAGTAAATACGCCACGCTCCCGGCTTTTTAAAAACACTTTCCAGTTGCCGTTATATCGCATCAGCGCAGGCACCAGGTAGTTTTTATAATGCGTCATTTGTACTTCCATATTTACATCAAAATCATATACGCCTGCATCATAGCTTAAGGTATAGTTACGGGCTACTACTTCGTATGTGCTGTCATTAAACCATGTTTTCATTTCATCAATCACCACATCGCTTTTATATTCGGGTTTTACTGTGATGGTAAAAACGTAGCAACTTGTTTTATTATATTCATCCAGGTCGATATTCATATCGTATTTGTTGGCCATGGCAGAATCAAAAATGGCGGTCTTGTTGCTGATAAAAGGTATGCCCGGTATTTTTTTACCAGGATTAAAGAACAGCATCTTTAATTGTTCTTTATGTTTTTCAATTCCGGATTTATTTCCTGTAGAAAATTCTTCATTGCCAACAATATTGTTTTCTCCACAAACAGAACCTTTGGTAAAAAACAGGGAGGCATACATTTGTGCTGTGTAGTAATTAAAGCTGCTATCAGACGTAAAAATATCTCCGCTGCTTTGCTGTTCTTCCGTTTGCATAGTACGGCATCCATCCTTTACAGATTGCTTTGTTTTACGGTAGAGGGATGCCTGCAAATTGCTCTTCTTATCCAGCATTCGAATATCATTCAATGCTGTAAAGCCCAGTATATGCAGGTTTTTAAAGGCCTTGTAAAAACTGCTATCTGCCTGTACCCTGCTGATAAATGCAGGTATATTTAATTTTGTATTGGCTACTACGGTACTAAGCGTAATAATATTTTTTCCAACGGTTACCGTATCAGGCACTTGTTGTTGCGCCAACGACAGCAATGGCAACAGTATGCAAAAAAAAGCAGGTATGTGTTTTTTAAACATACCTGCAAATTATTACAAATGAAGTAAACAATCTTATTTAGGAAACACCATCCTGTAATCAACACTTATTTTGCCTTTAGTAATATCATCCAGCTTGCGTTTTAAAAGCGTACGCTTCAATGGCTTTAAATAATCGATAAACAGTTTGCCTTCGATATGATCGTATTCATGCAAAATAACTCTTGCAGTGATACCGCTGAATGTTTTGGTATGTGGCTTAAAGTTTTCATCCACATATTCCAACACTACTTCTTCAGCACGAAAGATATCTTCCCTTATTTTAGGAATGCTAAGGCAGCCTTCATTATAGCTCCATTCTTTTCCTTTCAGTTCTACAATATGTGCATTGATGAACACTTCTTTTACTCCCGGTTTATCAGGATAGGTTGTATCCTCTCCATCTTCTTCTAAATTTTTAAATATCTGTTCGCTGTCGATAACAAACAAACGGATTTCTTTATTGATTTGCGGTGCTGCCAAACCCACGCCATTGCTGCTGTACATGGTTTCCCACATATTATCAATCAAGGTTTTCAACTCGGGATAATCGGGTGTAATGTCTTTACAAACTTTACGTAAAATTGGAGAGCCGTAGGCTACTATTGGGAGAATCATACTTTTTATTTGGAGAACTTTATTATTTCGATTTCACTTATCCGTAACATACGGTATCCTTAACCATTACCTTGACGCATTTTTCGTTGAAATTCCATGCCATCACCAAAGCCCTTAATTTTTCCAAAAAACTTCTTCAGCCATTCTTCTTTGGAAAGCATTTCAGGAATAGCTTTAGTAGCTTTCTTTTTAGTTTTCTTCTTTTCCATACCTCAAAATTACAAAAATATTATTGAGTACTTTGTAAATACTCCTGCAATATAATAGTGGCGGCTATTACATCCACATTCCCTTTTACCCGGCGGTCTTTTTTCTTCATGCCCATTTGCAGCATGGCGTCTTTTGCCATTTTGGAGGTATATCGTTCATCTACCGATTTCAACGGCATCGCAGGGAATTCTTTGTGTATCTTTTTCATGGCAGCTTCTACCAATGGCGTGCCATGCGTATCGGTATCATCCCAGTTTTTGGGTAAGCCAATTACGATTAATTCTACCGTTTCGGTTTTTAAATACTCTTTTAAAAATGGTATCAGGTCTTTGGATTCAATTGTTTTTAATCCGGTAGCAATTATTTGCAACGGATCAGTAACGGCAATGCCTGTACGCTTTCCACCATAATCTATTGCCAGAATTCTTGCCATAACTTAAACCTCAAAAGAGGCTTTTTGAAGTTTAATGATGAATGAAAATATCCAATAAAACAAATACTGCAAAGCCTACGGATGCAATGCCGTTTGCTGTCATAAATGCGATATTAACTCTGCGCAGGTCGGTTG